>Ga0210036_1004801_pt1 | contig 12168 bp, 8 predicted proteins | sample CryGeymeta201515_FD_185469 | JGI IMG/M metagenome (GOLD analysis project Ga0210036, IMG submission 185469) | Groundwater microbial communities from Crystal Geyser aquifers in Utah, USA - Crystal Geyser metaG 2015-15 (SPAdes) (version 2) | ecosystem: Environmental > Aquatic > Deep subsurface >...
ATCAACTACATGAATGGATAGAGCATAAAAAATACTATCCGGTAGTGTGTCTAACTCAAAATCATGTTTTTCGAATTTTTGCCGGTCGACTGACAGACAAACACCCGGTTTCTATTGCGCCAGTCTTATTTGATGTTGTTGCGTAGTTACGGTTTGTTGGAAAAGAGACGAGAGTGTTCTTTCGATGACGCGAATGACGAGCATATTCGACCTGTTCTCTGGTAGTCTCCACCAGGTCTACCTGGTACTACTACTAGACTAGGTCTACTCGTTTATTATTACAACATCATATATCATATTCGTACAAGTTTCCTGGTAGTAATATAATAAACAATCTTAGCTAAAACGCAACAATCGATAAACTAACCATTTTCCAGCCAAAGTAGCATTATAAGTATCGAGTGAAGCAAAGCAATGAAGCTCTACAACCAACAAAGTTTCCTTGAGAGCATGACAGTTTTTCTGCTGCTGCTGCTGCTGCTGCTGCTGATTTCCTGCTCCTCCGCTTTTATTCTTGTTCCCCCTTCTTCGCATTATCATCGTCCATTACTGGTAACCCAAAGTGGTGTATCCATCACATCCTGTTTTCTTTCGAGTTCTGGATGGGATAATGATAATTACATGGACTCCTTGGGCAGAGACGAAGACGCCCGAGAAAGAGCCAACGACGATTACTATGCCACGAGTCGATTTGGTCGAACATCTCCACAACAGCAGCAGCAGCAGCAGCAGCAGCAGCAGCATCATCAAATTGTTACGGATATGGAAAATGATGAATGGCCTGATTTTGATACGGGTGTAGGAGGACCACAAGAACCACCTCCCGCGTACTTGCAGGATCCATACCATCCCAGCATCATGCAGCAACAACACGAAATGCAGCAACAGGCGATGAATCCGTATGCACAGCAACAAAAACAATTGCTGCAGCAACAACAACAGCAACAACAAGAACGACCAGATCCGTTTCAACAACAAACACAGCAGTTACAGCAACAGTACACGCAGCAGCAGCATCTGCAGCAACAGGAGGAACAAAATCCTGCAACAGCCAACGTTTGGCCTCCTCCCCTCACGAATACTCCAGACGATGATAGTTATAATAACAACAACAACAACAATAGCAACAATGGGAATAGTGTAGAAGGTGCAACATTGACAGAAGAAATGAAAGCGAAAATGAAGGCAAGTCACGATAATCCACTGGAAGAAACGTCCGGTGGTGGACAAATGTTTCGGGCGCTCATGGCACGGGCACAACAGCGGGCTCAACAATTACAACAGCAACAACAACAACAACAACAGCCAGTATCTAGCAATCGTCCATTTTCGGTTGTTTCTCCAACAACTACACCTACAACACCTACGACTACAAATCTTATGAACTTGTCGGTAGAAGAACAATCCAAGTTATTTCGTGAAATTATGGAACAACGGCAACAAATAACAGCACAGACGTATCAACAACAACAACAACAACAACAACAACAACATGAACAACAACAACAACAACATGAACAACAACAACAATACGGTAGACAACAGCAGCCTCGCGTTCCAATGTACCCGTACGGACAACAGAGTATTGCACCACAATATTTGTCACCAGGTATTGGATACGATGGACGTAAAATTGGACGGAATCGCGATGCCGATATGATTTCTACGACCGCCGATGTGTACATGGCACAATTGAAACGCGATTCGACGTCCCGTAATTTAGCAAGATATGCTGGCGATGATGCCAGTGCCAATCACGTATTTTGGGATCCTAAAATCTACGACATTACCGGTCCTGCACATTACACCAATGATGATGATGATGAAGACGATGACGATGGTGTTGATGGTGGTGGTGGTGGTGGTGGTTTGTCATTATCATACGTTCGTGAACAACGATTGAAAGAACGTGACATGTTGGAAATTTTGCCCGAAGAAGCAGCCATGTTCCAATCTACTCCTGCTTCTTCTACTACTAATACTCAACAACAGCGAACCACATCTGGAATTGCGTACAGAGAAAAAATAGCACGAGCAAAACAAATGAAACTTTATGATACTGGTGCTCGTAATGATGGTGGCGAAGCTTGGAATTCACAGTTGCAACAACAGCATCAAAGTGAAATTGCAAATCCTACAAATAGCTTTGGCGGTGGAAGTGGAAGTGGTGCAAGTGCTGACAATACCAATACCAATACCAATATCAATCCCAATACTATCAATAGCAGTGGTGTGAGTCCACCCTTTCCACCACAAACACCACCACCTTCTCCTTTTTCGAATTGATTTTTAAGAATTATAGGCATAGTATTCCACAAACATAAATAATAATAAATACGGTAATGCTTACTCAACTGGTAGCTACAAATAAAATAATGTAAATATATGTATTATTATTATTACAAGAATTACTACTAGGTCTACTAGCTAGTAGTCTAATAATGCTCTACAAAAGAGCTGATTTAAAAAGGGAATCGTACAAACAAAATACTAGACTACTAATAAAATACACAGAGTAATAATAGTTTAGCATTCTCTCGTCTACTCTCTCGCAGTGATGTTGATGTCGTTACTAGTACCAGGTAGTACGGTACACTGTACAGTAGTTTACTAGTACTAGCTATAGTACGTACCAGTACTCGTAGGACTGTAGTAGTAGGTACGTCTAGTAGTACTAGCTACTACAGTAGTACAAGGGTCACTCGTAAAAAAAAAATAATAATAAAGAATCAGACCGCGGATTGTTTGTAACCAAACTTGTAGAGGGTTTTTAATACGCTAATTGAAATCGTATGACTGGTATTTTTTAAGAAAAAAATGTCCCAGTGAATTGCCAAAACAAAACAAAATTACTACCAGTCTACGTACTGTAGTTTAATCTTTTCAAAAATAAAAATAATACTAATTAACAATACTGCCAAACCCTCCTCCTGTGTATCTTGTGTATCAGCAGTATCAAGGACCAACAAGGTCGATTTTATCTGATCATTGTGTGGAAAACTGTCCTCCAAGTTTTTCATAATAATAGCATGACAGAAATGGAACAAGCTTCAACTACTGCCATGTCGGAATTTTTGAATGATAGTAGTATGCAGGAACAGGATATACTTCACGATGGTGCTGGATATAATATTAACAATGCTGACGATGCTGCTGCTGCTGCTGCTGATGATGATGATGATGATGATGATGATGATGATGATGATGAAGCTATGGTGACGGTGACGGAACTTGGTAGATCTAACAGTGCTTCGATGTCCAGTTCTTTGATGGAACGACTGAGTTTGTCGTTACGATCGGCCGTATTTTTTGGTACTTCTACAGATAATAATAACCCTTCGAGGATAGAAGAAAAATCAGAAGATGATCATGACGATGATAACGACAACGATAACGATGAAGATGAACAGCGCAAGACTGCCATGACAACTGAAATGCCAACGTACCAATACACGTCCCGTCACGTCCTACCGGCTAATGCGGATGCTACTACTGCTGCTACTCATATTTATACGACTAATACGCAGGAAGAACATGAACAGTCGGGTGTTGTTGAAGATTGGGAACATTCCTGGACATCGGGTGGTGACCAATTTGATCCTTTACCACTAGATGCTGACACTAATGTTCAGGACGAAGAAATGGAGGTTTCATTAGAAGCTACATCAGCAGCAGCTGCTGCAGCTGCAGCTGTATCTACAGTCGATGATGCTAATACCAGTGGTGGTATTCGAGGACAAAACAGAAAAAAACGACGAAACAGTAGCGATGACAGTAACAATGATGATATCATGAAAAGGGAACCGTCTCCTGTGAGCATGTTTTGGACGCGAAACACCGCTTCTACGAATCAGTTGCCGGGTATGGACGATGATGGACCTCTGCCCCTCGACAACGAAGTCGAATTTGATGATGATGACTACGATGATAATGATGACATTTTGTATGGCTTGGACGACATTGACCCACTTCCTCTGGACCAAAGTGCACCCAGTTTTGAAGAGCAACAACCACCACCGCCACAACAACAACAATCACACGACAATGAAGACACCTTTGATCCTGCCTACCATACATTTCATTACCAAGAACAGTACGCTCATCAGCAGCCCCATCCAAACGATGATTATTCCATGACGTGGTGTCGGAGCAATCCCCGTCCTCCTCCCAGAACTTCCAATTGTCGCACCTTCGACGATACTTATACAATTAGCAACAACGGAATACCGATCGGAGAGGGTGGGTTCGGTGTGGTGTACTCCTGCATTTCTAAAACGTCACGTCCATCCACACGAAATCCGCAAAAGAAACGCTACGCTCGTCGTGCCGTCAAAATTGTAGCAGCCGAGTCCTACAATCGACAGGAAGTAGATATTCTTCATCTATTGCGAGATTGTCGTCAAATCGTAACGTTACAGGACGTATTTTTTGGTTTTGATCGCGTTTACCTGGTCATGGAAGAAATGAGGGGCGATTTGCTGACCGAATTGAATACCAGAGTCTACTACAGAGAACCCCAAGCCAAGAAGCTCGGGTACACGCTGCTTCAAGCGTTGGAATTTATTCACATGCGAGGCGTCGCACACCGGGATATCAAACCGGAAAATATTTTAGTTGCCCGCAGCAAACAGGGAGACAACGAAGATGGGAGCAAAATTAAACTGGCAGATTTTGGTTTAGCAAAACGATTCCGAGATGATCTTGGAAATCGATTGGAACATTCCAATATGTTCACGTTGTGCGGATCTCCGTGGTACGCCGCTCCCGAAGTTTTTGGACGGTATCCCGATCACGTCGATGACGTCTCATACGATGAACGATGCGATATTTGGAGCGGGGGCATTATTCTGTACCTTTGTATTGCCGGATACATGCCCTTTATGGGAGCAGCGACAGATGTAGAGGTGGTAAAACAGGTCTGTCGCGGTAAATTCAAATTTCATGATCAATACTGGGGCAAAATATCGCAGGACTGTAAAGACCTTATTTCTTCCCTTTTAAAGGTCCACCCTGTGCAACGGTGCACCTTGCGAGAAGCTCTAAGCAGTCCATGGTTCCATCCGAGTACTTCAATGGTAACAGCAACAGCAACGGAAACGCCAACAGCTGCACCAATATCGGGAACCGAAGCACCAACACTACCTGCAATGGAAATAGAAGCAATAGCAGAAGAGGTAGTCTCCGGGCAGTTGCCACCACTGCCGCCGCCAGAAGACCTTCCAGCTGAACATGTTATCTCGTCCATGGACGATGCATCTGTCACTAGTAGCAGTAAAGGTCGAAGCAGCCAGGTAATGCTCTTATAACCTGACGGTCCACAACTAAATCCATTTTTGAATGCAGAACTTTTTTGTTTTGTTTGCCTGCTTACCAATGTATTATCCGTTTTGATACGAAAAAAAAAAGGATGGCACAATAGACAATTCCCTAGCATTGAAAAAAGTATGGATTCCAACTCTTCGAAATTTTCTCTGCAGTATGTGTGCGCACTGCACTATCCAAGCGAATTCGTCGTTTTTGGGGGTACTTGTTTACGTTTTAGTACCTAGCACTTCCTTTTCGGCGATGAATTCGACGATTCTACCATGAATTCGTCGAAAGACTTGAAAGCTGGAACCTAAAATAGGAATTTTCAATACCCATGAAAGAATGTCTTGCTGATGGTGAAATGATTCGTCGTTCCAGCTCGTGCGGTCGTCATGTCGCACAATTACGAGCGAGGCTGGATCTTTCCCAGTATTCTGTGATTGTTGGAGGTGCAAGTCAACCCATCCCTTGTGGCGATACTGGACGAATTTAGGAACCAATTTGAGTTGCTGGATGACTTGAAATGGAACGCGAGCCACAATGATATTTGACGCAGGAGTGATGCTATTATTGCTATTGCTCTGCTGCAGCACCTGAAGATCCCCAACTTCTTTCCATCGAATATTCCAAAACAGAGCAATTAGATAGAAGGAACATAGCACAGCTGGTCGACCGCGAGTCATGATGAACATATCATGATACTCCGCATTGGGTGCATAAATGTGCTTAAAATCTTGTAAGGATGCAGCAGATGCTGCGTTTGGATGCTTCTCCTGGAAAGATTTTCCTTCCATAATATCCAATACCAAATGCTTGTTCTGATCCCACACACCAGCGCTTGATCAATGCTGTTGTCATCTTTTCATTTTCTTGCATGTTGCTGCAGCTTTTACAACAACTGTTGTGTTGACGTTTTCTACTCTGGGAACTAGTAGCAGACCAAGATGGGACAGTTGGCCACAATCGTCTGCAAACTGGTAGTACGATGGAATGATTTGCGCCTCCTCTTGCAATTATACTAGTAGTTCGGTAATTCATTGCGTCATTCTTGTCGTTTTGACCGGTGACGGTAGCAGCTGTAGCTTTTCCTGTCCCCTTTTTGATGTTCAATGAATTGGATACTACTAGTGGCTACTGGAGTACTCGAGTAGCTACCAGGTGATAGTAGTATTAGACTGCTACCACGTTTTCTGCTCAAGCAAAATATTTGTCACGACGTCATTTTTTCAAGAATGGTGTAACTTTCACCCTACTACTAGATATCAGCCACAGTAGCTACTAGAAGTACCATCTACTAGTAGTACTCGATTGGATTCGATTGGACTCGATCTGATTCGTTAACAAATAAAATGACCAGAGAATGACTAGCTACTCCACTACCAGTACTCCAACTACCATCATGACTTTACTACTACGAATAGTAGTAGGTCTAGTAGCTTGTACTGCCAAGCGTAGCTATCCGTAACTGGTGCATGAGCAGCTCGTACTGGTACGGTAGCTTGCATGACCCATTTTTCGTATGTACCAGGTAGTATTGGTACTGGTAGCAATTTAAAAAAATCGATTGAAAGCGCTTTTTTAGAAGCACCTTTATTCCAAAACTACAGTACAGAGTTTTTAAACACCTCTGCTGTTTCTTACGACTATTAGTGGACTATTCATTTCATTTCGTGAGAATTCCTGCACCTGCACTTACTGGACTCGTCACTTAAACTGTCTTCTTTCAGGAATATTCATTTTCTTATTCACGTCCCTGTAACGCCTAGCGCCTACAGCCTCCACCCCACCACTAGAGAGGCAACAAACCTCACTCACTCACTCACTCACTCACTCACTCACATCTCGCTAACAGCTCGCTCACAGCTCACTCAATCAGTATTTGAGATCTCCTATTGAAACTTTGTCCAGCATTAAGAAAAGTCGAATCATGTCGGACGAAGAAGACGAAGAAATGGAAGAAGAAATGGATATTGAAGAGTCATCGTCGGCACCATCACGAGCAGCTCGTAATGTTCCAATTCGTCGTGTTCCTCGTCGAGCGGCCAGTACAGATGGTAGCACGATGACACCAGCACCACCGCCGCCGTCGGTACGTCGAGGAGGACCACAACGTGCCAGATCAACCGAAAGTGGTGGTGGCGGTGGTGGCGGTGGGGGAGGCAGCAACAGCAACAGCAACACGACTGGACCAGCCATGCGACGAACACGAACGGATGGGTCCGAACGAAAAGGACGACGTCCATTGAAAGATCAGAGCATGAAAGACAATAGTACCAGTAACCGAAAACTCACGTCAAGTCGAACCAATTCACCGACCCGAGGAGGAGCAGCAGCAGCAGCAGATGTCAGATCATCAACATCAACGGGTGTTGGTCGATTTTTACCAGGAAGGACCAAATCAGCTTTAGGTCGTTCGATTGGTAATAATCGCAGTGCGCCTCGTCGTACAGCATCTGGATTTGGTGCGCCACGTCGTGTCAAGAGTTCCGATGGCACTAGTAGTAGTACTAGAAATTCACTTGCCGTTATGAGACGCTCTGGACGTAAAAAAGACAAGGCAGGATTGACGGAAGATTCCATGAACATTTTCGGAAGCGATATGGTCAGTCCCGAAACCGTTATCGAAGAAATAGAACAGGCCAAGATGAATCCTAATTTACGCAAGCTCGAATTGGAAGATTTTTTTATTGCCGAACGAGAGCATCCCGAACAGATTGCCGAAGTACTGGCCGAACTCTTCGAGAGTGATGAATTGGGACACGTTTGGGAAAACGTGACCTTTACGGACGATATAATTGACGGTGCCATGTACGGAGAATTCAAGGACCGAAAACGAAAATTTCTGAGGGCCATGGGAGGTGTGTTCGAACGCAGGCTCATTCCTGTCACGTACAAATCCAAGATCACAGTATCCAGCGGTTCGCTTTCCTTGGAGGAAATTATAGAATTGCTATTTTATCTGCGAGGTGATAAATCGGTGGTAGAGTTGACATTGAAAAGTAACAAGGTCGATCAAAGCATGATTCGTGCGCTGACAGAGCTATTCCGCGCAGACAAACGGAAGTGGTCCTCGGTTATCATGCAACTCTCGGGTTCGGGTCCCGGCAAACCTGGTTCACCCGAGCACACCGAATGGGCGCAGCAAATGCAAGCTGCTACAGAAGATATGCAAAAAGTGTGTGCCGAACGAGGTATTCAACTCGAGTAGTCTAGTAGAATGTGATAGGCGTGTTGTGCACTTTGAACCTGATGGTTAGATGTTGGTAGTGCTAAGGTGTCCCCACCCGATTCCTATAAAATCGGAGACCAGCGAGAAAAATAATTTTTTAATTATAACAAACAATTTAGAAACGCAATAAACGTATCATAAACTTAACAACGATACATCTTAGCACTATCACCCATGTCTTTCGCAAATCCGCTGGCACAACATCCTACACGCAAGGAGGACCGCTGTTGCAATAATAATATCATTGTTGGGTTTACGGCATCCAACAAACAACAAATCGTCATCGTGTGTGTGAGAGATGAACGATTCAAGGCTTGTCCCAAAAATATTTCAGAAAGAGCTTGACTGCTATAAAGGCTCGAGTATTTTGTTTTTGTTGGCTGCTTTTTGTTTTTGTTGCCTTTTGTTTTGGGAGCATCATTTCTCTCGTCTTTCTGCTGCGTGTCTTGTTGCCGCTCTCCATCCGAGAATTTAGCGCACTTTTTTTTTGGACTCATTGCTGGAAGCTTGAACCATCGCAAATAAAAGTATGGGACTACGGAGCCAATAGCCAATAATTACAAGAAGAGCTTTTCTTGTGTACTAGACTACCTGGTAGAGTCAAGTAGGTAGAAAAACTCCACAATATTTTTTCAGGGAATTGATAAAACCAACTCCAACCCTAATCAGATATCCTTGGGATATCTTTTTCCCAGAACAGTTGCAATCATAATATCCTGCAGTGGACGGAACCTCTTATCTTTATTACTATTATTCTACTAGTCTACTGTTACCTTTTCATAGATGTGAACATGTTGTTGTCTAAATTACCGGCGTGTTTACTGTACCATGTCATCCTTTGTGATTCCATCCGAGTAGTTACAGGATTGTTCATTCAACCTCCCACTCGAATCGTACCGTACCCATCTCTGTGTTTGCCAGCAGCCGATCGATTGCGCATTCCGTACCGTGGCATTGCCTACGATGCAGGCTCTGCTGCATCGTTGCCATCCTTTGCGTTGTCATTGGATGCCGAATTTGGTAAACTATCACCGGGTGCTTTTCAAAACTTGATCGAAGCGTACTCTGGAAGTTGGAGTCAAACCAAATCGCAAGTCCAATGGCATCCCGACGTAGAGTACACGCTGTTGGATTTTTTGCCTCCCCTATTACAAGCAGTAAATGGATTACATTTTCAATCCTCCCGATCGACACAGTATAATTTACCATCCTTTGTGGGTGGACCGAACGATGCCGTACAGCAGCGTACGGAACAAGAAGTACTGTTGGCTTGCAATTGTTGGGGATTTGCCTGGGAGGTACTGTACCAGGCCGACAGTGCCGATACGTGTCAAATGACCGTATCGACGGCCGATTCGACCAGTGCTTGGAGGGCCTTTACGGGACGAGGATTTGATTCGATTCAATCCTCCCAGTCGAATCCGACACTGCTGTCGCCCGATCAAAAATTAGTCCGCAATCGCAAGCTGCAGCCAGGCGACGTTTTATTGATTTGGCACGAACTACCCAACAAGGCCAAATCCATGAAGGGCAATAGCAATTATAACAGCGACAACAATCTCTATCTCGATCATGTGGCTGTCGTACTGGACAAGGACATTTATTACGAAAAAAGTGGCAGTGGTGACAACACTCCCTTTCGCATGACAACGTGGGAGGGATTGACGACCAATTGGCCGACCGGTATTTTTCAATGGGAATGGCGTCGATTGAGACGGAATAATTTGATACCATCGGCACGAGGGACACTTCGTCCGGTACGTAATCCCAACAGCAGCAACAGCAACAGCAACAGCAGCAGTGATAGTAATAATGATTTGGGATTCATTTCAGGACAAATGCTACCATCGGCATCGGATATATTTGGTTTAGATCAACAATTGACGGCCATTCAAGATCGTCGTTTTTTCGTACTGGACAAGTTGAGACCTACCATTGCCAAAATGTTGAGTCTCACAACGGACGTGAACAACGACGAGGAAGATAATGCTGTGATAGAAAACCACATCTACACTGGAATTTGGGTCTTGGAAGAATTAGAGTTTGACAGAAAGACGGGACGAGCATCGTTGCCTCGCAGTGCCTTTACCTCGCAGTACATGCGGCTTCCACCGCTGCCCAAGAATCCGTGCATCTAAGCAAGATAATAGTAGTTAGGTCCGTAGTATCATTGTTATTCTTGTTATTACTGGCTGATACACACTGTGCCCGAACATCTCACTTGGTATGATTCCTATTCGTATATTATTTACTCTTCTTGTCGTAACGTCTTGGCGGCTTCCCAGTAGGAAGGAGTACCACCCAAAATCATCCAAGGTGGTGGTCGTTCACGAATTTGTTCCAACGCCTGTACTGTGGCGTACGGTATACCCGACTTGGGTTCTGTATAGATCCCTTCTAGACCAGTAACGGGACAAAATTTACGACGTGATGATGGTATGAATTGTGAATGCTTCTTGATGCGTGCTTCGGCTTCGACAAAGGCAATGGCAGCGGAACCACCATCATTATAACTACCACCACCACCTCTGTTGTTGTAACTATTGTAAACATTAGCTTCTTCCATCAAAATGGATCCCAAGGTCCTTGGTAAGAATCGTTTGGGTAAGACTCCGATCGTCCCTTTTTTCCTACTACTACTAGTAGTAACAAGAGTAGCAGCTGATCCTGGTTTCCGTCGTTTTTTGGGCCGTTTGCCCTTTTTCTTCTTGCTATTTCCTCCTCCTCCTCCTCCTTTCTCGCCGTTATTGTTGTACTCGTTATCGTCATCATCGTTGTCCTCCAATTCGTCCATTATATCGTATTCTTCATCATCATCATCATCATCATCACCACCACCACCTCCCATCGCCGTTCCACCAACACCGTCACCACCTGCTCCTAAATTCGGATCTACCTCTTCCAAAGCTTCAGCCCATACGGCTGCTTGATATTCTTCTTCTTGTTGTTGTTGTTGCTGTTGATTATGATCGCCATCACCGTTATTATGACTATTCAATGACGCCTTTCGTGCTTTCTTTCTACGATTTTGTTTATTATTATTATTCCGATCCGAACGACGATTTCGTGTTTGCAGTAGTAATTGATGCTGGTTTTGACCATGTGGTTGTTGTAAATTTTTTAGCTGGTGCTGTTGTTGTGCTTCTAATGGTAATGATGATATACCAGAAGCACCAACTGTAGCACGCATTGCATCATTCCATGCTTTTCGTTGTACAGCGGCAGAACTCATACTAACAACTTCTTTTCTTGGTGCATGACAAACCAAGTATTTATGTAGGTTTCCTCTTTTCAGTTATGTATGTATGTATGTATGTATGTATGTAATCCCAAACGTGACGGAAAGCTAGTTTGAGCAGTCTCCTAGGTACCCTACTACTACTAGCGGCAGTAGTAGAATGGACCTGAGTTGTACCGTTAACTGACGCCTACCGGTTGTTAGCCCATCACTTTTCCCCTAGTTATCACTAGTAAAATTTAAATATTTTCTGACTCCATGAATATTAATATATATTTTTATTTAGATACAGAAAAAGAAAGCCCATCTCAAGAGCTTTCTATTTAGACAATAAAAAGGATACTTAGCCTCGCATCCCGTTCCTCAACGGATGATATCAGTTGCTTTTCTTTCT
>Ga0210036_1004812_pt1 | contig 12147 bp, 5 predicted proteins | sample CryGeymeta201515_FD_185469 | JGI IMG/M metagenome (GOLD analysis project Ga0210036, IMG submission 185469) | Groundwater microbial communities from Crystal Geyser aquifers in Utah, USA - Crystal Geyser metaG 2015-15 (SPAdes) (version 2) | ecosystem: Environmental > Aquatic > Deep subsurface >...
GTTGGATTATAGAAACTTTTAGTACTCCACTTTGAAAATAGTAAGCTAAATATTTATCTCGGTCGGAATTTGAGGTCCGAGGTCCCAACTTAAGATATGACTATACAAATTTTTAGTACCCTACTTCTAAAATAGTAAGCTAAATATTTATCAGTAGCACACAAATAAAACTTGGATAGGCCACCCACTGGCTAGAGTGGTTGGCGATAATCAAAATAAGTTCAGGTGGGATACCAGGTACAGTCCCTGGTATCGCTGGTTATCATAATAATAATCGTGATCATCGGAATTTAATGTCTCTTTACAACTACTAGCTAGTTTGACCCTACTCTACGTATTTGCCACAACTGCTTCTACAAGTAGGTGATGCAGGTGGCAGAGAATAGAATTCATACGGCCATTCTTTCATACTCCTCCACTACGACGATTAATTGAGTTTCTATTATTCTTCACTTCTTCACTGTACTACTTTCTTTTCCAGAAACTGATCATGGTACGAAAACGTAAAGCCCCTCCTGCCGGTGATGAAGCCGCCGATAACGAACCTACAGCCGTCAATGAAACTGCAGTCCCAACCAGACTTGTGGCTCGAGCCAGAGTACAGCAGCAGCAGCAGCAGCAGGAAGGACCTCACGAGGTGGCACAAGAAGTTGTGCAAAATGACCCTCAAGAAGGTGGCAACGAGAATAATCAGCAGCAGCAGCACCACCACCAGCAGCAGCAGCAGCAAGACCAAGATGATGGCATTTTGTATGCTAAAGCTCGTGCCAATGCTGTTATTGGCGACACTCCTGAAGAGCAACAGTTTTCTCGATTCCTTGCTGGACCATTGTTTCACTGCACAGTCATGGCTAGACGGGTGTTGTATCATAATGGCTTCCGTTCCTTGCAGGAACTACGCAATATGTCCCACTCTTCTATACCCGAGGTCATTAACCAGATGATCACAACTGGCTACTACGTCCCGAACCTTTCTACTTGTCGGTACGAAAAAGTTTATGCTATCGGTCTTTCTCTAAGGCATTCTACCCTATTCCAAGGACTTCGAGCTCTTGCTTACCACAGTTGGCGCATCCAGCGCACAGTGCGTTACTCTATGGTCACTCAGCAAGTTCTTACGGAAGCTCTGAATGATTACTTGTCCTATGAGAAGGGAGCGACCCAGGCCAAGGCCAAGGACAAGGCAGAACCAAACAAGCTTACCAACGAATCCCGTTTCCAGCAACACTTGGAACAACTTGACCACTATCTCCGTAATACCAGGGGACATTTTGGAGCTCCACTTGCGTACATTACCCGTCCTGATGTACACCCTCCACCTGAACGTGATGACCTCGCACCCGGACTTCCTACCAAGAATAACGAATTGATTCGTCGGACTCGCCATGATCCAACAGCTACCGAGTTTGTGGAGGACAATACCAAGGTATGGGATGTTCTTCACAATATGACGGTTGGTGGTCCCGTGTACGTCTGGGTTGACACTTACAGGACTTCCAGGGACGGACGTGCAGCCTACTTTGCTCTCAAGAGTTATTTCTACGGAACTCTTGAAGAACATCTTATGTGTGAGAAGGCTGACCGTATTCTCTGGCGTTCAAAGCAGGAAAATTTGTCTTTGTCTTTTGACAAGTTCTTATGCAAAATTCAGTTCGCTTTTAATATCAAGGAAAAGTACGGTTCGCCTTTGACTGACATGATGAAGGTCCAAATTTTGAGACAGCACCGTTTCCAGAACGACCGCCTGCAATTCGAAATTTCCCATCACTTTAATACTGATAAGAGTTTGTCAACCAATTATGACGAAGCTAGAAACTATGTCCGTCGGACGTATACTATTCTCAGCAGGAAGAGCCTGTAGTGTGAACAGGAATACTATTTCCCATGACGATAATCCAGTTTTTTAATAAGGAGATTTTAGAGAAACATTCAGGACGAGCATTCCAAAAAGGAGATTTTAGGAGCGTTTTTTTAATTAGGAGCATTTCGTTCTTGTTTTACTAGATACTCTATTGACTAGCTGAATTAGGAGCACTGTCTTGTCATTCATAATACAGAATACATTACTGGTGAACAATTTGGCAAGAAGCTTGACTCTCAACTTTAATTTTGTGGAGTCTCCTGCAGCAACGTTGCCACAACAACACGAGACACCAGCCTACTAGTGCAATATGCCTAACAAAATCCAATAGACAGTTTAGTCCCAGAGTGCCACTGTTATGGCCGCATAAAAAGAGGACAAATAACATCCCTAAAATGGCCTGAAAACCAAATATGACCAACAAAACGAGAAGAACCATCCTCCTTGAATATCCCATTTCATTCGCCAGTAGGAATGGCACTGCCAGTAAGAGATTCAATGCTTTCAAAAGTGCGAGTAGGCAGCATCACAAAACTGTCGCGGTTTTGAATCAACGCGTTTCTGATGGGTAACAAGGGCAAAAATATTACTATTACGGTCTTTCAGAGGACCCTGCAGGAGACCACCTAGAATCCCTACTTAAGTTCTACTAGAGGGAGCATATCCCAACGAAAAAAAAAAATATTCTCCCTTACTCTAACCCTAACCTTGCTGAGGAATTATCATACCACATTCGAAAGAACGAGTATTATTATTTATTGCGAAAGAAGACATACATCATGGTGGCCATCGTCTGGAGGAAACAGGAATGTCACGACAATAATGAGTTGATTCGAAATTGAAGCTGCAAACAACCCTAGAAGCTACTGAAACCAGTCAGTAAAGAATTCGTTTGGAGTCTGGACACAGCTGAGGCCGGGCAGGCAGCATGGGAAATAGCATTTCCCCTGATTCCTTTTAAAATTGAAGCATGGAGCGGCGAAATAATCGTCGGCTCTGGATGGTTTTCTTCCTTAACATTTTGGTGATCAGACTTTTCAGCGTCGGTGCAGTCAAAACAAGTTTGAATGTTCTGGTATGTTCAGGGGAAAACTTGTGCTCTTTTTATTCTTGTGCGAAAGATGAATGATGAATGAATCTTGAATCTCCGACCTAACCTTGCACTTTTCTTCCTCTTCCTTGTCTTTATATTCTTTTGGAGACACCACAATCAACCGATTCTCTCGGAGGTGCACAGTCTATGAGTCACCATGCTGCCACTTTTGGATTTAGCCGGTGCCCATATTTCGCCAAGACCCGAGAGTGTCGCATCGAGGCGGAGGTGCTTTATGCGTCTTCCTTTCTCTGCACAGACCAGGACCGTACTTTGGTACTACAGGAGCTACTACTGGTAGGGGAACAAGCAACCGAAAACCAAAACAATGATTGGCAGCAGCAGCCTGTGTTCCTCATGATTCATCGTGGATTGTGTTCCTTGGCAGAAAAAACCCGCCAAGCACAAAAAGTCGCCAACGAAATATCCATATATTTAGAAGGATTGCTGATTGCCACCACACCGGAATGTTCCTGCCTGAGTGATCAGGCGACATGTCTTGCCACCGACAATGTGTCGCCTGATTTGTGTCAAGTCGATGCACCGAAAGGAGAGGAGGACACGACTGACGTATATTTACCCACGGCGGTACTGTTAGATCCCAACCAAGTCACGGCCATTCAAGAACATCTCACAGCAAGTAGTAACCGGACACTTCGGATGGAATTCATGTGGGAAATTGTTCCCCGACAGCAATCTAACATCAACGATACGATTGTGATAGACTTTTGGCATCTTCCTAGTCCCTATCGCTACAAAAGCAGTGATATTCCACATGAATTGGGACGTGTCCTGTTGGAGCCATTGGTGGATCGACGAATTCAATTTAATCCAAAATTTTATATCGAATCTGGCGAGGAACTGGGTTGCTATGGCCCGCCAGATAATATGGCAATGACGGTTTTTACAAATCGTGCCAGTACCGAATTTTGCGAGAGCCACTGCACCAATAAGGGACGGTATTGTGTTGGCAACTCTGCAGTATTGGTTTTGGGAGAAGTGTATGGAGCAGATCTTATCGAAGAAAGTCTACGACGGATGTGTATATTGAACAATTTTGCTGATGACCCAGAGAACCCGAGTGAAAAATGGTGGGGATATCTGGAAGCTTTTTACATAGACTGTACTGCAGACAATGCCATCACTGACGTATCCAACAATCCGCGATTGACCAGCACATGCAGTCAGGCAGCCATGGCAGCTGCAGGAATAGATTACATAACCGTGTCCCGGTGCGGCTTCTTGGCGGGCGGAACGACTCAAGACACGGAAAATACTCTCCTAGAATCAAGCCTTCTTGAGCGGCTTGGAAATGCTGAATTGCGGGCCATTCTTCCTCCCACTGCGATCGTCAACAGTATAGCCTTTCGTGGAGAGACATTGTCGGAAACGGTCAACGCTATATGTGCCAGTTTTATGGCGGATACTTTGCCCGAACAATGCCTACAGTGTGTTGACTGTGTCAATGAACACGGATGCATTGTCAATGCCGGCCTATGTAGCAACCTCGCGGGTCAATTAGTGGTTCCGCCGACCTTGGCACCAACGGTGACACTAACTATCACATCAACAGACGAAAAACCAAATACAACGACGCCAGCACCTAGTACTTTACTACCACTTGGCGACCTTAGCGTTGCCCCAAGCAGCAACAAGGTCAATCTGACTGGTCAACCAACAGATTCATTGACTGGTGCTGACAGTGACAATAGGCAGGAAGAAAACAGTGATGGACTCAGTGACGCCACAAAATTGGTCATCGTAGTCGCAGTTGTTGGAGGTGCCATTGTTGCGATTTTTATTTTTGTAGTTATTCTAGTTTGGAAGCTGTTGAAACGAATTCGACGTTTGGAAGGAAAAGAAAATGACTCCTGCACTGCTACAACCGGTTCTCCCTTTTGGAAACTGCCTTTTCACGTGATAACTGCCACTCCCAAGGAGGACCCATCTATAGTGTACAGCGTGCAATCGGATTCATTGCCACCACAGAAAAGAAGAGCCGAGCCCTTGATTACAGAAGCGGGGTTAGAAACTGGAGGAGAAAACAATCCCTCCTTTGCAACATTCGATGCAAGAGTTGCCTATACCACTGATGAGATGTCTGACAAGAACATTCCTCCCAAGCTTAAAGATGCAATCTGGGAAATACACTCGAAAGCCAAAAAGTCCAACAAAAATACATATGGCATCCTGAAGAGCGAGAGTCTACGTCGAGCTATCCTGGGAGAGCAAGCGTCACATGTAGCAGCCAGTACCGCAACAAGTGGTGGTGCCAGCGACGAAATCAGCAGCAGTGCAGCTAGCAAGGGCAAGGCCCAAAAGCAGCAGCAAAATTGTCGCAACAGTAGCAGCAACACAGGCACGACTGATTCCCCGGACCGATCCAAAGTGGGGGAAGAGCGATTAGCACCTAAACAAAAACTGAAAGTGCCCTTTTTGGAAATTATGGGCAGGGCTGCTCCCGAAGGCAGACGACCAAAGAGCTTTTCGTTTCAAAATGAAGAAAAGGAAGAGGAGCAGAGCTATCTTGAGGTTTGAAGGAGATCGGAATTTAAAACCGTAGGCAAGCTCTCAAAATCCTTGGGTACCTAATATAGTTTGTTGCACACCGTCGTTGCTTAGTGGTCTAGAGGTTACTCATAGCAGCGCAAAACTTTGTAGAAAGTATGTCATGGTCTGTATCTTGTATTATACAATTTATTTTTATTATGAAGCTAGTCTTCGATCAAAATGTCTCGAGTGAGTCGAGCCATGGCAACTTATTCCCACCATATTCCGTAGTCACCAAGATTATTTTCGTCAACACATGTCGAAGCAAATGTGGACGTAGATTTATTGGAGGACAGCGTTGACACCTCCACGTCCATGTCGTTTTCACAGGCGAAGTCTGAATTCATGGCCGTCCAGTCGTTTTCGTCCATATGAGATTCGCTCCTGGCAACAACGACGATTGTCTTCTGAGGGGATGCTGCTGCTGATGGCAATATGGGCAAGGGAGCTAAATATTCGTCTTCTTGTTCGCAGGCAAATTCTTGATTAATTTGCCACCAGACATCTTCCTCCAACAATGTTGGCTGTGATGGTGCGGCCAGATATGGTGCAGCTTTGTTGTAATGGGCAACAGCGGCTGGTTCAGTAGATTCACATGGTTTGGTATTGTTGACTGTATAGGTTGAGCAAAAGACGCGGGCACTCATGGTTAATAAATTGATTGGTCAGTTTGTGTTTGTTAATTTGCACTTCAATAGTTAGAATTTTGTTATTGTGAGCTTAGATTTGTGGTTTTAACATTCCGACAAAACGTGCCGTATCTGGGTGTAATGGACAGATGAGAACCAGTAAGAGCAAAGCGAACCGTTCTTTCGCAAATCCGATCCAGTCACTATTGAACGTTCCTACACTATCTGGTATGCTGCATCACGTTTTACTGGTAACTCCGAGTAGTAAAAGTCATTTCGGCACGACTTCATAGCAACCACCGAAAGATTGTCAGACCCATGTGGACGCAGCAGGAATTTAGCACGTGCGACCTTTCTCGCTATGTTCACTTCTTGAACGTACCGGTGATGCGCCGATGGAAGTATTTGTAATAATTGTACGACGGAAGCACAGCAGTACTAGTACCAGGTACTAAAATAATATAATAATATTACCATCTTACATTGCTTGAGGCTTACGAGTGGTACTGAGAGCGGAGGGTTTTCGTAGTTGCTCTCAGCCTCTCAGACTTCGCCTCGCAGGAGGCCGCTGTTCGCCTGTAGAGTGCATTTGCGCCACGAATGTCAACGCTCCGAAATCAACGTCAAAACAATATGTATGCTGGATGCTGGTATGCCATCCAGAGTTCTTTCTGGAGAAGCTTGCTTTCAAGGATGTTTTTCGGGCTCCAATGCCGCATGGTCTCTAAAGCTACCAAAGCACGTCTGCAACCGTGATTTCATAGTCAGAGTCATCCAAACTGCAAATGCGAGCGGAAGCATTGCCGTTGCCATTATCATCGACATCACCATAAATGTCGCTGCCTAGCTGAAAATAATAAAGGGCGGGCGCTATCAACAAACCCGAAAGGCAAATCAAAACCTAATTACTCTGCCTATAGACAAAATCGCTCCCTTATTCAACCAGACTCTTTGTCAAGGCCAACAACAGGCCTCCACCGCGCGAAGGAAGTTCTCCCCGATTGGCTTTGCTGTTGTTCAACACGACGACCTCGTCAGCAAAGCGGACCGATAACTGGCAAGGATGAGAGTCGTCAAGATTTCGAAGAACATACTCCCGCAATGCTGGTCGTGGCCCCAACATTGGCTTGACATCAATTGACTGAGAGGTTCCTTTGTTGATCTTTGCTTGAGCCTGAGCTTGTTGTGCCTGGATGACCTCGAGAATCTGCGATTGCCCAGTTTCATCCAAAAGAGGAATACGCCGACCAGGTTCATGTCGAAGAATAGAATCGATCAGTTCATATTGGCCAGGAAATTTGTGCAACAAAGATGTAGCTCGAGCCGTCAACACTTCCGCTTCACTTAATGCTGTGCAGGCGGCATCACAGGCGGAAATAACTGATACAGAAATAAAGCTAGAAGAGCCTTCTTGGCGTCGAATGTCGTTAAAAGCACCAGAAGTTGAGCGGGTGGCATCTCCAGAAAGCATGTCAAGTGCTTGTTCTGTTCGTTCTCGTAGTCTCTGGAAGGCTCGTTTAATAAGACCACCGATCTTCTGGACGCCTCCCTCTTTAGCGGCTCCCATGATTGTAAAATAGGAAACGGCCATGTTCACGGCGAGCACTTGATTGACTAGAATTGCAGGGTGCATATTCTCCATAAAATCCAACGCCATTTCAACTGTGCTCGTCACATCGAACAGAAGCTTTTGTTCGGAAGCTGAAATTGCAGTCGCTTCTTCCCATGTCCGTGACCAGAATTCTCGGGTCTCGTTGAGCATTTGAATTGCCTCGGCAGCCTTGTCTAGCTTCGTAGCTACCGATTCTGTTGATGCTCGACTCAACAGCAGATCTCCGATGGTTGCTCCACTCGTTTGTCGATTACGGGTGTCACTATAATCATCCAGAGGATTCCCCGGATTTCCGTACCAATTGATAAAGTCTTGGAATATGGATCCCGGATTTGCCGCTTTGAAGGCGCACATATCACTAAGAAGCTTGGGCTTTTGAAGGCGATAGGAAACTTCCAGACGCCTGTGAACTCCGTGTGGGCTAGGCTTGACAGGGTCATAGTGACGAGAGAGCATCATGTGACGCTCAGCTATCACATCATCGGTCAAGGGGTAAGGTCGTTGGAAGTATGGTGCATAAAGCTGCTCGCCTGTTTGAACTAAACTTGATCCGGGGACAGGACACCTAGCTCCCTTGCGATCAACGAAGTTTTGGTTTGCTTGCGACCTGGTATGATCCAAGTATTCGCTTTCCGACATGGGATCAACAAACTCCTCTTCCGATCCATTCATGTCGTCTGAAACACCTCGACTAGCCTCGGCAATCTTCTTTTTCAAGGCATAGTGATTTTCGCTTGTGTAGTAGTCCCTGGCTGTCCCATCTGCATTGCCACGTCTTGGTCGCTTCTGCTTCTCCAGCAGGTCTCTTTCTTGCTGCCGTTGTTGTCGTCGAGCCTCTGACTCGGCAACCATATCGATGCATAGGTTGACGACCTGAAGTTTCTGGCCAATCAAACAATGATGATCGCCTGGGAACTCGATATCTGGTTGCAAATCAGAAGATGAGCTCCTGGACGTAGGTGGTCCGTGCCAGAAAGCTGCGTGTTCCGCCTTAACCCCCAGGCTCCCCAACCCTCTATTTCGTTCCTTCATTTTCAAAGGAGACGGATCTAGTGCTTCGACGTAATTCATATGCGGAAGTGGTATGCGGTGTTCCCATCGCATCCTCACTTCGTGACAAAATGCCATCCAAAGCATGGCCATGGAGCAGGGCGATCGGACTCGAGCCATGTGAACGCAGAGAATGCTGACCAATCGACCAATCGGTGCCGATTTAAAGAGTGGTGCAAAGGCATTGGCAGTCACTTCCGCGGTAGTTGTGGGCGACTTTGTACGAGACTGAACCGAGGCGCCTCCCAAAAGAGATCGTTTTCGAATGGTTGTTGGTGTCGCCACTGGATTGTTCGGGTTGTTTGGCTTTGTCGAATCTCCATTCGTACTATTGTTGCTTTCAAGACTATCCGCGAGAGGAGACTTGGGAGGAGTGGGAAAATTTCCCCCATTGTCGGGCTGCATAATATGCCGTACCAACACCTCCGCGTCTCTTAACTCCATTTTATCTTCTGCGGATGTGACCCAATCCATGGCATTCACCAGAGCACTCGTGGTGGCTCCAACTTGTGCTTGTTGTGCCAAACACGCGGCAACCACATTCCCCGCTTCATTGTCCCATTGTTCCAGCACAGTATCGTCCGTGATATGTTTCAGCAAAGTTTCATCTGGCAACGTCGAGACTCGGATGAGACACGCCAATACACAATGCTGGTTTACCGCCAATGACGCCACGGATGTTTCCGAATCCCACCACGTCTGAAGTTGAACGTTGGAGGCCTGCAGAGGATTGAGAATGGTGTTTTCAACGGATTCTTCCATTTCGACCCAGTCTTCGGGGGACATGGTTTGTTTGCTGCGAATTCGCAAAGGAAAACTCAAGAGGGGTTGTTTGGCTGCTGATATATTGTTGCTGATTGTGTTGGGTGGCTGCTGATGCTTGCTTAAATTGGCTTGACTGTTGTGCGGAAAGACATTTTTGGAACCTGACGACGGTGGGCTGCTCGCGGGACTTCCATCCCAGGTCACCGTAACATGAATGGCTTCGACGGGATCATCGACTGGTCCCCAGCGCGGCTCTGATGCCGAAGCACCGGCGGCTTGATCCAACAAGGCAATTCCCAATGCTCGACATTGCGTTTGATATTGTTCCAATCGACGATAATAGGTTTGCATAGTATCGAAAGTACCGTCTTCGGGCGTGGTATCTCCCGTCAGATCAACAATTGTTTGCTGATGCTGAGATAGTGCCTTGCGTGTATCGTCTGCTTGACGTATAATAATTTGTGGCTGTAATGTTTTGTTTGTAGATGGCAGAGTGTTTGTACTGTTCTTGTCGTCAGCACGGCTACCGATTCGCCTCCATGCCGTGTAGGGATTGCATTTGTGGTCATACTGATAGTTATCGGGTTGAAATAATTGTTCCAGAACCGACACTGTTTTGGGAACGGGTTGTTTCCACCATGCAAAGACATGTCGTGCATTCCACAATACCACGGTGTCATCGGGACAGTGTTGCAACAAAATATTGCCCCATTGTGTTAGTCTCGTGTGATTGCTACTCGTGCTGGTGCAACCCGGCAAAAAACTGCACCAAAAATTTCCAAAAGTAGATACCGTCGGTAAGACGGTCCCAACAATGGCGGACGGTACCGTGGATCGATTTTGGATTTGTTGCCATTCCACGAAACGCTGTCGATTGCGTCGTAGTCCCCGTAGTGGCAGATCCGGCAGTTCGGCCGTGGCCGTGTCTTGCATCCACGAGGGAAGGACGGTCAATGATCCTCTTCTCCCTCCTCTTCCTCTCTCAATTGCCCTGGCATGCCGTGAACTTGGTTTATTAAAAACGTGTGGTTGGTAGTTCCCCCACAATCCAAAGACAGGTATACAACAGTGACAATTTTGAATGGCGCAATTGAGAGCTGTTTGTAACCATCCACTAAGGACTTGAAACAAAACTAGATTGGAAATGTTGGTTCCGGTGGTTGTGTCGGTGTTGGCATCGTAATTTTCATGTCGCTGTAAAATTGATTGGGCCAAATACTGCAGCGCTCCGTCATTCTGCAGCAATAATTGACCTGTGCTGGTATTGCTGGATTGCTTAGGTGTCAGTGTAATATGCTGTCCAATCCCAAACAGATGCGATAAATTATCAAACAGGGCAGGACTCATGTTCGTATGAGACAGAGGCCTTCGCATGGAATGTGGTAATTCCGATTGTGTATCGTCGGCGGCTGAATCAGCATCAGCAGTGGGACCATCCCATAAAGATAATTGTAGTTCTACCGTGGCATTGACTAGCCTTTGTCCATTGGTAGTCCTGTGCGAAATGTTCCAAATCAGAGTGTCACTCCGTAACAATTCCGTCGCAGATGCTGTGGTAGTTGTAGTCGTTGTACTAGTAGTAGAAGCGTTTGAAATGGCACTGGCGACACTGCTGGTACCCGATAGAGGAGGACGAGAATTCATAGGTAGTTTTCCCTGTTCCTGTTGTTGCTGCTGCTGCTGTTGTTGTTGTTGGCTTGTAGTGTTTGCTACAGTAGTTGTTGTTGTCATACTAATGTGACGATCATTGCCCTTGTCGACATGCCAACTTCGTAGTGAGGTCTCCACATCTCTTGCCAGTCTTTCAATCGAGGTACTGCAAGAATAATCCGTATATTCATCGTCAGTAGTAAGGGCAGGTGATGCCATTCTTAGCTGTTGCTATTTCAACCAGGGCGATTCGGATGGCTGTCTATGTCTGTGAAAGAAAAGAAAACCGTCCCCTTTTACAAATAAATGGAAAATGGAAGCAATAGGTCGGTCAAGCAGTCTTCTATTGTACAAAACACCAAGGTTTAGAGACTACTGTAATTTGGAACTTTTCTCGTCGTCAGAACCAAGCTAAGACAGATGTTTCGTCTCTTGGCTTTTTATTTGATGCCGTATTTATTTTGTATGGTATGGTAGTTTATGGGATACAAAGGTTGTTGGTTGTTGGTGAAGTTTATGTTCGATTTCGATTATTATTATTGTTTTCATCATAAAAGTCACTCAAATAATTACAGTACGGATTAGACTCTACTAGTACTAGTAAATACTACTAGACTGGTAGCTAGTAGTAGGTACTAGTAGTAGTAGCTAGTATTAGTACTACTACTCTAGTAGTAGCTCTACTAGCTAGCTAGATAGTGTCTACTAGCTAGTAGACCCTAGTAGTAGTAGTAGCTGGTAGAGTCGTCTACTAGTAGACTACTCACATCAGAGCCAGCCGAAGGGAACGTGAGACAAGGAGACCCGAATCCGACGTCACCGGAATGACCCGAAATGCCCCATCCCGTCTCCCACTCAGAAACAGGAACACATCGGGAGAAATCGGATACGACTATTCCCACTTCGGGGAAGAAGATCCACACGCCAGGCTGCCGAA
>Ga0210036_1004817_pt1 | contig 12140 bp, 6 predicted proteins | sample CryGeymeta201515_FD_185469 | JGI IMG/M metagenome (GOLD analysis project Ga0210036, IMG submission 185469) | Groundwater microbial communities from Crystal Geyser aquifers in Utah, USA - Crystal Geyser metaG 2015-15 (SPAdes) (version 2) | ecosystem: Environmental > Aquatic > Deep subsurface >...
TAGTCGTATCCGATTTCTCCCGATGTGTTCCTGTTTCTGAGTGGGAGACGGGATGGGGCATTTCGGGTCATTCCGGTGACGTCGGATTCGGGTCTCCTTGTCTCACGTTCCCTTCGGCTGGCTCTGAATGTGAACTGAAAAATGACCCCTTTCGTTCTTCTCAACAATCAAATCGCTTACAGTATTCAACCGCGACGAGCTACGTACTAAAACGTTGAATCATACTACCGAAAAAAGAAAAAAAACAACATGATGAAACCAATACGCACGATCAAGCTGCTTGTCCTTGTGCTGACAGTAATAGAAGTCTATGCCAGATCGCTTGACGTAGATGACTTTGCTGAGATTTTAGGGGAACGTGAGGTTAAGGCGGCAGCTGAAACCAAAGCTACTAAAATAACCATCATAGATCCTACCATGGAAAATAACAGCACTTCAGCCAATACCTCTACTGTGCCTTTAGAGAAAATGAACTCACCGACCGAGCCTCCTGTGGCAGTGGACACTACAGTTATTCACTCTCCCTCGACGGGCACGAACTTCAGGATGGGAGAGGCGTTTAATTTCAGCCACATTTATTTTCTTGGGGGAGATTGCGGCAATGGAGACGATGGCTGGTATAACGACTTTACATCTGCTGGAATGAAAAGTATTGCTGGCGCCGAGATCGTTTGTCCTCCCAATCCAGAAGAACACTTGTGGTGGACTAGGGAATTTCATTTGTCGGCCTTGGACGAAGTGGAGCGGTTAGCAGGAGACAAACTTAACGAGACATTGGTTATCACCGTAGGTGTCAACTTGGAAACCGATTGGACCCCTGTTGCTGACCTTATGCGCAAGGGCATGGCTTTTTTTCATGCCAAGGAAGACCCTCTAGAAATTCGAAATTTTAATTTGACCAAGCACGGATTGGACCATGAAGAAATTCTCTACCTCTACTTTCAATGGGACGAACGCAGCGCCGCGGTAAGAAACGGGGTAGAGCTTTGCAGGCTCATGGGAGGGAACAGCCAGCTGAAAGTAGCCAAGATTTACTCTGGATCTCGTACAGTCCCACTCAATTATCGCGTTGACATTGCCTTAGAAAGCTTCAAGGAAGAATGCCCTGGAACAGAGGTCATTTTAATCTGGGAAAAGTACAACAACGTTTCTGACGACAATTTGGTATCTACATTGCTGTTCAATCCAATCCCAGATATAATTATGGTGGATTCAGACCACATCGCAGTTACGATACTTGAAAGCGCGGAAAAAGCACTGACGAAAGAGGAATACAATCAAATAACCACAGTGGGCTGGGATAACATCTATCCAGAGTTATTGCGAGAACGTAAGATGTTACTATCTGTGGACCAGATGGTGCATTACCCTAACCAGGGTATCTGGAGGGCTATTCAATCGGTTGTCACCCGAGCACAATCATCAGGGCTGAACTCTACGGCTGCCATTCAAGTAGCAATGGATCGTGGGGACAGTATGACAATGTTAGCAGATTCGTTGACGGTCTCTGGTGACAAAGCGGGCTATCTAGTCAGCACTTTGCTCGCAGGTTATAATCCAAACTTTCCTCCCTCTGAAAGTGTACAAGTGACTTCTGGTATTCTCGGAACAACGGTCATCAAAATGAATCCATCCGAGGGCAAGTTTGAAGTAGTGCTTTGGGAGAAACTCGCTTGGCGCGACCCTCGATTGACTTGGAATCCAATCATCTTTGACGATGAATTACCAATTGACCCAGAATCGATATGGACGCCACGACTCTACTTTCAGAATGAGTACGAAAATGAAGACCTCTATGAGGCTCCTGCCATGCTGGCTTTCAATGGCATGGTGGTTCTAGAAAAGAACATCAGAGCGACGTTCTTGTGCAGCACTAACGATGGGCTGAAGAGCTTTCCATTTGATTCCTACAATTGCTCCATTAATTTGGGGGCTCCGCCTGGGGTCTATTTAAATCAAAACTTTGGATTCGAAATCATTGAAAGTGATCCGCATTATGAAACATCATGGAGCATTGACGAGGGAAGTGATGAAAAGAATCATACCGCCCTTGAAGACACCCATGTGCACTCCCATTCTGCCTCCTCCAGCGGCGAAGTACATTTCTTCCTTATGTTTACTCGGAAACCGATCACAACCTACATGCGGTTGATTCTGGTAAGTTCGATTTGTATTTCGGACATGTCTTCACTAGAAATAATGTCACTCAATGAGCGTCGTGCAAAATACTTTGTTCTATCCTTGCTCTGGAAGCCTGGGATTATAATTAACCTAATCGGCTTCATGGCGTTTTGGATTCCCGGACCTCGAGAGTCAATGGCACTTGGTATCACTGCCCTGATATTTTCTTTGGCAATTCGTGAAACCGTTGAGGTGCCAGACGCTGCCAGTATAACGTGGACAGGGGTATTCATGATGGTCAATATCAGCTACTTGGCGTCGGTGATGTTGATCACTTGGCTCTCCTACAGCCGCAGTACCAGGGCTGGGCAAAGGCTGAACAATTTGTGTAGGCCATGTCGACCCGAGATTATAGCAAGGAAATCGCGCAAGCGTTCAGAGTCAGTTGCTCATCAACGAGAAACAACTGTTGACCCTGCACCGTTGTCCAGTGCAGTGAAGAGAGACAAGGATAACGAGATAATAAGAGCTGAACTAGAAACAGTACAGGAAGAAATGGAATCTAGACCCATATCGAAGCCACAACACAACGGAATTATGGCGAGCACATCCTTGCACTCAGAAGCTAGCCACAACCCAGAGCTGCTCTTGAATTCGTCACCGGTGCAAAGAATATCTACCTCCAACGAAAGCGATGACACGAATTGGGATTCCTATCGTACAGAAAACGAAGAGGAGGAATTTGCGTCATCGCCTCAACACGACGACGAGGAATTCGCTCTACCACCCCAGCGACAATCAGCACCAGCACCAGCAGTAGCTCTGCCACCTAGGCCCTCTATCGCTAGGCGGGGCTCTCATTTTATGTCGCGTCAAACGAAAATGATCGGCAGGAGAAACAACGATAGGATTGGTACAGAAGATGGGGCAATTCCTGACATTGCCAACGTTGATTGGATCGGACGTTGGTTCATCGTTCCGAGCTATTTGGTTGTTATCGTGACATTGATATTTGGCGGATGGGGATTCAAGTAAAAAGAGGAACGGGTCGGTCCTCGCTTTGTTTGAGCACCACAATACTTCACCTGGCCGCAACAGCCTTCTACGCAATGAATCTGTACGAATCTGGAGTCCCTACTTCCTTCGTCTGTACTGTAAAAATGCAAGTCGAGCCCTTCTTCTCTCTCATATCCGTTTAAATCAAATGAAAATCTGTTCACGCTCTTTCATTGTTCTCCTTCAAATTCGAGGAACGATTATATTCATACTACAAGCAGTGCGCGCATAATTCTTTCCTTGTAACGACCAGAATTTATTTTCGTTGAGATTCTAATAATGGCGAAAAGGCAACATCCTGATCCTCCGAGCAGAAATACACCACTGCAGCTACAAGATGCCACCAGGCTGATTGGAGAAGATTTTCTCGGAGAATTAAAAAAAACCTACTAGATTACTCATGCTTTTTTTTGCGCATCAATCCGGCATTTCACGATCATTTAGGTGTTCTTGCGACACAATAGGCCAAATTTGCATGTACGGTACTGCACTGATAGTGACTTTCATTTGGGTACAACGTGAAATATTATAAAACTTGTTAGATCTGCATGCCAGAGAATGACGATGTTTTGGCAGTTCTTTCAGATGATTTGACAGCCCAGTCGTGAGGGATGACTACTGATCCGTCATCACCCAAGTGGCAGAACTGCCCACTGCCCGCAACACCGAGTGCATTGCCACTCAGAGACATTTTCAAGTGTCCCTTTTCCTCGGGTTCTAAATTTACAATCCGTCGCAAACAATCCTGAAATTCGTCGTGACCTATGCGAACAATTCCTGCCTTGTACACTTTGTGGGTCAATCCTAATTCCCATTGGACTTGTCGGGCCTGCTGATCACTCAAGGCACGTGCTTCTCGGTCCATTTCTCGACGTTTTCGTGCCATGGCCGAATCCTTGTGAATGGCGGTCAAAACCTTATCGACCGACATACCGGCCCCAACACGGATATGTCCTTCGGGTGTGACAATATGTCGAAAGCGACAAGCCTCATCCGCTTCAACGACGACTTGAATGGATTCCAAAGCTACCGCAGATGTCGACTTTACTAGCCCCAGTCCTCCCTGCTCCTCATATTTTGGTCGTAAAAAGTGAGCAAAATCTAGTGCGAATCGATAATAATCCGCAGAAGGACAAGTAAATCCCTTCTTCGTACGAACTCCCAGGGCAGATTTGATTGCAAGTTGAGCCTCGTCGAGTCGTTGTCGATTCTGTTGAAGCACGGTCAATTGATCGGGTGTGACCAACTGCAAAATATTCAACCATTGAATTGGTGTATTGCCAGGATTTAAGTACATGACACCATCGTACAAATCTAAAGCGTCTCTTCCGTTCTGGACATCAAAGTCATGATTGGAAAATACCAATCGGAGTGGATAAAAGCTCTGTACGTGAAATCTGGTTCGTGAATGTTCTTCGTGCAATTGAATGAGTGACGACATTAACATGGCAAATGATTTGGACGACCAATGCAACGATGTTCCATCAATCGATTGGAACTGGAACAGTCGTCGTCCCATCATGGCAGCAGATGTAGCATCCATACGGTACTGTCGTCGCTCTTCTACTTGGGACCGATCGAGTGACTGACAAAATTGAAGCAAATCTCGTCCTTTGGTAGTGTTGATATCAAATCGATGATCGATGTTGCAATGATGATGGTATGATTGATGCTGCTTTTGCTGTTCTTTCGATGATGATGCATGTTGAGCCCAATGAATATCATTTTCACCTCTGGTAGAGGAAAAATCAGAAGCATTACTGTAGTTGTTCTTGGATGCCATTCTGGGAGGCATTGGCAAGGAAGCAGCTCCAGAATCTCTCAACGCCGAGGCCATGGAATGCAATATATTTTCAACCGAATCATCCAATTGAATTGTTTTGTGGAGCAGTGTTCCATTGCGATGTTCCAATACAAAGGGAAGAATCTTATTATAAGTGGACGAGGACGATGGCGGAATTGGTGGTGACAGCAGCGCGGATCGATTGCCGTAATTGTAAGATAAGAAATCTGACCAACTCATGCGATCATTGAGTGCTTGAACGAGTCTTGCCTGTTCTTGTCTCGTTTTGGCACTGTGTGATCGAAATCGATCAGGATGAACTCGTAGAAAAAAGGCTCGACGCAACCGACTAACATAAACCGATGGAGGTAGTAGTTGTTGTGACGCTGCTGCTGTCATTTTTTTTTATGTCTCTCTTTATCAAACAAAACAAAAAACAGTAATTGCTCCACCTAGCGACTTATTGTACTTCTGCTGTTACTTTTTCGTCTGCTAATAACCATGGACTGTAGTGGACCGAGCGCAAAAGTCCGAGGAAGAAGTCCTGGTGAATGGGTTCAATATTTTTTACATTGTTCTTTATTGCAGTCGGAATTGTTAATGTAATACTCGGAGTATTATTGGATCGTAGTAACTTAAACCCTATGAATTATTGCGACGCATAGTTGCTCACTGTTGAAGATGGAAACCCAAACCAACAACCAACAAACAAATCGACAGATAAATACTTTAGAGCACAACAAACTTTGCGTCGGAGGAAAGTAATAATAATAATCTCGTCGGGCACGTTCTCAACCATGGCCGACAGCAGCATTTTCAACAGCACCAGCAGCAGCATCAGCAACGTCAACAATGGTAAGACCTTATCCAAGCGTCTGTTGTATTTGCCATTGGCTGCTTACGAACAACAGGCCACAACAACAACATCTTCGAATGATCCAGCAACCTATTTTGATAACCGCAAATCGCTACCTAGCAGTATCCAAGAAAAACGATTCATTGCATTTGTACACAAGGTGGGTGTCGATTATCATCGATATCGGGCTGTTCGTGGTTGTCCGAAAAACAATGGTCACCGACCTTTACCACTGGCAGATTTGGAAACACGGATTCAACAACGAGCCATGACATTGGTAGGAGGTGGTATTGATTGGTCGGCAACAAAAATAACAACAAATAATGGTAGCAGTTCCAAGAAGAAAAATACAAAAGCAAAAGGAACGCACGATCAAACAAGATCAGTACAGAGCTTGACTGCAACTGCTGCAATTGATGAGAAAGACAATAATAACAGGATGAAGCCACTTTCCAAAAAGAAACGCATACGATCCCTCACTAGTCTGGATACAACAGCGATGAGCAATCCTGATGAAACAATTCAAAAACGAATGACAGAGTTTTTACAAGAATTAAATGGTATGTGGAATGATTACATGTATCAATTATTACAGCTTGATTCGGAATCCATCAAGAGGTTGTCCCAACAACAACAACAACAAGATGATGTTGTAGACACACCTTCTTGGTTGTGGACACGCGTGACGTCTTATATCACAAAGAAAAGTGCACAACAATTCATTGGAGCTCAAGTACGAATCAAACAATGTCGTCATTGTCCTTCGTGGACGAACCGTGTGGGGATTTTTGTCGGAAGTACATCCCAGACATGGCACATCATGATAAAAGTATCTCAACAACAATGGAACAAAAAGAGAAAACGTCATCCGAAAAATACCACAAAACACAACATTTTACAGAAAAACAACAACAGGGATGAGTCGAAGGAACAAACATCATCACCACCACCACCACCATCATCACCATTACCACAACCATCTCTACCAACACAGCAAAAGCATCGAGGTTGGAAGTCGATCATGGTTCCAAAACGTGGTTCAACATTATCTTTATTGATTTCTTTGAATGGTAACCCATTAAACGGTCAACAAGAATCTGAAAACGATTCCGTTGCTCATCGTGCTTCCCTCCTTTTCTTTATGGACAACACGACAGTAATAAATGAGGACAATACCAAAAAATCATCGTTTCTGGTCATTGACCTGGAAGAGGACGCTATACCTTGAATTAATTAATAATAATACAAGAGTAGGGTGTGTTTGCAAAACTCGAGAGCGTGTGAAGGGTATGTAGAGAAATAAGTCATCGACACAATTGAATAGTCCACTGCACAATTTTCGATACCATTGCAACACAGGTTTTCTGTTTCTCTCGTGTGTGTGCGTCTTGTTGCATTTTACACGAGGTGAGTAGAGTGTTCGATAACTAAATAGCTACTAGTTACCAACCCGCATCCTAGAAAAACATTAAACGCATAAAACCAGCGAACAATACTAGAATGTTTCAGTTGTGGAGATTATTTTTAAAGACTCTGAGAGAAATATATCTATCGTCTCGAAATTGGCTGTATGCAAAAATACATGTTTAATACTGATGACCAGATGCTGCTGATTTGGCTCCCAATTCAAAGTGCTTGGTTCGCTTGAGGCACAATTGCTTCTTGGTCTTGCAATTCTTGCATTCCAGACGAAGAACGACCTTTCTTGTGGTCTTGGCCTTTTTGTGAAAAACGGGCTTGGTCTGTCCACCAAATCCCATCTGCTTGGAGTCGTATCGACGTTTTCCCTGTGCAAAATTCGATGCCTTACCAGCCTTGTACTGTGTCACCTTGTGAATAGCGTGCTTCTTGCACTTGCCTGCACAGTAGGTCTTGCGTTCTTTGGGTACGTTCACCATGATTTATTATTTGGTTAAATTATTTCAGGTATTCTAATTCGTCAATGGGGATTGTGTGTATGGAGGAAAAAATAACAACAAGGTTAGTTTCATGAATCATGGAAGCATCATGACATGATACCACAATAGTTTAAGGGTGACGGACGAGCCAGTGATAGGAAGCAGTGAGTTAATAATATGACCGCAGCGCACCCAATGAGGCAAAAAGGCGCGCGTCGTCGTCGTCGTCGTCAAGGTTTATTTAATTTTTCCACCCAAGCAACTACCGTACATGCTAATTTTTGAATCTGTCACCAAACCTATCACTCATACTACAACAACTACACTTTCACTACAGTGTTTGATCCCATGAAACATTCCACCATAATGGTGCTAAAAACAACTTACTCTCGATCGACTTGTATCACAAAACGATGATGATGATGATGATGATGATGATGATGAGAGAGAGCTAACAAAAAACCAGACTACGCAGACAGCAGACACAACCAGATGAAATCTCGAGGAGGAGGATGAAGAAGGACGAAAAAAAGAGCCAACAGTAAAACCGTGAAAGTTGAGTAGTAAAAGGTAGGAGGTAAAACATTGCTTAACCGGGTGTCTCAAGAAAGTAAAATAATTGATATTTTCTTAAAACGAAGGTATGAAATGTTAAGTAAGTAAAGGAGAACAGACGCCTCCTCCTCAATCTCATCAAGATGGATTAATTACAGCGAACACGAGGATTTGTTGTCACGCGAAAGGCTTTGCATGTGTTGTTGTCTTTATCACTAGCTAGTAGTAGCTAGAGTAGTACTTTTATAACCTGCTACGGTACTCAATTTGCTTTTCGGAGTACTAGCAGTTACAGTAGCTAGCTAGCTAGTTATTAGATAAAAGACCAAGCTAAAGCACGACAACTTCGTAATAAAAGGAAAGAAAAAAAAAGGATCAATACAATACTAAGAATGCAAGCTACTAGCAGTAGTACTGGTACCAACAAAGGAGGAGGAGATGCACGCAGTACGCTGATCAAACTTGTCGAAGAACATTTGACTCATCTCATCAGTGAAGCTGACGTTATTAAACGACAGTGTAAACGTGCTCGTCTTCATCAAGTCGGTAATAACGATTATCGAGGTGTCGTTCGTCGTCGGTTGCATGCGGACGATATCAATTTAGCATTGCAATGGAGGGGGAGTGAAAAATTGTACGCCACGGGAACAGTCATTCCTTTGAACAACAACAACAACAACAACAACAACAACAATGATGAAGAAGTGCAGGATGATGCCTCCAAGATACCTATTGATTTAGAGGATTATCTCAAAAGTGAAATGCAATTGCGTCCTCCTCTCGAGGTTGGATTGACGAGTCATTGGCTGGCCGTGGATGGGCAACAACCAGAAATTCCTCAAAATCCAGTAGGAACAGCAGCAACAGCAGCCGCTGGAGGTGGCGATGGTGGTGAAGGTGGACCTCGGATGGTCGAATCCGATCCTCTATTGTCATCGTCGTCATTTTCGGATGCTGAAATGGCAGCACGTACCAAGAGCGGAATCCGTGTGAGTCAATTGTTGCCCATGTTGCTGTCCGAAGAATTGCAACTCTACTTTACCAGAATTACGTTGGCCATACAACGAGGTGGAGCGACGCCCGTGTCGCGACAGCAACAGGACGCGGCATTGGCGAGCGTAGCCACTGATATCGGACTGCAAGAGTTGGTGCCCTTTTTTGTCAAGTACCTTTCTCAAGAATTGAACCATCACGTGGGAAATCCGGATCATTGTCGAACATTGGTGCGATTGGCCATGAGTATGTTGCACAATCCACATTTGCACCTGGAATTGCATGTAAGTTGTTGCATCTATGATTTTTGTTTTCTCAACAAACAAGTACATTATTATACATGTTGATACTATGAGTAGTCTTTTGTTCTTTAACGAATCTGGTTTTTTTTTCCTTCACCTTTTTTTTGGAATTATTTCAGTTGCATCAACTGTTGCCAGCACTCATGACGTGTGTGGTTGCTACGAAATTGTCTTCTCGTCCCACCGACAATCACTGGGCCCTTCGACGAGAGGCGGCTCAGGCTCTCATTGTGGCCTGCAATCTGTACGTATATACACTGTATTGTTTATTAATTTTTATATGAAAGGCATCGTTTTTTTTTTCTTCATGTGCTTGTCAAAATCAAAATACGTTATACTAATTATCCCGCGATCTTGTATCGAAAACAAAACAAAAATTAACATTATCATCAGTTTCGGAGAAGAGTATGCCACTCTCAAATCCCGTGTCTTGCGTACACTTTGTGATGCGACATCACCGGAAAAATCTTTGACGACACAATACGGTGGAATCGTAGCCATTTCACTCTTTGGAGCTAAAGCTATTGATGCCTTTTTGTTGCCAGTGGTGTCCGAGTACTGGCAAAAATGGGATGATGCATTAGCGACATCTACGGATATCGAACAGCGTCTGGAATTGCTCATGTGTCAGGAAGCCGTGTTGGTATGTATTGCGCAAAATAAAGTGATATTGTGGTTGATGCCAAAGAAATATTGTCCCAGGCCAAACCATGCGCTAACAATGCATTGTTTTTGTTTTGTTTCTTGCGAATCTGCAAAATATAATAGAACGCGCTGGGCATTTTCATGCGACGGGTCAGTAGTGTGGAACAAATGTCGCGGGTTTCCTGGGAAGAATTGGAAGGAACCTTTGGTGATAGACTCGTCGCCTTTATGGGAGAAGAGACTGAGTATGCCTCCTGTGTGGTGTAACTTGTGCATACTTGTATGTGAAGGTGTTACTGTACCGACAAAGCTTTTATGTTCAAGGCGACGTGATGTTTGAATATTTTTTAATCATTTTTAGATCAAAATTGTTGTTTTGCCTACTCTTAGTCTATTTAGTGTCTGTTAGTAAATAATCAATCATCATGGGTGCTGCGTGAATCATAACCGTCCTTCCGTCGGAATGAAAGAGGTGACCACAGTCAGGTATGCTGCGAAAGATAGTGTTTTTGGACGACTTGGCAAAGAAGGTTTTGCCTCTTTCATAGTTGGCTATATAATCCTGTTCTGGCCATAGCACTAAACGTTTCGCATTTGGAGCAATGTCGGAGTTGCATGCCAATACAGGGTCCTTGCCTTGACAATCCAAGAGTTTTTGGAAGCATTTTCGAAAGTGTCCGTCTGGTGTCCGGGCTTGTCGATCTTGCCAAATGGCTTCCAACATAAAGGGAGGAATTGGATTACATTTGATGCGTTGTGGACAAGATAGATCCGCCATGAAGGTTTTGACATCGTCTCGTGATTCCCAACAAAAGTGGTTCTTGCGACCCATCCTCCAGTCTTCTAGAAACTGGTCATCCAGCACCACTTCGAGAGCGGGAGAAATCAATATGCTCTTCTCCACTAATTCTGGATAACGCTGCTGCAAGAAGTATACAAGGCATCCTCCCATGGAAGAGCCATAGGCATAGCACTTTCGAATTTCGAGAGCATCTAGCAATGCTTTCATGCTCTCACCCAAATCTTCTGGTTCTGGATAAGGAAACTGATCTATCCCCAATTCTTGGACGCGCTGTAAATCATGACCGTGACCAACCATATCGGGTGCAATCATTCGCCAATTGTTGGGCAGCTTGGCTTGCAGTTCCAGAACGAGGGCTGCCAAATTCTTGGATTCGCTCGTTATGCCATGACACAATAGGAGAGTGGGTCCACCTCCTGGTCGTTCGTAATAGTGCATGGGAATTCCATTGACAATTTTGGTTTGATGGATCAAGCCCGCTTTTTGAATGAGTCGATCAGTACCTATGCGTAATAGGAATCTACCAATGGCAGCCTCTAATGATCGTTGTACCGTTACCAAATAACGTAAATTGCAAATATTTGGCAGAAGAAAAAGGAGATCAATGACGAGTAGTGCTGCCAATGCGGCGACAACTTTCTTGGACGAAGGAAGGGCATCTGTGTAATTGCTGATCAGGTTCATTACAGCGACAACTATGGTGACAATCACTATGGGTGTGCGGAAACTCATAATGGCTTTCTATGGACTGTTGATTTCTTTTGTCGAACAGAATTTGTACATGTATTATGAATTATGAACAATAATAACAATGAGACTGAAAGACGACAAACACCAGTTTTCAAGAAAAGATTCAAGAAACATTTATCGCTAACCCTAATAAATTTGATCTTTTATAATAAGAGATGTGTTATCACCATTCCCGGGATATGGAAAAATCCCGGGGCTGTGTATCCAATTTTCTGGGATATCCATATCCCGGGCTTGTTTGACGATTTAGTGATCACCAATTCAGGGATATTGAAAAATCACGGGATGTATTTTATGCTTATATTCGGAATGAATAGTTTAATGTTACATTGTATTTAGATGAATTAAATTAAAGTGGTTCAGCAGCTACCTGTTAAAT
>Ga0210036_1004821_pt1 | contig 12133 bp, 12 predicted proteins | sample CryGeymeta201515_FD_185469 | JGI IMG/M metagenome (GOLD analysis project Ga0210036, IMG submission 185469) | Groundwater microbial communities from Crystal Geyser aquifers in Utah, USA - Crystal Geyser metaG 2015-15 (SPAdes) (version 2) | ecosystem: Environmental > Aquatic > Deep subsurface >...
AATTCCTCTTTCTGAACCGGCTGATATTGCTTTTCCAAAGGAGATATTATTAAATCGGCTACCGGAGTAATCGAAAAAAGATAATAAAGTAAAATTCCCAAAATTATCAATATCTTTCCTAATTTCCCTCTCTTTTTCCTAAAAATTAGGATTATTCCTATTAATATCAAAACCAAAACAAAAACGCTCGGCAACAAGAACATCTCTAAAATTTTAAGAAACAACATCATCTAATCACACTTTTCTTTATTAATTTCTCAAAAATATCAAGATAATAAACATTCCTTTCATTAACCAAAAATGGAGCTAAACGTTTTTTAAAATACTTAATATTTGGTTTTACTTTCTCTGAATAAATTCTTTCTAATTTCAAAGAAAGCTCTTTTTCATTCTTTACATTCATTTCTGAAAAAAGCTTTTTATCTGGCTTTACTCTATGGCTTAAAAACCAAACCACATCGTAAAAATCTCTGGGCTGAAGATCTTTTCTGCTTAAAATAGCCCTCATCTTTTGGCTTAAAAGAAATTCCGGAGTATTAGTGATTACGCTCTGAACCAAACCGAATCTATTTAAAATAGAAGCTTCTGTGTTTAATTTATGTTTTGGGGTAGTGTAATTTATTTTGATTACTAAATTTTCTTTTGGGTCATTGCTAATTTTTAGTTGATAGAGTAAATTTCTAAATTTCATTTCCCCTATCCCAGAGTTATCTGTTTTTCTCATTTTATAATCTATTTCAAGTCCTTCTTTTTTTAACTTATTTTTTATTTTTAAAAAGAGTTTTTCAATTGTTGAAAAATTCAAACCTAAATTATCAAAATCTAAATCCTCTGAAAATCTATCTAGATCTCTTAAAAGTCTTAGGCTTGTTCCTCCTATAAAAGAAAGATTCTTAGCTGGCTTTTCTTCATATAAATAGTAAATAATTTTTGATTGAAGATATTCTCTAATTAGAGCCCTATTTTTATTAGGAGGAATACCCAACCTCTTTCCTTCACTTTTTAGAGTTTCCAATAAAAATTCACTTACCATATTTTTTAACTAAAAATTTAAAGCAGTTATGGAAGTTTTTGTTTCTTTTGGGAACCAATTCTATCCACTTTTTAAAATTTTGCCAATTAAAATTTTTAGGCAAAGATAATCTTAATTCTTCAATAAAACCCTCAACAGAATCAATTTTCTTTGGCCTTAAATAAAGGTAATCAAATAATGCTTTTTCTGGTGAGGCAATGTTATAAGCATAATTCTTCTCTACTAAAATTGATTTGAAGCTGAAAAATAAATCTGGCTTTATGCTACTATAAGAAAAAACTCCATAATTTTTTGTTTTAAAGGTTTTTGTTTTATTAACACTAACTGAAGTTATAGCAAAGGGCACGTCGGGAATAATGCTGTAATAATTTAATGCTGTTTCTAAACTAATATAGGAAGGGCTGTAAATAAAATTTGCCAAAATAAAAGAATCTTTGAATCCAAAATCACTTAACTTATAAATTCCTCGCCGAATATTTTCAAGCTCTCCTTTCTGGCACCAGAAATTTAATTGATTTAGAGTAACCTGTCGGTTAGCTTCAGGAAACCACTTAAAAACGTCCTCTAATTTAAATAAAGGATAAATTTTCGCTTTATTTTTTAATTTAGTGAAGGTCATTTCCAAAAATAATACTTTTTTATTATTATCGGAAATATAATCATTCTTGTCAAACAATTTTTTCAAAAATTCACCTCTTTAAGGGGGTGAACTTCTTTCACAATCTTTATTCTCGCAGTATAAAAACGCTCGGCAGCAAAAACTCTTGAAAAATTTTAAAAAGAATCATTTATAAATATTACCCCGCCAATCGATTTCCTCTATGTATACACGATTTTGTTCGAATTGAAATTCGGCGATAATTCTTATTTTACCAGAACGGATTCTGTAAAACCCTTTCCACTCTCCTTTGAGCTTCTTGACATTAATATTTATATTCTCTCCTTTAAATTTTCTCAGAACAAGTTTGATTTCCTCAATAATAAAATTTTCCTTAAGATTATTTTTCTTAAGGAATTTTAAAGAATTTATTGAAAAGTCTATTTGCCAATTCATATCTTAAACTGTAGCGACTTGGAGACTTTTCGAGAGGGTTTGCCATATTTTTTTTCAATATCCCTCTGCTCTCTATCCGATGCCCAAGGCATAAGAAAAGCTCTAATCTTCATTGACTCTTGTTCAAGAATTTCTCGCACGCTTTCTTTAATAATAGTTTTTAATTCTTTTTTGGGAATAGTTATAGTAGCCATACAATTTTATTATATTCTTTTTAAATTTATATTGTCAAGTTCACCCAAATAGGAAAAGCTAAATGGACGAAACACACTCGGCAGCAAAAACTCCTGTAAAATCTTAAATAGTATCATCTGGTTGGTAGGAAGGGATAAGTTGCTTTAAGATATTTACTATTTCTTCTCGATTAGATTTTTTAACTGCTTCTCTTAAATTCTCTAATACTTGATTTAATTTCTCTTCGTCTGCCTTCGAAAGTTTTGCCATAAAGATTTTTTGGTTTTGAGTGGCTATCGTGCCCTCTTCAGCAGTCAGAATCTCTTCAAAAAGTTTTTCTCCCGGCCGAACTCCGGTGAAAACAATAGGGATGTCTTTATCCGGTTCAAAGCCCGAAAGCCGAATCATTTCTTTTGCCAAATCCAGGATTTTAACAGGTTCCCCCATATCCAAAACAAACACTTCTCCGCCCCGACCCATTGCCCCTGCCTCCATTACCAACAGGCAGGCCTCGCTTGTCATCATAAAGTATCTCTTCATTTCGGGATGGGTAACCTCCACCGGTCCTCCTTTTTTTATCTGTTCCCGGAAAATGGGAATAACACTACCCCGGCTATCTAAAACATTGCCGAATCTGACCGAAATAAATTTTGTTGAATTTTTCTGATTTAAATTTTGGCAAATCATCTCCCCCACCCTTTTTGTTGCCCCCATTACTGATGTCGGATTCACTGCCTTGTCCGTTGACACGAAAATGAATTTTTCTACTCCATATTTTATTGCCGATTCAGCCACTATCTTTGTCCCCAAGATATTATTTTTCATTGCTTCATCGGGATGTAATTCCATTAAAGGAACATGTTTGTAGGCAGCGGCGTGGAAAATTACATTGGGATGGTAATTATTAAAAATTTGATTAATTTTTTCTTCATCTTGAATATCAGCTACCAATGGAGAAATTTTTAATCTCGGGAATCTATTTTTCAGTTCCTCCGAAATATTAAAAATTCCGGTTTCGTCCTGGTCTAAAAGCAAAAGTTGAGACGGTCGAAATTTCGCTACCTGACGGCAGAGTTCGGAACCAATCGAACCGGCGGCTCCGGTAATTAAAACAACTTTATTTTGAATAAAATTCTCAATTGCTCTTGTATCCAGAGAAACCGGCTCCCTTCCCAACAAATCTTCAATCTCAACTTCTTTAATTTTTCCGATTGAAACTTCTCCGTTAATCAACTCAGTTATTGAAGGAATAATTTTAACCTTCTTTAAACCGGCTTTTCTTCCCATCTCTACTGCTCCTCTAATAGCTTTTGAGCCGGCCGAAGGCAAGGCAATAATCATCTCCTCAATTTGATGTTCTTTTGCTATTTTAGGAATTTCGCTGATTTTTCCTAAAACTTTAAGATTATGAATAATTACCCCTCGTTTTGCCGGACTATCATCGACAAAACCAACGGGCAAATAAGAACTGTTTCCAGAAGCCTGAATACTTCTTAAAATCTGCTCGCCGGCATCGCCTGCTCCAACAATTAAGGTTCTGGCTTTTTCCTCCTTTAGCCCCTTTTGAAATGACTGTAAATAAATCCTTTTGGAAAAACGAACTCCCCCACAGAATAAAAAAATTAAAAAATAACTGATAAAAAGAGTGGAGCGAGGAAAACCGGAAAACCAAATAAAATCTCGAAAAATCAAAAGAGTGGCTCCGGAAAGTAAAAAGGATAAAGCGGTAGCCTTAAACAGAGAAACTAATTCCTGGGTGCTTACATAGGCCCAAGAAAAAGAATAAAGTTTGAAAAAATAAAAAATCGGCAGAGAAAAAATTAAAGCCAAAGCGAATAATCCTTGAAGATTCAAAATGTGTTCGGCTGGGATCTTCCCTTCAAACCTCAAAAGAAAAGCCATCCAAACCGAAAAACTAATGAAAATAATATCGCTAACTATAAAAAATACTATTCTGGTCTTTGAGGTCCTTTGAAGAATTTTCTCAAAAATTTTTAATCTTCTAAAAGCCATTTGTATAAAGGAATGAACTTAATTATTTTCCCTTTAATTTTTTCTTCCCCTTCGTAATCTGAGGTGATTATTAATAAATTTTGACAACTCAATTCTTCGCTCGCTTTAATTAAAGACTTTATTTCTCTTTCTCTAGTTTTAATATCTGATAAGTCCCAACAAATCTGAAGGAGCTGGGTGACAAGATTTTTATTTTTAATTACGAAGTCAACTTCTTGATGTTTTTCATCTTTCCAATAATATATCGCCAAATCGGAATCTTTGAGTTTTTTCCTCTGAAGTTCCAAAAAGGCAATATTTTCTGCCAATTTGCCTAAATTTTCGCTGAATCTAAAGCCAACTGCATTAACTAAACCAGTATCTATAGCATAAACTTTTCTGGGGCTCTTTTCTTGTTCTTTTACCTTAAAAGAAAATCTCTTTAGAAAAAACAAAAGATAAGCATTTTCGAAATAACTTGAAAATTTTTCAATTGTGTCGGCAGAAATTTTAAGTGATTTTTCTAAAGAGGAAAAGGTAATCAATGAAGAAACATTACTAAAATAAAAATTAAGAAGTTCCTTCAATCCTTCCGATTTTCTAATTTTATATCTTTTAATTAAATCTTTTTCTAAAATATCCTTAAAATATGTTAAAAGAATTTCCCTTTTATTATCTCTCAGTACAACTTCCGGAAAACCCCCTTTTTCTAAATAATCTCTAAAGAAAGATTTTATTTCAATCTCTTGAGAAATAAAATCTAATTTACTTTTAATAAAAACATTATTAAACTTCAAAAATTCTTTAAAAGAAATGGGTAGAACTGTTATGTCTAAATGTCTACCAGTAAGTAAGGTGGATAGCTCTCGGCTTAAAAGCTTAGCATTGGAACCCGAAATGATAAGATGGGCCTTTTTTAATTCTTGCATTGATAAAACCCATTTTTCCCATTTTTCTACTTCCTGAATTTCATCCAAAAATATATAAGATTTATCTTTTGGCCGACGAAATTCTAAATAGGCATCGTAAATTTCTGATAATAAAGAGGTACTTAAATTCGAAAAACGAGGGTCTTCAAGGTTAACGAGTAAAATATTTTCCTTATTTACCTTACTTTCTATCAATTCTTTCGCCAACTGTCGCATTATAAAGGATTTTCCACTTCTTCGGGCACCGGTAATCGTTATAATCTGATTATCAGTAATCAACTGTTTCAACCTCTCAAGGTAATCATCTCTCCTAACTCCTGTTTCAATTTCTTTATCCCAAAAGTTCCAATCATTTAAAATTTTTATTATTTTCTCTTTTTCCATATTTACCCATTATTTCAATCTTATTAGGTAAATTTCGATAATTTTCCCTATTATAATAAATAATAGTAGGTAAATTTATTTTAGTCAACCCTCACCTTATATTGTTCCGGAATATTTCCTTCAAATCTCAGTAAAAAAGCCAGCCAAACCGAAAAACTAATGAAAATAATATCGCTAACTATAAAAAATACTATTCTGGTCTTTGAGGTCCTTTGAAGAATTTTCTCAAAAATTTTTAATCTTCTAAAAGCCATTTGTATAAAGGAATGAACTTAATTATTTTCCCTTTAATTTTTTCTTCCCCTTCGTAATCTGAGGTGATTATTAATAAATTTTGACAACTCAATTCTTCGCTCGCTTTAATTAAAGACTTTATTTCTCTTTCTCTAGTTTTAATATCTGATAAGTCCCAACAAATCTGAAGGAGCTGGGTGACAAGATTTTTATTTTTAATTACGAAGTCAACTTCTTGATGTTTTTCATCTTTCCAATAATATATCGCCAAATCGGAATCTTTGAGTTTTTTCCTCTGAAGTTCCAAAAAGGCAATATTTTCTGCCAATTTGCCTAAATTTTCGCTGAATCTAAAGCCAACTGCATTAACTAAACCAGTATCTATAGCATAAACTTTTCTGGGGCTCTTTTCTTGTTCTTTTACCTTAAAAGAAAATCTCTTTAGAAAAAACAAAAGATAAGCATTTTCGAAATAACTTGAAAATTTTTCAATTGTGTCGGCAGAAATTTTAAGTGATTTTTCTAAAGAGGAAAAGGTAATCAATGAAGAAACATTACTAAAATAAAAATTAAGAAGTTCCTTCAATCCTTCCGATTTTCTAATTTTATATCTTTTAATTAAATCTTTTTCTAAAATATCCTTAAAATATGTTAAAAGAATTTCCCTTTTATTATCTCTCAGTACAACTTCCGGAAAACCCCCTTTTTCTAAATAATCTCTAAAGAAAGATTTTATTTCAATCTCTTGAGAAATAAAATCTAATTTACTTTTAATAAAAACATTATTAAACTTCAAAAATTCTTTAAAAGAAATGGGTAGAACTGTTATGTCTAAATGTCTACCAGTAAGTAAGGTGGATAGCTCTCGGCTTAAAAGCTTAGCATTGGAACCCGAAATGATAAGATGGGCCTTTTTTAATTCTTGCATTGATAAAACCCATTTTTCCCATTTTTCTACTTCCTGAATTTCATCCAAAAATATATAAGATTTATCTTTTGGCCGACGAAATTCTAAATAGGCATCGTAAATTTCTGATAATAAAGAGGTACTTAAATTCGAAAAACGAGGGTCTTCAAGGTTAACGAGTAAAATATTTTCCTTATTTACCTTACTTTCTATCAATTCTTTCGCCAACTGTCGCATTATAAAGGATTTTCCACTTCTTCGGGCACCGGTAATCGTTATAATCTGATTATCAGTAATCAACTGTTTCAACCTCTCAAGGTAATCATCTCTCCTAACTCCTGTTTCAATTTCTTTATCCCAAAAGTTCCAATCATTTAAAATTTTTATTATTTTCTCTTTTTCCATATTTACCCATTATTTCAATCTTATTAGGTAAATTTCGATAATTTTCCCTATTATAATAAATAATAGTAGGTAAATTTATTTTAGTCAACCCTCACCTTATATTGTTCCGGAATATTTCCTTCAAATCTCAGTAAAAAAGCCAGCCAAACCGAAAAACTAATGAAAATAATATCGCTAACTATAAAAAATACTATTCTGGTCTTTGAGGTCCTTTGAAGAATTTTCTCAAAAATTTTTAATCTTCTAAAAGCCATTTGTATAAAGGAACAAGTTTAATTTTCTTTCCTTTAAATTTTTTACTTCCCTCACGGTCCCAAGTGATAATTAATAAATCATTGCAATTTAACTCCTCGCTTGCTTCAACTAAAGACTTTAACTCTCTTCTTTCAATTTCTAATTTATTTATTTCATAACAAACCTGAATTAACTTTTTAATTTTTAATCCCTCCTTTAAAACAAAATCAACTTCCTTTTTGTTTCTGGTTTTATAATAAAAAATGCCTTTGTTTAGCTCATATCCTCTTCTTAAAATTTCAACAAAAACTAAATTTTCCATTAGTTTTCCTATATTTTGAGAGAATTGGGATGATTTTGCTAAAATAAAACCATTATCAACAAGATAAATTTTTCTGGGAGACTTAATTTGTTCTTTTGCCTTAAAAGAAAATCTATTTAAAGAAAAAAATAAATAAGCTTCTTCAAGATATTTTAAATAATTTTGAACCGTATTTACACTTCGGAAATTCAGGATATTTTTTAATTTTGTAAAACTAAATTCGGAAGAAAAATTACTGATTAAATAGATGGCCAAATCATAAATTTTTTGAGAAAACCTTACATTATATCTTTTCACGACATCTTTAAGCAAGACAGCGTCAAAAAGTGTCTCTAAATAGGGCTTTGCTTCTAAGTTTTTAACAACAACTTCCGGAAAACCACCACTTTTTAGATAGCTATCTAAATAATTAAAAATTTTTCCCTTTGTTTCGGGAATTTCAAAATATTCTTTTTTTATCTCAAAATTCTTGGCTACTAAAAACTCTTTAAAACTAAAAGGAAAAATCTCTATCGGAATATATCTTCCGGTTAAAACTGTTCCTAATTCTTTACTTAAAAGTTTTGCATTTGAGCCAGTTAAAATCAAGTTATATCCTCTTCTTTGAAGCTTATTTACGAAAAACTCCCAATTTTCTAAATTTTGAATTTCATCAAATAAAACATATTTACTTTTAGGATAAATCTCAAAAATTGTCTTTACAATTTCATCGTAATTTTTGAACTTTAAGAGATTTTCATCGTCAAAGTTTAAGTAGGCAAACTTCCTATTCTTCAAAAATAAAATAGAAAATACAGATTTCCCACTCCTTCTCGGCCCAGTAATTACCTTTATTAAATCCGTATCCAAAAATTTCTTAGCAAAATTAAGTTTTTCTCGGACAATATATTCTTTGGAAAGAAGTCTTTCCTGTTCTAATTTGTGCTGCAAAATAGTGTCTTTTATCATATCTTTAAGTTAAAATGAACAAAAATTCTTCTTTTTATTCACTACACTGATTTTAGTGCACAAAATTTAACTTGTCAAATCTAAGATCAAAAATCTCTAAACTTTTTAATTTAAAACAGAGGGTCAAACCCTCTGTTGTTTCCCCTCAAACCTCAAAAGAAAAGCTAACCAAATCGCTAAGCTAATCAATAAAATATCCCCAATTATAAAAAATATCATTCTAATCCTAACGGTTCTCTTAAAAATTTTATCAGTTATCGAAAAGTTGTGTTTCATAAAAAACCAAAGTCCAATTTTCTGTAATTATTTAAAGCGCCCTAAAAATTCAGACGGAGATAGAATTTTTATTCCTCGAAAATTCTTTAATGGCAAAATATGGCGTTTATCTCCGGAAATAATATATTGAACCCTACCATCCACACCGCACTCCAGAATTCGATTATCGTCTTTTTTCGCCTTAATAATTGAAATTTTAGTTTCGGGCTGAACTATGACAGCCTTCTTTTTTATTTTATCTAAAATTTTTTGAAGCTGCTTTTCATTCCATTCAAATTTTTTTCTAAGAATTCCTTCCAATTCTTTTAAAATAAAGGGAGAAATATAAACTTCTATTTCTCCCTTAATAAATAATTCCAAAACTTCGCTTGGCTTGCCGGTAAAAATTAAACCCGAGATAAAAACATTAGTATCTATTACTACTTTTGGTTTTTTATTTTCGATAAGCATCAACAATATCTTCTATTTTCTCCTCGGTAATTCCTTTTTCTTTTGCCTTTTGTCTGCCGTATCTCAAAATTGCCTGCCACTCTTGCTCTTCAATATATCTCCTCAGGGCCTCTCGTAAAAGCTCGCTTCTTGTCCTCTGCTCTTTTTCCATTAACTCATCTATTTTCTTTGCCATTTTGGGAGGCAAAGATAGAGTTATGATTTTAGTTGTTCTAGCCATATATTTTATTACTTAGTATTACTTAATTTATCATAGCAGAACATCAAAAAACCTGTCAAGCGTAATCTCATCCCTGCCATCGGTACATATATTTTTCTTTTCAGGATACGAAAAGATAAAAACAACCTTGAAAGCATATTTTCTTAAAAACGATATCTTAACTAAAATATTATCTAAAAACTTAAGTATTTTCAGCAATATTTTTTCCTTTATCTCTATTTCAGTCATATTTTTAACTTTTAGTTAACTGCACTTTAATTATAGTTGAACCTAAAGTAAAGTCGAGCCTTTTCTTTTTCCTTCAAACCTCAAAAGAAAAGCCAAAAAAACCGAAAGGGAAATTAAGAATATATCACCAACTATAAAAAAGAACATTCGAGTCTTCGCCGTCCTTCTGAAAATTTTCTGAATTATTGAAAAATTATATTTCATTAAATTATATCGGATATAATTCTAAAAAGTGTTTTTATTATTAACTTAAAATCAAGCCAGAGAGATTTTTCATTTATATATTTTAGACTCAATTTTAATTTCTCGGGCATTATTTTTTGAGTATAAGTTTGATATAAATTTTCAGCTGAAGACATAATCTCTCCTTCTTTTCGAAACTCCAAAGAAGCATAATCTACCATTCCTGGTTTAACAGAAAGAACCTTTTTTTGCTCTTCATTATACAAAGTCACTATCTCGGGAACCTCAGCTCTTGGACCGACTAAACTCATTTCTCCTTTTAAAACATTAATTAGCTGAGGAATTTCATCAATATAAAATTTTCTTAAAAAACGACCGATCTTAGTTATCCTTGGATCGGTGCTGGGAGTAGTAAAATGTACTCCTTTTTTCTCAGCATCTTTTTCCATTGTTCGAAATTTATAAATTTTAAATATTCTTCCATTTTTCCCCACCCTTTCTTGTCGAAAAAAAACCGAACCCGGCGAATCTAATTTAATTAAAGTAGTTAATAGAATAAGGAGGGGGCTAAAAAAAATTAATCCCAAAAAGGAAAAAAATACATCAAAAAGTCTTTTTAACATCTTTTTTTTCGATATTTTTTGACAATATCTTTCACTACAGAAATAGCATCCTTTACGTCTTGCTCAGTCATTTTCGAGTAAATTGGCAAAGAAACAATTTTTTGAAAAACTTTATTGGCTACTAAAAAATCATTAACCTTGTAACCGTATTTTTTGTAAGCAGGTTGTAGATGAAGGGGAATAAAATGGACGCTGATTCCAATATTTCTTTTCCTCATTTCTTCGATAAATCTATCTCGAGAAATCGTCAATCTATCCAAATTTAATTTAATTATATAGAGATGCCAAGCGTGCTGGTTAAAGGGTTCAGTATAAGGAGTTTGAATTTCTTTTAGACTTCTAAAAGCTTCGGTATAAATCTGAGCTATCTCTTTTCGCTTTCGATAAAATAAATCACATCTTTTAAGTTGCTCTATTCCTAGGGCTGAGGCAACATCAGTAGGATTATATTTCCAGCCAGGATAAAGAACTTGATAATACCAAGAACCTCCCTTTGAATATCTATTCCAGGCTTCGTGGCTAATACCATGAAGCCTCATAATTTCTATTCTTTCTGCCCAATTTTTATTATTAGTAGTAACCATTCCCCCCTCCCCAGTTGTAATCGGTTTTGTTGGGTAAAAACTAAAACAGGTAATATCTGAAATAGTGCCAATCATTTTTCCTTTGTATTCTGAAGGTAAGGCGTGGGCTGCATCTTCGATTATTTTTAAATTATATTTTTTAGCTAATTTTAAAATTTCATCCATATCACAAGCTTGACCGCCAATGTGAACCGGAATAATTGCTTTTGTTTTTTTGGTAATTTTTTCTTCTATTTTTTTTGGATCAATATTAAAAGTATCCTCTTTACAATCAACAAAAACTGGCTTTGCCCCAAAATAAGTAACTACTTCAGCCGTAGCCGTAAAGGTCAAAGTGGGAACAATTACTTCTTCTCCTGATTTTAATCCAATTGCATCTAAGGCTAAATGCAGAGCAGCAGTACCGGAATTTACTGCTACTGCATATTTTACTCCAATAAATTTAGCAAAATTTTTCTCAAATTTTTGAGTAACCAAACCGGTTGTCAGCCAGCCTGATTTTAAAACTTTGCTAACAGCAGAAATTTCCTTTTTTGTAATATCTGGCAATGTAAATGGTAAAAACTTTTTCCTCATTTTTTACTAATAACTACTAAATAATGAGTTCTTAAAAATGGTATTATTTCTAAAATCTCACATAGGAACCAACTTAACGGAGCTAATCTTCTAACAATTGGAGGAGCTAAAATAATTAAATTAAAATCATATTTACAATTAGGGAACAATGCCTTTATTTCTTTCTTTTCAATTCCTTTAACATCAGGATTCTTCGGATTATTATATCTAAAATCATACCATAAAATAATACCTTCGTCTTTAAGAACTCTAAACATTTCTCCGGCAATTCTCTTTTTCATTTCTATATCAAAAATAGAGGTAAAACAAGTTGATTGCAAAACAATGTCAAAATTTTTATCAGGAAAGTCTAAGTTTTCGGCATTACCACAAATAAA
>Ga0210036_1004823_pt1 | contig 12127 bp, 11 predicted proteins | sample CryGeymeta201515_FD_185469 | JGI IMG/M metagenome (GOLD analysis project Ga0210036, IMG submission 185469) | Groundwater microbial communities from Crystal Geyser aquifers in Utah, USA - Crystal Geyser metaG 2015-15 (SPAdes) (version 2) | ecosystem: Environmental > Aquatic > Deep subsurface >...
GCACACAACTACACAAGGACGAGACGAAGTTGAATATGAATATCATGCAGTGTGCACTGAATTTGCAGGGCTCCACTAGTTAAAAGCAGGCTTAAAATTGCCTTGCAATTTTAGTGCATAGTGCACAGGACTTAGCAGTTTAAATCGTTGGGATGTGCTCCCTGTAGAACTTAGTAGTGATTCTACGTGGTCTCCTTTATGGTCCTTTGAAAGACCATATATTATCGTAGTAGTAGACTAGTAGCTAGTACTAGAGTAGTAGTGGAGTACTCCTCTACTAGCTAGACGAGTCTTCACGGTACGGATTAATGTGTCGTAAAATCAGAAAAGTGACGTCACGTCTGTCCTCTGTCCGATCGAGAAAAATCTTCAAGGTTTGGTGCGTGTTTGTTTGCGTATCTTTGAAATTGAAGTTGAGAGAAATGTAGTTTTCCTCGAGGCTACGTTCGCGATAAGCACACGGTCAACCATCAACACGGACGCGAAAGCCCACTATTTTGTCAGGTTGATACTACATTTAATTCAACAATGAAGCTCGCTCTCCTCTCCCTTCTTGCCGGCTATGCCGCCGCCTTTGCTCCTTCGCAACAGACTGTCACTACCAGTGCTTTGAGCATGTCCGACTACAGTTCTGAGATCGGCGCTCAGCCCCCAACTGGATTTTTCGATCCATTGAAGTTGTCCAAAGGAATCAGCCCAGAGCGATTTGAGCTTTACCGTACCGCCGAGATGAAGCACGGTCGTGTTGCTATGCTCGCCATTCTTGGATACATTGCCCCTGAGACCTACCGTTTCCCCGGTGAGCTCGCATACGGACTTAAATTTGAAGATGTCCCCAATGGTCTTGATGCCATCGGAGTGGTTCCTGCCTTGGGATGGGCCCAAATTGTTGCCTTCGTTGGCTCTGTGGAGTATGCAGGTGTCCTTGGAGACTTTGAAATTGGAAAGCCCGACTTTTCCCCTGATGTCCTGGCTCGCCGTCAAGCACAAGAACTTACTCACGGCCGTCTGGCTATGATTGCCATTTTGGAACTGTTGCGTCATGACCGATACGATGAGGTTGGTGAACTTATCCGTGGACTTCCATTCATTTACAACTAAGCGTGGAGAGAATTGCACAATTTGTACATCGTCGATACTTCCTTTAACCCTGGCGTCCCTGGCTAACCGACTACGAATACGACAGATCGTTAATAATAGAGCATCATTGTAGCGAATGTATTCGCACCACTTTTTAAAAGGTTCTCACAGTACCATAATTATAGCGACTATCTTTTAGTCTCCGTAATCCTAGCCTACTCATTACCAAGATAATGATGGATCAAGCTAAGTAGTGTTTCGTCAAAGAATTCGCTCTCACCAAGTCCATATTCGCTCCAACAGAGTGTAGGCAAGCAATAGCCTCCCGTATCATTTGCTTCCAATTCTGAAAAAACCATACCATCTAAATCTCTTGCACGTACAGCTTCAGCAGTACAGAGCTGTCAAAGCCATCTATCTTTCTTAGGATGTTTGATGCGTCCGTAGGATGCTACCCATCAACTTGTCTTCCGATTTCAAAAACTTCCATGTTCGCAGAGCAAATAAATAATTTCGATGTTGCTCGCTGACATGCAAGACGTCATCGATTCTTGCTGTCTTGAGGTTTCTGCAAGTCAGAGTTGGAGTGGTTGTATTGTCATAATAACAATATACACCCAGAATATGTATTCTCTCTGCTAGAGCCTTGGTATCAGATGAGAGTGTTGGGACGTTGAGCTGCAGTATTATAAAATTAGCGCATGCGATACAATACTACAGTCTGTCCTGTACTGTCCTTCTCTTGCAACGTGTGACCTGTAGGTCTTCTACCCGTTGTAAATATTGCTGCGAGCGAGAGCAACATGGTCAGCAGGAGAGCAGCACAGAAAAACTACTAAAAACTAACCTTTGAATGTGAGCGGCAGTCCCGGTAGCCCTCCTTCGGGATTCAATTGCCACCAATCAACCACACAAAACGAAAAATGAAAGGAGAACGGAAAACCTATTTTTTTTGATTTGTACATCAATTTCCACATTCCACACCACATCCTTCATTCCAACCACATGACAAGCCATGAATATTCACAAGCGAAACGATGTATCCATATACTGTCTATCTTCGGGACCCACTCTACCAGAATGGTTGGGAGATCGAGCCAAACGAAATCTCTCAAAACGCGATGAATCCATCCGAAGACGAATCGAGCTGATTCAAGACTTTCAGATGCCCTCATCTTCCTCCAAAATTGTCCAATCCGCTGATGGGCGCTATATCTTTGTTGCTGGGACATACAAACCAATGATTAAGTGTTTCGATATTCACGATCTCTCCATGAAATTTGAACGCTTCGTCGACGCTCATGTCACCGATATGGTCATGCTGGGCGAAGATTACGGCAAGCTGGCCATGCTACGGGAGGACCGAACAATCGATTTCCATGCACCCTATGGAGCTCACGAAAATGTTCGCATTCCTGCATTTGGACGGGCTCTGGCGTACGAACCGACAACCTGTGAATTATTGGTGGCTGCCAAGGGCAACCATGTTTTTCGTCTAAATTTAGAAGAAGGTCGATTTACCGAACCTTGGTCGTACGAGTCGGAGGCTTCGTCATCGTGCGTGACGGTGGCTCCGTCTCATCCTCTGGCAGCGGCGGGATGTGACGATGGAGTCGTACGATTTTGGGATAATCGAACACCCGATTCTCTACTCAAACCATTTTTACAACTCGATGTAAACCGAGCAACGAGAGGACGTGGCTTCGCCGATGAGACTCTGTCGTACATAAATACCAAAGAAATCACCTCGTTGACATTTGATCCCAATGGATTGTACATGGCATGCGGAACAGCAGGAGGTCTCGCCACTGTATACGATGTTCGATCGAGTCGACCACTTGTCATTCAAGAACACAAAAATGGCACACCAATTGTCGCCTTGAAATTTCAGGCCGGCGGCAATATTCTGAGTATGGACGAAAAACTCGTCAAAGTCTGGAAGTATAAAAGCTCTCACGATATGCCCACTAGCGGAGAGTCAGACGAGCTCAGTAAGGATGCGAGTGGTTCCGTAGTGGTGAATGTGGAAGGGTCTGGAAAGTTGACAGATTTCATCATGGCGGGAGACGAAAGCGATCCAACTGGGTACAATTCGGGGCTATTGATGTGCGCCTGTGACCAACCAAAGATCGAATCGTATTTTATTCCAAAGGTTGGTTTGGCACCGCGGTGGTGCTCCTTCCTTGAAAATATCACGGAAGAATTGGAGGAAACAGATTTGAACCGCAAGGGTGGTGCTGATGCATCTGATCTGGTACGAGATGGAAACGAAACGATCTACGAAAATTATAAATTTGTCAGTCGAGACGATGTGGAAGAGCTTGGTATTTCCAACTTGATTGGAACACCCATGTTGCGTGGATACATGCACGGGTTCTTCATGGACATCAATCTGTACAACCGCGTCAAAGCTGTGGCCAATCCCTTTGCATACGAAGATTACCGGAAAAAGAAACTTAAGGAGAAGCTGGAGGCCAAACGTGCCAGTCGCATTGCGCCCAAGAGGGATGGCAGCAACAAACTGAAAACATCTGTTAATCCTGCTCTGGCGGAACGCTTGCAAGAAAAGGCTGAGTCGGACACGAAGGCTGGAAAGGTCGCCAGCAAGTTGCTGGAAGACGACCGTTTTGGAAGCTTGTTTACAAATTCTGCCTTCGCGATTAACGAAAATGACGAAGACTTTAAACTCCGAAATCCCAGTGGAGTGGCAGCCTCCAAGCGACAAAAGAACGACCTGGACAGTGATGGTGAAGCTTCAGTGGACGATGAAGTAGAGGAAGCAGAAGCAGTCGACGAAGAATGGAGAGACGCCAGTGTTGCGGCGGAGTCGGATGAGAGTTCTGGTGAAGACAGTGATAGTGACGATGATGGCCTCCGTGGAGGCAAGGTACGTCTACCAAGCTGTTGCTGTGCAGGATATTCGTCTTTTGTCCATATACTTTTTCTCACTCTTAAAAAAATAAAACAGGTCCGTGGGGAAGCATACGAAAGCATTCAACCAAACAGGTCAAAATCAAAACGCGGGAAACCTCAAATACAACAACCTAAGAAGAAGAAACGCGTGGTTTATGAGGCGGACGATATTGACGAGGTCAAGGCCGCGACTCGCAAAAAGAAGATGAACGAAATGAATATTCCACTGGCGAAACGTCTTGGCACAGTGGTGTCCTCTAAAACCGCAGGTGGGGGCGAACTTCAACAGATTGGTGGTAGTTTTGGCGCCAAGGAGTTCAAATATGTTCCCAAGAGTTCACGCAACAAGCAAGACAAGAACGACAAGCAAGCTGGTGGAAGAGGTAAAAGAAGAGGCATCCAAGAGCTTGGTCTAAAAAGGCAGACTATGTAGTGTAGATGTCGTGCTATTTTATTATATTTGAAGTCACCAGAAATCCATTTCCAGCAATATAAATCATGTAGGATTTTTGTAGCCGCAGGGCTGCACTGGTATCGTTGCTGATCTCATTTGCAAGCCTTACGTTAGCTGCATCATCAGCGATGAATGGAAACTACAAACGTTTGGGAGACTTTCAGGAACATTCTTTTAAAAACTTTGCAAAATCGAGAAAAACCTTCAAACATCCCAGGATTAGAGATCATCTTGGTGGGCAAGATAACGACCTCTCGCACGTACATGGCTTTTCCTGTCCGTGCTTACTACCACTACTGCTAGCTGGTTACTGGTTACTCTATAGTAGTACTTTACCCAGTAATAATAGCTGGCTAGCTAGGGCTGCCGTTCAAACTCAAACGTTTTTCACATGTTCCATCCACTCGAGTATTTGAAATTTGAACGCTCTTTGCACCATAACAATGAAGACGTACCAATCGAACACACATGTCAGGCTGACCTAAACCCAGAATGCCCGTTAATATTCAACTCGAGACCAATATCTCTACATTGATGGGACATTCATTACTCTCATACCTCGTGGTACACAATAGTGGCTGGGAAATCATTGGAGCTAAACGTCGGAGTAGCCTTTCAAGCATGATATTAATAAAATATAAAATGAAGCCTGAGAAATTCTAGCGGCGTATTATAAATTATTTATAATAAAGTTTTCTAAAATCCAGTGTCGCATGGTGTTTGCATTTCCTCATCAGAGAGCACCCGTGTTTTTTTTATCTTTCAGTGAAACAATATTTTCGTAGCTAAATTTTGGTGGTCTTTTACATGGGTCGTCCGTGAAGGGATCCTTTGTTGAGCATAATCTGAACAATTTCATCTTCGTTGGTAGTGCCAAAAGCTTCCTTGATCTCCGCCTTACTTGGTCGATTCAATTGACCACTGGAACCCATTTCGTATTTCAAAACATCAAAACTGTCAACAACTTCTGCCAGAGGGATACTTTTATCCTTTTTATACTTTTTCAACATTTCTTCATTGACCATCAATACCATGGTGCTGGGACGATCACCGGACGTTGTTTTTTCTTCGGGAGTATAAACGAGTTGTTCGAGAGTCATGGCGCGGATTATTGGTATTATATTTATCTGTTTTGTTTTTCCTGGTTGTTTCGTAGAGATTAATTTTTATCGGAGTAGATAATTATTATTTCTTTTATGAGCAATTTGCAGCAGAAAACCAACTGCGTCAAAGCTGTTGGATCTATTCGATCTTCTCAGTATTAAAATTTCTCCTTGACACCTTTCGTGTGATGAGAAGCAAAATCGAGTTCTTTTCCCTTCGATTTGGATGTTTTTTACCAAGATTAATCTTCCGAACAAACGGGAATCTTCAGTCGTTGCAAATACGTCATTATTTAAAGCCTTAATATTACTTTTTGCTGTTCAAAACAACCGAAAAGTCTTTGGTGGCCTTGGTACCGTAGAAAGCAAGTTCCATATTCCATGCGACATCAAGGACCAACAAATGGCCCATCCTTGACCCTGATGGGTGTTGAGATAATCTGTCTTAGCTCATTCACCCAGATCGGAACGACAATCGGCAAAATTGAAGAATTGCAAGAGATTCAATAATTATCATTTGTATGTACAATACTACTTAATAAAGATCTTTTGCTGATAAAGAAACAAGCTTACTCGTATTTGCTTATCTATCAATTATTAGAAGATCAGCATTTATCAAGCCGAATAGGAGTTAAAGCTGATTTCAAGTCTCCCAGAGGAAAGGTCGATTTAGGCCTCATTTTTGGCCAGCCAATACATCATTTTTCTCATTACAAAAAAAAAAATAATCAACTGGGCTGCTGCAGTCCAAGACCATAGAAAGCACCGATAGTAAAAAAGGCAAACTCCCTGAATTGTCACTTCTGAAAATTCGGATTGGCCCAGCCCCTGGTGATTCTCTGAGAGTCGCTTTGATTTTGGGATTTTTTTTCTTCTTCTGGTTCAGCCAAATCTATTATTATTTGGTCTGATTCTACATTCTACCCGTACTTCCAAATAACACATCAATCAGCATCCTTGGATTGGTAACCACATTCAGCTGCATACAAGTTGTTCGGTAAACCATGGTAATGACATCCTTCTTAGTACGCTCCCTAAGCCGAAGGCTTGGTACCCGAACTTTGTCAACTGATCCCCGACGATTTGATTCCATTTCAATGGTATGAAGATTTGTGGTTCAATAATGAATGATGAGTGAGGCAGTTTTTCTGCTCTATTGCTCGCCTCATTTCTCTTTTTTCTTGTACCCTTTCTAAATTTTATCGCGGACGTACCTCAGCAGGATTTGGAGCACTACACTTCGGGTCGGTCGATTGGAGATTTGGAGGAGTTTACGCGACAGGGTAAATATTCGGTGCAAACGTATAATTCCATCTCGCCCAAAGGCTTGGCTCGGTTCCCTCAAGACCTTTACGATGTAGCTCCAGCGGAATATGCATCGGGTCCGGCTCAAGCTTTATTAATTCGCAGTCACAAATTGCGAGAATCTGAGGTCGATATGGCCTGCCGTGCTATTGCTCGTTGTGGCGTGGGTACCAACAAGTATGTCATATCGTTATTGTACAGCGTAAGTATTGCTTATTCAATTTGATCTATTTCTCACCTCGTTCCCAACGATCACACAACATGGCAATCACACAGTATCCCTGTTGCTCGCATGACCGAACTCGGCATTCCAGTCTTCAATACACCAGGGGCCAATGCGAACGCAGTGAAGGAACTCATTATTTGTGGTCTCTTTCTGGGCAGTCGACGTATCGTAGACGGTATCAATCACATGAAGGATCTGGGAAGCAAGAATATCGCCAAAGAAAGTGTTGAAAAAGACAAGGCCATGTTTGGTGGACACGAAGTCAGAGGAAAGACTATAGCGGTTCTGGGCTTAGGGCATATTGGCGCTTCCGTAGCACGCGACTGCTTCGAACTTGGAATGTCTGTCAAGGGTTACGATCCTGGGTTGTCTGTGTCCAGTGCGCTGAACCTTCCGGCGGATATAGCCATACAAACGTCAATTTCATCAACTGTGACAGACGCAGACTATGTGTCGTTGAACATTCCGTACATAAAAGGGAAGGGGGGTACCCATGAAATCATTGGAAACGATGTGATCTCGCAACTGAAGCCAGGAGCCGTCGTTCTGAATTTTGCACGTGGCGAGTTGGTGGACTCCATGTCCATGAAGGAGTTCTTGGATACCTGCAATGGACGTTATATATCCGATTTCCCGGACGATGTATTGTGGGGTCACAAAAATGCCATTATTCTTCCGCATTTAGGAGCGTCCACCTCGGAGGCAGAGGACCAAGCGGTGAGTCGTTGTTAACACTCTGTGAAGCCGTTCTTGATTTTTCGGTTAAGCGCTAATCTCATGTCGATGCGATTTCGAATCATACAGGCTGCAATGGCCGCCGACTCTATTCGCGAATATATGGAGCATGGCACAGTGCGAAACAGTGTGAATTTTCCAACTACCGAGTTGGAACAGCGAGAGGAGGGTACAATTCGCATCACAGTAGTGAACAGGAATGTCCCAGGAGTGTTGTCCAATATCACAGATATTTTTGCAAAAAACAAGTTGAATATTATTCAACAAATCAACCAGTCACGCGATACTCTGGCGTATAATGTCATAGACATAGATCCAGCCACAGCAGATGACGAACAAATTGAATTGAAACGTTTGCAAAAGGAGGTAACCATGCTTGATGGTGTCCTCAGCAGCCGCGTACTGTTTGGCTCGCCCGGGGCAGGCTTTGCAAGGAATGTCGACGGAGAATATTTTGCATAGATTACTGAAGTATTTTTTGTGAAATTAGAGCCAAGTAAATGGATTATCAACTACTTGCGAAAGTAAAGAAAACTATCAGTGTGCCTCACTACTATCATTTAGGGCAATTCCTTCAGGCTTTTAAAAACTCAACTAATAAGACTGGGGAAGTATAACACTACTACAGTACTCAAAATAATAAGGTTTGCAATACAACTATGCCGTTGCAGAGTGGAGCGAGTGCTGTAGTTAGGAATCCTGTTCCGTTCCGTGCGTTTATTTTCTCCTGTCGATGTCGTCCTCTGTGGGCATGTTTCAGAACGTGCCCTGATGGACGTCCTCTATGGGCATGTTTCAGAACGTGCACTGGTAATAAGGCACGGCTCAATGTCAGCCACTTAATTCTAATAGGTGCGTATGCGCGTCATTAAAAAAATCAATGATGAAAAGCGTTCGCAACCACAAACAAAAAATCCATTCATCATCGACGGAGTCATTATTTTTTGCATGTGCAGCTTCCTGAAAAATACGAAAAACTGAATCTAAAAGATCCACTTCATAATTTATCTTGTCAATCGAGAATCTGGATCATAGTTTCTCAACCAAAAATGATTTTCTCTGCCAAAGCCATTCCTCAGCTCGGCCGAAGTGTCAGCCAGTTCTCGGCTTTGCGCCCTGCTGCTGCTGCTGCTGCAACAACTCAATTTTCCAGAAGCTTTGCCGATGTCCAAGTCGAACATGGTCGTGGCGAGTGGAAAACGTACGGAGACGTTGAAACTTACCAACCTGGAAAATACCAAATCAAGTGCTACAACAAAATTTCCCCCGTTGGATTGGCGCAATTTCCCAGTGACGTATATTCTATCAAGGTGGACGGTGAAGACGCACCCAATGCCCACGCGATTCTCCTCCGTTCGTACAAGCTTAAACCAGAGGAGGTTCCCAAGACTTGTCGAGCGATTGCTAGGTGAGAAATTTGGAGATCTATCCAATGACACACAAGGGATGAGATATTTTAGTGGAGAGAGGAGGCTGCCTATTTTATTTTTATTATTATGAATTCTCAACCATATTCTAAACTGCTCATTTTGCAGATGTGGAGCTGGAACAAATAACGTCCCTGTTGCTGCTATGACAGAAGAAGGTATTCCTGTGTTCAATACTCCAGGAGCGTAAGTATTTGAGATGCATTCATCAAGTTGGATTTTTGTCTGTACTTTTTGAACTGATTGAACTAAAAAGTGCGCATTGTATTTTACTTTATTTTTCTTAATTTTCAGCAATGCTAATGCCGTCAAAGAGCTGGTAATTTGCGGAATGCTTCTTGGAAGTCGTCGTATTGTTGACGGAATCAACCACATGAAAAGTTTGGGTGAGCAAGGCATTGCCAAAGAGAGAGTTGAAAAGGATAAAGCCATGTTCGGAGGACAAGAATTGGCGGGGAAAACCCTAGCAGTCATTGGTCTTGGTAGGTGTTGTATTTTATTGTCGATGGTGCATCACTGCCTTTTCTGTAGCATTGAGCAGGTCCTCACTATAATTTGAATCGCCACATGGTACAATAGGACACATCGGATCCCTGACAGCACGAGACGCCCGAGGTTTGGGCATGAACTTGAAGGGATACGATCCCGGTCTTTCCATCCAGTCTGCCCTGCGCCTGCCACGTGACTTGGAATTGGTCGATTCCATTACTTCTGCAGTCTCTGATGCTGATTACATTTCCATCAACATTCCGTACATCAAGGGTGAAAACGGAACGCACGGCATTATCGGGCCTGATGTGATTTCTCACTTCAAGCCAAATGCTGTTTTACTGAACTTTGCACGTGGTGAACTTGTCGATTCGGAAGCCATGAAGGAATTCCTTGATGCAGGTGACGGCAGATACATCTCTGATTTTCCCGATGATCTCTTGTGGGACCACAAGAACGCTGTCATCCTTCCGCACTTGGGTGCTTCTACAGAAGAAGCTGAAGATGCTGCTGCCTCCATGGCTGCCGATACCATCATTGATTTCTTGGAGAACGGAACCGTCCGAAACAGTGTCAACTTTCCCACTACAAGCCTTCCTGATCGCCCAGCTGACTGTGTCCGTTTTACTGTTGTCAATAGAAACGTCCCAGGTTGCCTTGCAAATATCACCGAGGCCTTTGCTGCGGAGAAACTCAATATTGTGCAACAAATCAATCACTCACGAGGAGAAATCGCCTACAACGTCTTGGATATTGATACTACTGGCCGAGGTGACGTGCTATCCTTCAAGAATGTGCAAGAGAAGATTACCATGTTAGATGGTGTTCTCAGTAGTCGTGTCATTTACGGAACCCCAGGAACCGGATACGCCAAGAACTTGGATGGAAAATACTTTGTTTAATTTCATAGAAGGTTGTCATTATTATTGTTGAAGTATTTTTACGAGCATAAGCACGCACATTTGAGTTCTTATCTACCAGTACTAGACTACCTTGAGGTTATTGTTATTTATTTGGGTACGGCAGTCGCGCTAACTGGAATTAACATTAATTTCTACTTTTCAAAGACATGAAGAAAATGGGATACAAAGCAAGGAGGCGTTCAACAAAGAGAAGATCCCCAAGCAGAGAACCATTTTCAACAAATTCAAAACGAATACGATCAAAAACAGGATTTTTTTCGGTAGGAGGATTTTTCTTTATTATTCTACTGCTTGATCCTTAGAAGTAGCGGGACGCCGCATAATATGTACTCATAACTACCAATGGAATGTATAATGATCAGGATTGTTTGGTATCGTTTTAGAAGAAAGGCTTGGCATCGTTCTTCTTTCCAGACCAGTCGTACTTGGTCTTGACAAATTCGTGTCCTCGTCCGGCGTCCTTCAACCATTTTCCTCCCTCTTCGGTTCCTCGCTTGAGGTAGAATTGAGTAAAGTCAAGGAACTTTCCAGCCTTGGCAACATTTCGTTGGTAGTTGGCATCCTTCTTGGCCTGTTCCTTGGTACGAAGGGCATTGTATTGGGAAGCAGTCAAACCATCTGGAACGTAACCACTGGATCCAATGGTACCTGTCTTGAGCTGTAAAACAGCAGAATAAATAATAATAAAGAATTTGAACAATTCGTTTTGATACTTTTCAAAACAAGCCTTTTACAGGCACAAACGAAAAGGGAGTACTTGTTTACTTACATTCTTCTTTTGTCGGGCACCGTACTTGTTCTGGTCCTTGTTGGGAGCGAAAAGATCCATGTTGGCGATCTGATATTGACAGTACGAACGGCCCACAGGTGAGAGTGTGAAAAATACATGCATTCAGATTTAATTTTTGCACCGAAAAGATCATGACACCCCATTCTCGTTTTTCATCAAACCGGAACATGATCAACTTTTACGTACATCATCGAAAAGAGCAGCAAGCTCAGTTGTGGAACGGCTGCTCTGAGAAGCAGGGGCAAAGGCGGAGGCCACAGCCAAGAAAGCGAAAAGGAATGCGATGATCTTCATGGTTGAATCTTATTTTTGACAAAAATGGTAACAACGAATAACGAGTTTGAGCTGAGAGATTTAGAAGGGGCAGTAGTTGCTCGCATGTTGTTTCTTCGCGATGTCTCTCTACTAGACCTACTAGACTAGTAGTAGTAGTCTACCGTAGTAGGTTTTCTTCTGTCGTAGAATGACGTCTCCTGTTTATGTTCAGATGGTATCTTCTCTTCAACCAGAGAAGGAGACGCACGTTTGATCAAATTACACGTCACGCCACGTCAACATAAAGTTATTTCCATCTGTCATGCACTCGTTATCGATTTGGAGAATTTCGATGACCCGGGCATACAGAAAGTCGTCAGCACAAAAAAATGCTTGCGTCGATTTGGAACATCATCTCTCAAAACGC
>Ga0210036_1004827_pt1 | contig 12121 bp, 6 predicted proteins | sample CryGeymeta201515_FD_185469 | JGI IMG/M metagenome (GOLD analysis project Ga0210036, IMG submission 185469) | Groundwater microbial communities from Crystal Geyser aquifers in Utah, USA - Crystal Geyser metaG 2015-15 (SPAdes) (version 2) | ecosystem: Environmental > Aquatic > Deep subsurface >...
AACTAGCACAGACCACGGTTAATATTTAACGGCTGAAATACTTAGAGAAATGTAATGAAAATATTCTCGAGTTTCCATTATCCAAAACTCGAGACAGAAAAATCTCGGAAATGGTGGTAATAGATCTATTCTTCGGGCGTTCAATTCTCGGTTTCATCCACCAGCACGGAACTCGATCCCTCATCCTTTACCACTTCATCAATGTGGTCAAAAGCTTCTTCCAACTCTTCTGCTGCCAGATCTTGTAAAATCACGATAATCGTGGAAACGGAAGAGTGCTGGGAAGAGTTTGGACCATCATCGCCACTAAAGTTGCCTGACGCGATTGCATTGCGGTTCCTGTCGAGGATTTTGCGAAGTGCTTTTCCAACATCCGATCGACCGGTGCGATCAAGAAATGTAAGCGGTTCGTCCAGGACCATCATCGACGGGCGAAGTCTGCCTCTTTTCGCCACTAAGTCGGCAAATCCAAGTGTCAATGCTAGTGACGTCCTTCGCCACTGGCCACCTGAAAGCGTGGCCAACGGACGGTCACGAAAAGAACCGTCGGGCTCTCTGACCAATGATCTTCTAGAAATGCGGTCACCAGAGTCCAGTTCTAGCTGCAACCTTTGTGTCCCGTCGCTAAAATCGTCCAAATATCCTTGCGTGATAAGCTCCAAGTCCTTGACTGCATTTTGTAACACGAACGTCTGAATGCCGCGATTTCCAAATGCCTCTGAGAGGCTACTCATTTGCTTGAAAGCAGCCCGACACTGGCAAACATTGGTGTTAAGGTCTCTCAGCGCCGCCTCTATAGCATCTCTCTCAGCGACCAGTTCCTGATGGGCTTCTCGGGCAACACGAAATGCCTCCCTTTCTGCAGCGAGTTGAGTGAAAATTATAGATCTCTCGAGTTCGGCCTGTTGCTGAACTTCATAGTTGATCGAATAGCGCTCACTTATCTCAGTCGCCAATTCCTCGTATTGACATAGCTCTGTTTGGGAAGCAGCGATTGCCTCGTTGCTTTCAGCCGTGCTCATTTTGAGCTGCTCCTGAATGCTTGCAACAGCTTGGTCGCTACTTTGACAGACACGATCCAGGTGATCGACTTCCTTCTCGCATTGTATTCGCATCTTCAGTGCATTTTCCAGGCCAACCAACAGCTCTGCTATTTCCCGTTCTGCTTTTACTTGAAGACTAGGAACGCTGTGAGTATGTCCATCGCCACCTGATGTAATAGCAGTGACTGGTTGCGAGCAAGTAGGACATGTTTCGGGAATTGTAAAACCTTCTGGGATTGCTCCTGCAGAAAGGTCTACCGCCCATGTTGATTCCAGATCTTGTCGCTTCTTTTCCAGGGCCTCCAGTTGGTGGACGGCAAATTGAAATTTGAGCTGTGCTTGCTGGTAGGCCTCTGTCGCCCGTTTTGATAGCTCGATGCTTTGATCAAGATCAAAACTGATTTTTTCTACAAGTTCCGTTCGATTTTTGTTCAGCTCATTTAAATGTGCCCGCAGTTCCTGAACCTTGGACTGGACTGATTGCACTTCCTCAAGAGCAACCTTGTTCTGCGACTGAGATGCGCTTTCAACAGCAGCATCTTTGCTTTTGTGATCAATTTCATTTTCTTTTGCTACCAAGGCTTTTTCTTTTGCAGCCAGGTCTACGGCGGAGCTGTCACATCGATTCTTGAGCTTTGTCATGTCTTCTGTTCGAATTAATATTTTCCCCTGTAGCTCACTCTCTTGCTGTGCTGCTTCCCTTGCCTTGGAACGAGAGAGTTTAGCCGCCGATTGCCACAGCTCTAACGGAGTCACCAATGAAAGCTCCTCCTTCATTTTTCCATCCGTTGCTTCTAATAAGTCGTTAATTGCATGCTGCCCGTGAAACATCGTTCTGGCAAGAATTGGTGCACCAACACCTAGTTTCTCATCAATCACGGCCATTGTTTCTTTTGCTGACTGAGTCGTCAAGTCTTTGTTATCTAGAAAGAACGCCAATCCACTTTTTTTTGGGCTCTTCGTGCGAGTAATAATGAAGGGGCTACCATTCAGTCGGCCGGAGACTGACACTTTCGCGTTCTGAAAGATAGTTGGGCAGAGAAAGGTAAGTCATTGTCAAGAGCTCACGAAGTGTGGGGTAAAATTAAAGCGCCCCATTAAAGCGTCCCAGATCATACCTGCATATTATCGTTGACAACGTCAGAAACTTTGTTATCCTGGAACGGTCGTGGGTCAGCGGAACCAGTGAGTGCCCACAGAGCTGCCATGGCCAACGAAGTCTTGCCACTTCCATTGCTGCGTTTCCGGGAAATACTGTTTGAGCACGTTAATATTGCTAGCAATGCCATTAAATCTTGTCACGAGAACGTACCTGTCCGATCCTCCGTCAAGATTTGACCCCCTCAGGAGGACCAGGCCACGTCCACTTAACGGGTAGTGGGCTCGTCGAGCAAAAGGGCCGTATCCTTCGACTGTCACTGAATCTAACTCCAAATTGGTTGGTGTCGGAAGTAAAGTGTTTTGAATGGATGCATCGTCATTATAGGCTCTTTCCTCCTCCAATTCTTCCAGCAACAGTAGGCCGACGTCTTGTAAGACACGAGCTTCGTTTTCTTCGATAACCCCCCTTTCGACTTGTTCGCGCCAGAATTGCTTCCAAGTTGACGATGGTATCAGGTCTTCCAAAGCCCGCGCATCTTCAGATGCCATTGCTACAGCATTATCGTTCGCAGCGTTGCTTTCGCGCAATTCGACTGTAACCCCGCCTTTCCGCAATTTCATGACTTGCGCTGCGATTTCTGTATTATCCTCTATGGTTGCCATTTCCGAACGAGACAAGGTTGCCACGATACGATCTCCTTGGCCCACGCATATCGTGTTGCTACGGCGACTCTCGCCCGAGAAGGGCTGTACATCCGCAAGAGAAATGGCCAACAATGCCTCCAGCGATTGGGGCTTACAATGTTTGCGACCGATATCCAGAGGTATCCGTTCTACGCATTTCCAGTCATGAGTGGCATCCAGGACGACCAGTGCCTTTTCTTGCTGCGCCTCTGCCAGGGATGTTTCGTAGGGCGATCCAAAGTATTCAATGGCCACTTGTGGTTTGGGTTGTTTTGTTCCGTACGTGACAGTGTGGGGTTTGTGAAAATGCCCGGAATAGATAGGTTTGTGGTGTGGAAAGACGGAAGGATGAACGCCTCCAGTCGAGACAATAAGATCGTTCATGTACGCTCCTGTCACGTCTGCATGAACAAAAATAGCGTTTGCTTCTCGCTGTGCCATTTCAGATTGCAAGACCGACTCCAAAATGGCCAGGTCTCGAATATGTGGCACGAAGAGTGCCCCGTGAAAGAGGGTGGGATGAGAAAAGACGAGCGGGCCTGGAACACTTGCTACTGCAGTATCTTCATCCGTCTTAGACTTCGTAGCGTTTACCATCGGTACGCGATAGGCCTGTTCCAGCGGTGTGAGACTGTGCGAGTGGCCACCCAGTGTCACTTGATCGTGATTTCCGGGAATCATAATCATGGGTACCTTCCAGTGCTTCAATTCGGCCAGGACAGCGTTTAAGCAGTCCACTCGCAGTGTTCCTCGGTGGTGCCAAAAATCTCCCAGGAACAAAATTCCGGCCTCCCATTCGACCGCACAATCGTGGACCCGCTGCAACACTTGGAGGGTGGTATTGAGCGTAGAGGGAGCACAGTGCAAATCCGTAAAAACGACCCATTTGGAAATCGTTGAGAAATACTGCAATTGGTTTCTAAAGTCGTTTTCATTGCTGTTAATGGTTTTGTTGTTGGTTGTAGATGTAGATGCCATTTCCTTCAAGAGGGCATCCAAGTTGTCCATTCTCGGCGGCGGTGGCGGCGGCGGCGATATGTCTCCTTGACCGGTAGTATTTATGGGATATGGATTGGGACTATCCACAGTGACAGTCATGGATGGTTTGGCTTGAACGGCTTCTTCCAAGGGCAGGTCATGTATGTTGAAAGTACTATTTGAATTCATACTTGGATCTGTAGTAGGTTTAGCAGCGCCAGTGTCAGTGTCAGTGGATTTTGAATGCAGTTGCAGCGATTTGTCGTCGTCTAACTGTCGAGGATCATGACCATGACTGTCCGACAGGGACAATTGGGATGTCCGCACTTTTTGCAGCGTCTGCGATCCCACTAGTCGTACCGTGAACCATCCCGATCCTCGAATTTCTTCGATCGTACCGTCCATCAATTCTCCGTTTTTGCCGGATATTCGGACGGCATCCCCCATTCTCCACTGCTGCTGCTGCTGCTGTTGTTGTTGTACACGTTTGTGACTGTTACTCCTGTTCTCGTTGGAAAAAGACGAAGAGGAGGAGAAGAGTCGGACGCGACTGGGAAAGGAAGAAGAGGCACCCGCTGCACCCACAACCAAAGAACGGGGTCGTACAAGTGGTCTTTGCACTATGTAGTGGTTCGACTTGGGAATTGCAACGACCTGACGAAATGCCCTGGTAGTAGTATGAATTGAAGGAATCATGGTAAATACAAGTACGAAAAGGATGGCGGTGTAGGTGGCACCAATGGCGGAAAATGATGACAATGCCGTCGTAAATCCAATCGGTGATCCAACAATAACAACGCCAAACCTCATTCCTTTCAAACCTTTCACCAAAGGCAGTAAACTCTTGTACAACTGTTAATGTTAATTATCTTTATTCTTATTTCGAATGTAGTAGACTACTAGTCTACACGAGAGCAGTAAGCACGGTCGTCATGGGTCAAGGATAAAATAATAATAATAATAATAAGTGCATTGAAATATTTAAAAAAATAATACACTGGTCGCAGAGAAAACACCAGAAGATTTAGAATTAGGGCTTGGGTTATAGTTGGATAAAGTTGGTGAATAGACAATTCAAACACTTTATCCTATCACGTCTATCTGGTACTTTGTATGATGTCCGCTTGATGATACTTGTATTTATTATTAGCCTAGATAATAATATTACTGTAAAAGTGAGAGGCTCTGATATCACTACTTGATATCACTAGTCTACTAGTAGATACCACTATCTAGTACTCCGAGTACTGCCTTTAAACGTAGACTTCATAACCACTGGGTTAGGCTTTTTCGCCAACAGATGTGAAACCTTTGATTACTACTCTAGTACTACTACTAGAGGTAGACTACTACTCTAGTAGACAAGCTAAGCAAAGAACTTCTACATTATTATAGGTAAAATGAGACCAAGGTCATATTTTGGAGGTAGCGAGGGTATATCCCTATAGTAAAACAGTAGGGTTACCTGTACCATCAAATTTTGCCACAGTATATCATCTCTTTTCTAAGTAGGAAGCTAGAGTACTACTAGTAGTAGGCTACGACGCGCTCCCTCCAGAAGCAATACTACTTGTAGATAACAGCTCGTAGTGGCTTGAAGTACAGGTGCGACCTGTCCTGCATTATTCCTTTTGCTGGATGAGGTTCATAATATATATTATTTTCTATCTGGTTCATACTCTAGATGAATTAATATTACTACTAGTAGACACTAGACCACTAGTCGAAATAGACTCATAATTCAGCGAAGTAGCTCCAAGCACCTTTTCTTGGTCGCACACAACACCTTCGGAAGTTGACGACAGTTCGCAAAATTTTACTGCGGCGTCGTGTATTCAAGGAGAAGAATATGAGAAATAAATGATGCGACGGCAGTAAGAAGAATAGTAATCCCATCACACATAGTCACTCATCAGTCGTAACTGAAATGAACAGCAGTTTGCTGCAAACGGCGCGGAACCTGTGTGGCAGGAACTTAGAGGATTTTGATGGATGTAGCTGTTAGCGAACCTTCGTACTGGGTTGCTTGCAGTTTGTAGACCGCAACGAAGCCATACAAGGATGCTTCATTCGCATAAAAAAGATAAATTCAACATACGCAAAAACAAACTCTTTCAAATTCTTTGAGCAGAAAAATATGTCTTCTTCGCTAAACTTGGCTAGTGAACCCTGCTATTGTTTTGATGAAAATTACCTAGAACACTGCCTTCTCCGAGATGGTAGCCCCTGCCAGATCAGACTCATTCACCCATCCGATCATGATCTGGAAATAGACCTTATCTCACGTCTTTCAAGTGATTCCCGCTATATGCGTTTTTGCGGCACCAGGAAGTGTTTGTCAGAAGCCGAGATTCGATATTTTACGGTAGTCGACCAAGAAACTCACTTTGCCTTGGTGGCGCTGAGACTGAACGAAGATGGGATTCCCAGAGCCCTGGGTGTCGCTCGGTTCATACGCTGCCCTGACAATCCCACTACCGCAGAGCCTGCAGTCACTGTTACAGATGATGTTCAAGGCAAAGGACTTGGCTACTTGCTGTCTTGTAGACTTGCTGCGGCCGCCTATGAGCGTGGTATTACAACATTTCGAGCTGTCGTTCTCCCAAATAATCGCAAAGCTATCCGTCTTTTGAAAGGAATTTGTTTGTCAGATCCAGTGGTGACCTGGGTAGGTAGCGAGGTGGTGTGGTCGATAGATCTTGCTCATATAAGCATAAAGCCGCTTCCTTGTGACGGCACATCCTTGAAACAATGGCGTCAAGTGATAGACGAGGCAGCGTTCATGATTTGCCCCAACGACCCAGAAAAGGAGAGCTTGGATGATAATGCCCTCGTATTGGACGATGACGTCTGGCACTAGTTCAATGTTGCAAGGAAAGAACGTTCCAGCAAATCCTACGAACGATCTTTTCCCTGCAATAAGTTAGGTTCTGTTAGATAAAGCACTAGTCTACTACTGTAGCCACTAGTAGCAACAGTTCTGCCACAAGCGAGTAATACTACCCTAGTCTTCCTGACTCTACTACTTCTTGTAGCTAGCTAGTAGTCTCCTCCTCCTGAGTACTAGTAGAATGCGCTGTCGGTATCTTCAGTAGGGTTGAGGTCGAAGTGATGTTTTGATGACGTCAACTACTTTGACACAAGTCTGATTCATTTTTTTGTTTGATTTTGATTGTAATTTATTTGTAATAGTCTAGTAGTATCTCATCGTCGTTGATTCTCATGAAGGTTCCATACCACAAAAAAGGATACAAAGGAAAACAAATACATTCTTCAGCCTCCTTGTTTGAACCGAAAAACAACCATATGAAGCACTCTAACATAGCCCTTCTATTGATGATTTGTCCTAAGGCGATTTCAGCATTTTTGCAGGCACCACAAGCTTCAGTATCTCATGCACGCCCACTCGCTTCTTCCCTTCAAATGGCGGCAGATGAATTTGCCTTCAAGGTCACTTCGGCAGCCGAAAAATTTAGCGGAAGTCCCGTCAATGTGGATATGAATACGTACAATTTAAATTTGGAAGAAGCGGCAGACGAGTGGACGGCAACGCTGGTCGCTGCCTCAGCGACCAAACCGGATGGCGTTTATCTCGAGCCTCGAAGCAATGCGCTGGTCTTTTGTGATTTGGAAACGTTTACTATCAAACGCAAGACAGGAGAAGGACTGGGTATTGAATTGCTTGAATTAGCAGGAGGACGGAATGACGGTGTTGGAATTACCGTCGTGTCGGGGTTTGTGGAGGGTGGAGTGAGTGAATCCGTTGGCCTAATTCCCGGTGATTCTATTATCAAAATGGCAGTGGTCGCAGGTCAATTCCTAGAAAAAGATATTGCAGAAATTAATTTGGAATGCTGCAATTGGGACAAGACGGTGGAGTTGATTGGAAGTTTGCCGGCTGTCAATACGAATGATGAAACTGAACGATTGCAAGTGACGGTCAAGCGATTGCGCAAAAAGCCAAGAGTTCGCGTTACGGTGCAGCAAGAAGATGATACCACCAAAACATTACAATTGTTTGCAGGCGAAAATTTGCGTCGGGCTATGCTAGTACAAGGTGTCAAATTAGACGACAAACTTGCCAAGGCTTATAAGGACGGAGATGGGATGGGTGATTGTGGCTCCGACGGCAGCTGTGGCCTATGTACTGTGGCGGTGACAGAGGGAATAGAACTGTTGAATGAACCTGAAAGTGACGAAAGAAAGCTATTAAAAGGAAAGGACAAATACAGGCTGTCCTGTCGTTCTATCGTTGGGTATGGTATGAAGGAGGGCTCCATCAAGGTGACACTCAATCCTGATAAATAAATAATAGCCTTTGTGGAACAGTATTATTGACAGTCGTGAAGTATTGTTGGCGGGCAGCTTGCAATTTCCTAGCTAGTATTGTAACTACCAGGTGCTACTACTTTGCAAACCAAATTAGGGTCTAGGCTATTGTTTTCAAAAACTCAACTTCATTATTTGTCGCCACGGATCTATCAAAAGAAGTAACTACTGATAGAGTAGTAGCTATTATTACCACCAGGTAGTGGTACCGTACTAGTTACTCTACCACTAATACTGCCGTAGCACCTAGTGCCACTAGAGAGTACGGTAATACTCCAGTAGCTAGTACCAGGTACACTCTGTACGAATGGTAGTACTACTACCAGTAGCAAATCAATGAGCTTGATTGGTGGAACTAGTACTATTATTAGGAGCAGTCATTTTGATATCGAAACAGAATGGTGGCCGATGGAAGAAGTTCCTTGGATGTCACCAGTGACTGATTGGAATCTCGCAAATGGAACAAGTAGCCATGTCTTACCCTATTATTATTAACTTGTCAAATCGCCCACAAATTTAAAGAGATCCGCAAAACATCCAACGCAAAAATAGATAACCAAAATCAACAGAAAGTAGCAGTATGCACTCATCAACAAAATCAGCATCATCCTACGTTCCCGGCATTGGCCACATTTCTACTGGCACCGGAAAGACTTCTGGCCGAAGGCAGAAAAGCGCCAGCTTAAGCACGCATTTGTTTCAATCACATCGCCGCAGAAGTTACCGCTCCACAGCCGCGGATGATGACTCCACCTCGTCCTTGCCCTCCATATTAGAAGAGGAAGGGGAAACGTATCCTCAGCAACGGGAAGAGCAACAGGAAGAGCAACGCCACACGAATGATCATATTGACTCTATTCCGGGCATTGGAAGTGTGCGTCGATCTTCTGCTCCAAGAGATAGCGGAAGATATCTATCATCATCATCCTTTGTAGCGGCCCACTCGGGATCGGTTATGCAAAAGAATCACCGGCTGCAGCGAAGGTCTTTCATGGAATCTGTAGCTGAGGAATCCATGGTATTTAACATTGGCCGCTATTACTAAAAAGTAAAAGCAAGAGAGCGAGCTAAGGCAAATTTTCCTGGAAGCCACACCAGCGCCACACTCGACTACTAATGATGCTGCAGCTGCACAAAGTAGGACGGGATTTTCCCTTTTAATGCAGTCTGCAGGCTGTCTCAAATTCTACCAAGGTTTTTTCTCAAGTCATACTTGTATGTACAGTAGTACCAAGTATTACCATTAGTCATTGCACGCTAATTTAACAGGGAAAACTGGGCACGAATAAAATTGAATAGTACCACTAGTAGTACCAGGTAGCATAACTAATCATTTCTGGTAGTTTGGACATCGCAGGGGCTTTCTTCGTTGCGTTGTGGTGAAAGAACAAAGGACACAATACTGGTGAAAAGGACTCACTTTTATCCAATTTATTATGTGTTACTCGTAAACGCAGGAGCTTCGGCAAATCATTGTTTATGATCCATGCTTCTTTTTAGCTAATAGTGGGTAGCCAGTAGTACCAGTACCTGATAGTAGCAACAGAAACTCTACTACCAGGTACCGTAACTAGAGCTACGGTAGTAGTAGAACAAGTAGAGTAGTAAGTAGTAGTAGTGGTACTTCAGTACTACTAGTAGTACGGTACGAAGAAACTCAGCAGAAAGCTTCGCCAGCATCCCTTGCGACAAACAAACAAATACGGGTTGGGTGGTGGATACTCGGATTCAGTTTAATATAATAAACCCAAAACGTTTCCAAGATATCAACAGTACTGATATGCATGGCAACCACCTCAATAATAAAAAAGGAACCACATGCAATCAGTGCGATTATACTTTGTACCAGGTACTGCACAGCACTTTGCATCCAACATAACTATGAAAAATACAAGAGTAACTAGACTATCAGGATTGCTTCCAAAAAAGAAAAATATAGAATGCAGTCGTCTTTACACTAGACCCTACTACTAGTCATACCAAGAACAAAAAGAAGGAATTCAAAAAAGAGCAGAAGATGATGGAACATACTCCGGAATAGATTCTCAAGTTTACTAGTTTGAAAACACTGTGTATCGGTCTGCATATCCAAATTAAGCCCAGGTGGACTGCCATAGGACTCAGGAGTTAGGTCTTACTCTATTAGGTCGTGTGCCTATGCCTGCTTCCTATCCACACTATAGTCTCTAGTGATAATATTTATCTATAGTCTCCACATTAGCTTTTTACGTGTTATCATGCACCATGAGCCTCTAAAGCCGGCTACACGCCGGCTTCCACTGAAGTTAACAAGGTCTATAGGCACTACAGACACCTCCTGTAGGTCCTGTAGCCCTGCTGTTAATGCCATGCGAGTTCCGGAGGCGACATGCACCGGAAACGCAACCGGAGATTGATTTGATTCATCATCGATCAACCACAAAAAAAAAAGCTTTGGAGACTTTGACCATGGCCACTACACCGGCCGTACACCAAGTTAACTTGCTTGCCCTTCTACTACCACTACCACACCAGGAGCAAGGGGATTACCTCGCTTCCACCGGAGACGAGGTAAAGTACGACATGCGCGAGACGAGTTCGTTCACTCGCAAACTGGAGAAGCACAAGTTGTGCCTTTCCACAGCACCTCCTCCTACTACTACAACTACACCCAATCGTCGCAGCCTACTATGGAATGACGAAGCCTACAGTCTACTACAGACGACAATGGAACCCCTGCCACATGGACTTTGGTCTTGTCTTCCAGCAAGCCATTGACCGGCAGGACCGGACACAAGTTGAAGGACGCTTCAACTACTGGAACTACTGGAATACACCCTGGATACACAGGAAACTCCAACAACCGGACAAGGACTCGTCGCCAGACGACATGCCTTGTAGGACACCCCTCCATTGAGGCTACACCACCCTGCAGGACACAACGACGACGAGACATCTCGCAAGACACCTCGCAGGAGCCTTCGCATCGAGCCTTCGCATCGCACCGGTCATCAAGACTAGATACAAGACTACCAACCACCATTCCATCCTGATGACCAACCACTCCCATTAACCACCGACATTAACCACTGACTACTTGGCAAGAACAACGAATGGGAACAGTTTCACTGGTATACACCCCATTTGGTAACCGACATTCGCCTTCCACTACGACGATTCATGTACAACCCAGTACCTTCGGTGGTTCCAATATCGATGCGAAGCAGCTTGGCAACTATCGATGCCAGTATCATGGAAGTATTTGTACTTCGAATTCAGTCTGTATTCATTGTTTTATGCAATATACCCCAAACTACTGAAACTCTTTTCTTCTACTTTGTTGCCTTATATTCCACAGGAATATACACCCACCCCTTTACTTCCAAAACATTTCACCATGGCCCTTACCAAGACCCTCAAGCCCTCGACGACATCTATCATCAAGACTCGTTCGCAGAGTCGTACCGGAACGACAGCTCGTACCGGAACGAACGACGATGCGATCGCTCCTACTCCTGTCGCTGTTGCTACAGGACGTACCACCGGAACGATCGACCGTGCGATCGATGTCGCTCCTGCTCCTGTGGACGACTTGTTCGCAGGACGTCCAACTACCGGTGCTCTCAAGGACCCCCCTGCTCCTCGCGATTCCAACTCGGATGACGACGCGAAGAAGCCTGCTGCCAAGTCTAAAGGACGACGTCCTAAGGCTACTACTCCCAAGGCTCGCAAACCTCGCAAGTCTCGCAATGATCCGGCTGATGCCCTTGTGGATCCCATGGCTAATATCCATGTAGGTGATGCCACTGGAGTTGTTCCTGCCGGTGGAATCGCTCGCGCCGGTGGTAATGACCCCGTACTCGCGAATCCGGAACAACTCGATCCGGAACAGCCTGATGAACCCCAACCCAAGAAGAAGACTCGGCGTACTCGCGCATCTCGCGCGCACCGCGCCGGCCACGGTGATGATGACGATGATGAGGACTCCTACAGCACCGTAGGAACTG
>Ga0210036_1004830_pt1 | contig 12118 bp, 5 predicted proteins | sample CryGeymeta201515_FD_185469 | JGI IMG/M metagenome (GOLD analysis project Ga0210036, IMG submission 185469) | Groundwater microbial communities from Crystal Geyser aquifers in Utah, USA - Crystal Geyser metaG 2015-15 (SPAdes) (version 2) | ecosystem: Environmental > Aquatic > Deep subsurface >...
AGACAAGTTCTGCAATTAGAAGAGGCAATGGCAGTTTGAGCGAGCCACTCGCTAAAAGACTTATGGATCGCTCATAATGTGGAACAGGTTCATTTTACCAAAACTAGGTTCACAATTTAACATAAAATAATAATATTTACCCCTTAGCAACATTGCCTTTTACAATGGAACATCCTTTGTGACAGCTCCACATTTATCCGACGACATGTTTCATCTGTTCAATGATCTCATCGTTCCGCTCTTTTGAGATGCCCATCTGAGCAGCTCCACGAAGGACAGTGATAAAAATGCAAAAGAATTCAAACAGCGCCGAAACCTATTTTTGCTGAAAGGCGATCCGAATTCGTACAACAAACGCGCTATTATGTTTGATGTGCTTTACAAACTTTTTGATACTGTGCAGTATCCACTGGAAGCTCATGTCACCGATGACAATGATCCTAATTTTCGTGGAGTCTGTTTTGAACGCTACATTTGGCAGCAGAGGTTGAATGCCTAGAGGCGACCCTACTACTCGCATTTTGGTCGACTTGATGAAGACCATAGCAACCAATGGGACGGTGTTGTGCCTGATTTAAGAGACGCCATCAACCAGGCATATGATATAAAGGTGCCATTGCCATCCTACGTCAACAATTTGCAAAAGCCGAATCTCGTATGGGCCAGCCGTTCTGTCGGTCACCCTTCGAAGTGCGAACGGTGCATTGTCAACGAAGGCGAACTCTTGAAGTCTTTGAAATATCGCTTCAATATCACTTTCCTTCCAATTTTTGATCGGCACCAAGACAGGGAGGCGAGTCTGATCAGAACTCTGCAACTATTAGCGACGCAGATATCCTGGGTGGCTTGCACGGAGCAGGTCTTGGTCACGCTGTCTTTCTACAGCCAGGCAGTGCACTCTTCGAAATGAAAGATAAAAACCACTGGGCCTCAACCGTTTATTTGAATATGGCAAATCTCAATGATGTTGGATACTATGCATATGACACTCGACCTATGGAAGATCACGACAAACGCGGGCGGTTCCTGCTGACCCCACTTGCTATCGATACACTCGTGGAGAGCTTATGGCAGGCTTGGCAGGATTCACAAAATGAAAATACACAGGTCTCAAAGAGTTCCCCCACACACTGTGAATTTCCTTTCCAACATTTACATGCAAGTGTGAGTTCCTTCAACACCAGCAAGTGTTATCTAGTCTTGTCAAACGATGGACGTTGGATGCAGACTACTACAACATCTACTATTAAAAACAGCGCAAAGATCTCGTAACATCCGCGAAGAGTGCTCGATTTTTGAACCTGCGCTGTGCACGCCCGAGCCAGTCTCAAGCGGATAGGTTGTTTGGGCGTTTAGTTCTGGAAATTGCGCTATTTTGATGACCTCTATGACAATCTTGCTGATCGATATGTTCCAGCGTTTATCCCCCAGCCAGGCGCATAATAATCATGAAACGATCATCGAATGCTCAAGATAATTTCTTTATCAAAGTTGCTTGGAGCTCCCCGCATTGGAGGACTATAGTGTCCCGGTGCATGTCACGTACGACAACGACGAAAACAAGCAGGCTAAAAGCAGCAACCAATTCCTTTACGTCTTCCGGGGTAGCTTGCACAATCCAAAGCTTGCGAATACGTCGAACGCTGCTTTATACACGCACGCAAATACGCGCACTCTTCATTAGTCCTACTACTAACTAGTTGTACTTACTTAGTAGCAACGATACAATACAGTTGCTAGAACAACGAATCCGCTTCGGACTCGCTCCAGGGTTGCTGCTACAAATGGCGACGCCAGCATTGCTTCTGTGGACCCTTCGGACCACGCTATTACCATCAATACGAACACGACTGTGGGCGCCTATTGTTGCTCGGTTCTACTGGCATTGCAATCTGCACGATTTGGTTCGCAATCAGACGTCTTCAGTATTTTACAGAGTACGAGTATACACCACTACTAGAATCTGATGCAATTTAGTCCATACAGTAATACCCAACACAGCAGCCATACCCGCGAGGTAAGCTGCATATTCGTAATCGTACGCTTCGTAGTCTGCCCTCTCAGGAATCGTGATAGAGTTAGTCCCAACAACACATGTCTCGTACTGTAGTAGTAGACTAATACTACTACTAGCTAGTCTAGTAGTATTATCATATTATCAGTGTATGCTGCTATTGTATTTTGTAGCTGGTAGCTACAGTACCTAGCGTTAAAATATCGAACTTCCTAGTACTAGACTAGTACCAATCGAATTCTACTGCTGTTCTCATCTGGGCACGCGAGCCTGTCATGGAGAAGATCCATGTTGACACCATCCCGAAGCTTCTTCGTAAAAGTCAACACAAAGAACAGGCAGAAGAGAACAATCCATCAAAATCACGAAACAACTATTGATATTATTAATTTCAAGACTAACCTTTAGTGCACCATAGCAGTGTAGACACTTGGCTTTTGCGAATCCTTTCCAATTTTATACAGTATCTCTATTCCAATGAAAATCAAAGAACACAATAAAAGCGAAGTAACCATGGAGGTTATTCACACCAGTTACTCTGATCACAACACAAATAATAATGATAATTCCAGCAACATCAACAGCAACATCAACACCAGCTGTCGCCGGTCCACCAGTCTACTATCCTTGACATCCGTTGAAAGTGATTTATCTTACCAAACCTGCTACGAGCACCACTCTTTTGAGAAATTTAACAGCGATTACCAGCACGAGCACCCTGCATCCACTACGTTAAGCATGTCCCATAGAATTCCTTCGTTTGTGAATTTGTTGGAGGATGTCATGGAGGAAGATGCTGCCGAACACTCCTCTTCGTCGGCTTCCCCTTCCCCCTCCAGGGAGCATCTGCATTTGGTTCCCCGTCAATCCTTTTCACAACTGCAGCAACAACCTCTGTCTCCTCGGTTGAAAGCTGCTCGATTGGCTTTGTCGTCGAATATTGGAATGTTGAGAAAGTCGTTGTCGAGTGGTTCCAACCACAGCAATTGCAGTAGTAACGATGTTAGTCTTTACAAGACGAAACAAAAGCAGCAGCAGCAGCAAAAACACCAACCAACAACTGCAGCCTTTCCTATGTCCCGTTCTTTTGCCACACCACGAGCAGCAGTGGGAACTGTCTTTCGACCCTCTCTTTCTGCTGCATCGCTGAATTCCCTTCATACAACGAGCAGCTTTTGTTCCATGAAAGAATTCGATGATGTTCCTTCCATGCAGGAAGAAGGCTGCGAGATAAAGGAGGAGAAAGAAGCAGAGGAACTATTTCCCATGGTAGATATTGTGACAAGCATTACTATGAGGGCCAGTCTCTTTCCGTGCCAATCCCATCAGAACAAACCAGTCGATTTGCGAGATATGGCGGATGATATCCACATCCACATTCTCCAATTCCTAACCCTTCCTGATATTCGATCGCTCATGGCAACCAACACACAATTTCGTCGATTATTATTTACGAAAGATGCCGAGATTTTATGGAAACACCAGTGTTCTCAATTCGGTTGGCAGCAAGTGTTGAGACGACGACGACAACACGATGATTCTAACAAAACCACCACGACAGATTACAATGGCGAGCAGGACGAATTGGTGCTGATTGATGATTTAAGTCTACCTATAGCAGCTCGCCCTTCCACATTTACACACCTGCAGATTATCTCTGATCACGGAACGACTGATCACACCGACCTTTCCAGCTGGCATCATCAAGCCAACATGTCCTTGCTATTGAGTATGGGCACATGTCAGCCCACAGATATTGATCGGGAACAACTGTCCGAATACACGACTTGGCAAGGGCGTGGTAGAAGACGACAGGGACCACGACGCTTCCATGGTAACGGTCGCATTCGCACTACTACGGATGACCATCGACCTCTGCTGCGTTGTCAGTATGCCAAGGCCTACCAAAATGAGATAGTTCAATTTATTGGGCGCGTAGGACAAGGTGACCGTTGTATTCGGTCCAATGCGCCTTTGCCCCGACCAACCTTGATGACATCTAAAGACGCCACCTGGGTGCTCTCTCCCGACAATAATAACAACAATACTTGCAGCTGGAGGAGGCGCATTTCTTACAGCGGTCATCGCAGCGTTCTTAAACACCACCGACGCGGAAGCAGTCTGCTCAATCATTCATTGGTAGACTTGTTCTGTCGCAAAGTTCGGGCTGTAACTGCGCCCTGTACTGCTTGGAGACCCTTTGTGGCGCCCTTCATGTCCAAGGATATGGAATCTGTCGTTCATTTGACGCCACGGTTTGTTTCGTACTTTGAAGTTTCTATCCTGGAACCAACATTGAATGACGACGACGAAAACGAAAACCACACTAGCAATGTTCTTGGTACCACCGCCAACAACAACAACAACAACGATTCATCGCGAAGGACAGACTGCGTGGCGGTTGGACTCGCCACAGACTCGTTTGATTGGCATTCTCGCATGCCAGGATGGGATGCATCTTCGTACGGATACCACGGTGATGATGGTGGAATCTTTCATTCATCGGGTGGAATGTTGCGCAAGTTTGGCCCTTCGTACGGTCGAGGTGATGTTGTCGGATGCGGCGTGGATCACGTCGCTGGAGGCATTTTCTTCACCTTGAACGGAGAATTTTTAGGCTATGCTTGGTCAGGATTGCCCGTGGAACTCCTACAGAAAGACATGTATCCCGTCGTTGGCATTGATACGAATGACTACATAATGACTAACTTTGGAACGCAACCCTTTGTCTATGATCTGAAGAGTCTTTGCGTCAAGCATGAAGATCTCATCCATCAATCCCTTGCCGCCTCTGTTGCAGCGAGGTAATGCATTGTCAGATTGATTTCAATACTAAATAGAAAATGAACTTGAGATTATTTCTTTACTCTACTAGTAGACTAGTTGGATGACTGCACACGTTCATTTAGCCTCTGGCTAGTCTAGTAGTAAGGTCTCCACTTACAAACATGGTGAGCTCAGTCTACCACACCGAGTATCACGTTAACTGAAAAGGGCAAATGAGCGACGCTAAGTCGAAAAAAGTGAGAGATTTCGTAAAAAGCTAGTAGTGTGGAGACTATTAGGTAGAGTACTAATAGTAAATATTATGGATAAAGTAGTGGAACCTGTATACCAAGCAGGCAGTGGTAGTACGACCTACTTGTGTATGGCCTAACTCATGAGTCCCATGATATCGCCTAATGTGGAAACAAGGTAAACTGCCATAGTCCACCTGGGCTTAATTTGATTTTTTCTTATCAGCGCCAGCAAAGACACCGAAGACCGAAGAGAATTCTCGAAAAGAGATGAAAGTAGAAACCGACTTGTCAGAGCGATCACTCCATCTGCCAGCGTCATTTTGTACTGCAGAGTCTAATACCGACGACCAAACAGGTAGAGACGTGCTGACGAGGATACATTGTCATTTCCACGAATTCGAGAAGTTGACTGAGGTCTGTCGATGTACTACTAGTGGATTGTTGGCAGCAGCACCTACATCTTCAGAACACAGTAGATTCAATTAAGCTCATGACAATCAAAACTGTTGCCTCAAGGGCTGGTTGAGGGTTGGTCATGACGTCACCTTCCGCCAAGGATCCTCTCAAGGACACAAAAAATCTTGTGGAGGCTGCTAGCATGCAAGCCAAAAAGCTCTTGAAGGAATACACAAAGGGAAAGGGAGGAGTCATGACCGCTATGGGCTTTTGCCGCCTTGTTTTGGACGAAGGCTTTGGATTGCAAGACTGGGGAGTGGGACAGCGGCAGCGAATCGTGATCTCTAATGCCCGCAAAGAAATATTAGGAAAACATGATGCCAACATAATCAAACGGCCACCGAAAGCATCTCCTCTGCAGCTTCCGAGTACGAGCGAAATCTACAAAGAACTGGCAGAGGAAAATGTTGCAAAAACTGCCATGAAAAAGACGTCCATTGATTCTAAGTTGGATCCTGACGCCTTGAAAATGAATGGCATCCTTCTCGTACCAACTGTTTTTCCGTACGAGAACGTTATCAACGTTCTAGAATATTTGAGCAAATTTGAAGATAATAAGAAATTGAAATGGACTTTCCTGCGCCCGTCTACCGGGAACGGCCAACAAGGAGCGTATGTAACTCTTCCTGCAAACGTTCCTGAGAGCTTGAGGAATTTACAGGATGAACTGAGACAAGCTCTAAAGAACAAGCTCGGTGTCGAAAGTGGCGAGAAGACACTTTTTTTGAAATACGGAGTAGGTGGTGTGAATTGGGCACACCAAGACCAGTCAACATTCCCATATCAAGCAATGCTACTATTGAGTCGGCCTGAAGTTGACTTTCAAGGGGGGAAGCTTTATGTCGCAGATCCTTCGACTACAGGAAAATCAGCAAATGAGAAGGTCTGCAACAGAGTTGATTTCCAATCCAGCGGAGATCTTGTTATCTTTGCAGCCAACAACAGCAAGCCTACCTCTCGGCCATTCTATCACGGAATGACGAAAGTCATACCTGGCCAAAATAAAAATGAAAAAGACTCTCATCGTCTAGCAATTGGTCTTTTGCAAACCTGAGATTAAAGTCTACTCGAGTACTTAATATGGGCGCTGCAGGTAGAATGTAAAAGTTTCTGGATTTGAAGCACTTTTCTCTCTCTGAAAAGTACTTGTAAATATGACTAGAGCGAGCAGCGCAGAGTAATTCTAGATAAAATAGTCTTTGAACTGACTACAACACCCCTTTCTTGCTGAAATACTTGATCCCAAAGAGGAATCCGGCAAAAAAAGCACTCTATAGTATCTTTTTTTTATTTGTTGCGGCTTATGCCATTTTCCATCATCTACTACCAACAGCCAAATCGATGCAGCGACAGTTAATGTCAAAGCAGAAGGTGACTATCAGCTAGCTTGGAATATCTGTACGCTAGCCCCCGATTGAATCAAGTTTGTCAGAGAGCAGATGAGCGTCGCAGTTCTCTAAATCCAAACTGCCAAAAATACGCTGTCCCGACCGAGTCCGGAGGAGAGCTCATTTTTTTCGTTTTATTCAACCTGTAAGAAAGCACAATTTGCCTTGTAAGAGTTTTAGTTGTTTGCTCTTGCTGCTTCTGCCGCTACGCTATTGTCATTGCTAAGCTTACTGTGTTTCTTTTCATGTTATTGTAGCAATAATATCGTCGTCTTGTCTTACATCACCTTGTAGCTCTAAAATCTCGTGCAGCGATATCAACAACAAACAAACAAAAAGAAGCAACACCGCCATGAAACTCGCTCATTTCTTCTCCGCCGTCGCCGTCGTTATGGTCCAAGTCGTCCATGGACGAAATATTATGGGTTCGATCCGTCGAGAATTGTCCGACGGCCACCGTGTTTATCGTGAACTCAAGGGCAATGGTAAAATGATGGCGAACGAAATGATGGACGTCGGCAAAGACGACGACGACAACAACAACAAAAACAACAAGAAGAACATGAACAAAGGCCCCTCTACCAAGAATATACCAATCAAGATCCCCACGGTTGTTGCGGAAGATCTCATCGATATCCCACCGGTCGCCACGGAAAATTCTCCCAAGAAGAACAAAGACGACGATGATGAAGAAGAGGACGACGGCATTGTTATCGACATCGACGACGACGAGTTGGACTTCCAAGCCGATTTCCCATCAACCATTACGCGAAGTCCTCCCAAGAAAAACAAATACAATGACGATGGCGGTGACGACTATAATTTGGATTTCCAAGCCGATATCCCACCGACCATCATGGAAAGTCCTCCCATGAAGAACAAAGACAAAGACGATGACGGCGACGAGTTGGATTTCCAATGCGATCAGTACGCCGACTTTGATGCCGCTCGATCAATCTGTGAAGTGTTTTGTACCAACGAATGCTATCTTGACATGGCGTCCATGGGTTTGAAAAACGGCAATGCTCGTAAATCGGCCAAGGGCAACAATAATGACAAGGACGACATCGACGAATACGATGCCATTTTTCAAGACCTCTGGGAAACGTACGAAGACTACACTTGTGCCGAGTTGAAGGAGAGTTTCGAAATGATAACCCTAGGAGATGAATTTCCTTGTCAACAATGTCCCTGTTGGTCCAAGGCGGATCTTATTCAGATGTTTCCCGAGCCATTCTTTATTGCGGGCGACAGCTGCATTGATCTCCTACCTGGCGATGGTACTTTGATTTATATTTCGAACGACAAGCAGACTGCCTTTGCCCAAGATGGTCCCGATGGATTGCTTGATGATGGGGCACATCACTGTGTGTTGGCTGGTACGGGGAGTGAAAATCTAACCGTGAGCATCACTGAGACCGAAACTCGCATGTGTGTCAAATCTCTTGTCTCTCATTGCGAAACCCTTGGATATGCTGTCGTGGAACAGTGGATTCCACCTGTCTAAGCAGTGCCGCATCCGTGATTATTTTTGCCGTCTTTGCAAAAAAGAAACCGTCCCTTCGCTCTTTCACAATAAAATCAACCATGTATTGCGATACGACACTGGAACCTTCCAGAATTTCAGCACAGAAACAAGAAGTATCTCTATGCAATCAGGCCTTCAAGCATAAAAGGGTTTCAACAGTTTACTATCTAATGCGATATAATGTAATTGAAACTGTACTATCTCCGTCGTTTGCACCCCTTCCTTTTTTTCCCACTATCACCGTCATTTATATTTGGTTTACCAGATGCGGTTGTCACCGCCTGCTGCTGCTTTTTCGACTCACGCGTAGGTGCAGCGTCCATTGGATCATCGGGCCATGGATGTTTAGGATAGCGCCCGCGCATTTCAGCACGAACGGAGGGATACGTTTCTCGCCAAAAGAAGGACAAATCAACGGTTTTGGCCAACTCCTTACCAGAAGGAGACAACAAGGAGAGTGACACGGGAAATCTCTTAGAAGGAGGACCAACAAAAGGTGACTCGGTCGTTCCAAAGAATTGTTGGAGCTTGGCCGATGCAGTGGGGACACCGTCGGAGTAAAGAATGGGGATTTGGGTTCCATCTGGAGCTTCGATATTCAAAGGAAAGTTTACTTGAAGCTGGCGATATTGATCAGGATTGAGCGCTCCTTTAAGAATCTCTAAAATGTCGACACCTTTAAGAGATCCAGCTGATGCTAACCATGGTTCTACGACCGACTCGGTCGCCTCAATATCAGCTTTGGTTGCATTGCCACTTTCGAGAGCATCCAATGACGCAAAGCATGCTGGCCAATCTTCGGGACTGCTCAACGAAATTGCCAATCGAACTCGTTCCCTGAGGTCCTCCAATTCGGTTCGTTTCTTTTTTGACAAATTTTGAATAAATGCACTGCTCACGCCACCCAGAGAACGAATTACACCCAAGAGAATCTTGGTAACTTCGTTCCGCGAAGGGGTGGGTAGAGGAGTAGAACTCACTTCCAAAGTTCCAACCATTTGTGATCGCTTAGCTCTCACTTCATAGCCACGGCTAGGTACAGCGAAGGCTACCTTCTTCTCCTTTGCGACACGCTTGAGTGTTTCTTTACTTATTGAAGCGTATGAACGAATTCGGGCTATACCGTCGTCACCTGTGGATGTCTCTGTTACAACCATATAGTCAGGAGAATTACGATTATCGTCTAACCTTGCAGACCTTCCAAGGGAAAGCATATACGTAGAACCACCGTAAGAGGCGTCGCCTTTGCGCTCCGCTACCAGATCAATGAACCCCGGGAGAAGTGCTTCTCCAATTCTATCGAGCAAATCACTCCTGTCGGATGGGTTGTCCATGAAATGAGTAACGGCATCTCTGGCGTGGTTGCTGATTCTTCCGGCGTACTGCAGAACAGTTCTGCAATCGGAACTTTCAAGAAGAATCCGAATGCGTGACCGCATGTCTGCTTCGCTGCTTCCGCGAAAACCCGTATCATCATCCAGAAGGGAAGCACTTATCACAGCAGCTGCTAGAGTCTCAGGGGAGTTCGCGCGAACAATGGCGGTAGCAAGTCTCGGGTGCGTGGGAATTTTGGCAATGGTTCTCCCCAAGTCGGTCAAACGGTATCGACTGTCCTCGGTTTCCTCCAAAGCTTCTAAAAATAAAAGCGTTTCAAAAGCTTTATCAAGTGCAGATGATTCGGGTGGGTCGACAAAGGGAACACCAAAAATATCTTGTCGCCGTGAGCAACCCCACTCCGACAATAGCAGCACAGTAGGCACCAGATCTGTATTCGAAATTTCAGGAGGCGAGTGGTCTAGAAATCGAGTCTGGTATTCACTTTTTGGATACACTCTCAAGCACAATCCGTCTTGAACTCGTCCAGCCCGACCTGCTCTTTGCCTCGCAGAAGCCTTGGAGCAGCGCGTTGTGACAAGTCGAGGCATTCCGGTGTCCGTGTCACACCTTGCTTCCCGTCGGAGTCCCGAGTCGACAACGCAGGTTACCCGTTCTAACGTTAAAGAAGCTTCAGCAATAGGGGACGAGACAATGATTCGTCTTTGGGACTGGGACGTCGGGAAGATGGCATAATCTTGCTTTTCCTTTGGCATGGCTCCGTAGAGAGGCAGAACCTCGGCATCTACTCGCCGATTAGTGATCAACTCTTGAACAACCCGTTCAACTTCTCGCGCTCCAGGTAAAAAAGCCAACACATCACCCTTGGCTGGTGCCTTTATCAAAGCCTCTTCGATAGCATCGCACATGGTCTTTATCAAGTCGTTGCGACTCTTCAACAGGACTCCCAGGGGTGGATATCCCTTGCGAGCCCACTGAATGTCAATAGGATATTGTCTTCCATCGCTCACCAAAACTTGACATTGAGTTTCACCACCCAAAGTTTCCAAGAGCTTGCTCTCCCCATCTCTGTCGTCGAACAGTGTGGCCGACATGACAACGATTCTCAGGTCGGGACGCAAGGATCTTTGGATTTCAACGGCCAACGCCAATGCCGTATCAGAACCCACACCCCGTTCGTGGAATTCATCAAAACAAATACCATCAATACCGTGCAACTGGGGATCATCTCGCAATCGATTCAACATGACACCATCCGTCACAACAGTAACGCGAGTGTAATGATCAGAAGTCTTGGCATCACCTCGTACAGCGTATCCTACCGTTTGTCCTGGAGATTCTTTGAGAGTGTTGGCCATGCGAGCAGCAGCTGATCGAGCAGCAACACGACGAGGTTCGACCACCCAAATATTCTTCGTGATGGTATCATCCTTGTTTTGGTCATGATGGTCATTATCATTATCAGCAGTAGTATCAGTTGTTGTATTCCATGGTGGTCCTTCCGTCAAGAGTGCCAGCGGCAGAACGGTTGTTTTTCCGACTCCTGGTGGTGCTTCCAATAGCAAGTTAGGTTTCGTCGATAGACTAGTCCGTACCTGATCGATGATAGAAAATATGGGAAGCTGACTTGTTGTTTGGGTGGTATCCAGAGCCTCTTGAATGAACAATCTGCTGTTAGTACTGCTGCTGCTGTTAGTACTGCTGCTGCTGCTGCTGCTGCTGCTGCTGGCAAGGCGGGTGGATAAGATGCTAGTAGTGTAGGTAGCCGAAAGTACCGTAAAGGAGGAACAGCAGCAACCGCTCGAGACGAAAATAAGCAAGGTACTCCGTACCCAGATGCTGTAACTTTGCATTGTGTATTTTGTGCGTCTGTACATAAAGTAGTTGAGTTCCTCCCGACTTCAAATAAAACGAAATAAGTTTATTTTCTTCCATTATTTTTAGAATTTGTTCGACAGGGATAAGGATTTATCCCGAAGTATCATGACTCGTCGCAATCCAGCTTGTGACGAGAAGACTCCACTAGCTAGTACCAGGTAGCTACTAGAGTACAGCTAGTACTAGGAGTAGTAGACCTACTACTACTACTACTACTACCCCCCTAGTCTAGTACCTGGTAGCATAGAGGTAGGAGTAGATAGACAACTACTCTACTACTATCTACTAGTAGAGAGGGGAGTAGTAGTAGGTAGTCTACTACTCGTCTACTGCTAGAGTACTCGACGAGCGAGGCAGTAGACTACTACTCTAGTATTAGTCTGAAAATGAGACCCAAGTCTCATTTCAACGGTAGCTATTATGTAGGATCTACAGAAATCAAGTACTACGAGAATCTACCTCAAAAATTTAGAGAGGTAGTCTTCCTAATTATTCTATG
>Ga0210036_1004834_pt1 | contig 12105 bp, 7 predicted proteins | sample CryGeymeta201515_FD_185469 | JGI IMG/M metagenome (GOLD analysis project Ga0210036, IMG submission 185469) | Groundwater microbial communities from Crystal Geyser aquifers in Utah, USA - Crystal Geyser metaG 2015-15 (SPAdes) (version 2) | ecosystem: Environmental > Aquatic > Deep subsurface >...
CTCCGCATGCTTATTCACCTCCTCGCGTAGGGCTACGTTGGATAGGTACATTGTGCTTGACCTGCGAAGATCTGCGCCTCTGAGATTACAACTCAGATTACTTTAGTTCTAATCTCATAATATATATATTTGAACACTCTAAAACCCCTGGTTTTTAGCGTAGTGCAACTGGGGAGCGCAACTCTGTCTTGCAGGCAAAAGCTAAATCACTAGCTTTTTACTAATAAATACAGAGTATCATCAAGTGACCATACCAAAGTATAGACATAGTGTTTGAATTGTCTATTCAACATAATACTGTTAAAGTGAGAGGACTCTGATATCACTACTTGATATCAGCAGTCCTACTAGATACTACTAGTAGTGCCTTGAAACGTAGGATTCATAGGACCCATAACCAGTTCTTTCGCCAACATAGACTACTTGTATGAAAAAACCTGATCCCCAGGACGGTATTATTGTGCGTCCGCATACAGGAAAAATTTCAGTACGTACTCTACAGTATTTATTTCTCACGACTGGAACGGTTCCGTCTCATCCCTGATGATGACATCACCATCTCAACAATGAGAAAGATTTTACAAAGCAGACGTTGAAAGTTCAAGCGTGTCAACCATGTTTCGGACACGGCAAACAAGACAAACAGCAGAACTCCAATAATTCACACGCGTCAGACGTCAGATTATTTTTATTATCATTATTCAATCTTGTGAACATATAACACAACATCTGCTCACACCACATATTAAATAATAGTAATATACCACCATGTCCGACGACAAAACAGTTCTCGACCACTTTTGCGACAATGTGAAAAAGTTTGGCGACCGCGTGTTCATGACACAGCCCATGGGAGGAGACAAGGTCGTCACCTACACCTTCAATGAAACCATGGCCGAAGCGAAAAAGCTTGCAGGTTACATGGAGTCTCTCAACCTCAAGGGTGCGCAAATCGCAATTTGCTCCAAGAATTGTGCTTACTGGGTCATTGCAGACCTTGCCTGTATGATGTCTGGCAATGTGAGTGTTCCCGTCTATCCCACTTTGACGGCCGACACGACTCGTTACATTCTGGAGCACTCGGAATCGAAACTCATTTTTATCGGTAAGCTCGATGCACATCCTTGGGCTGAAATGAAGAGTGGAATTCCTGATGGAATTCCGACAGTGGCCTTTCCGCTCTCTCCCGATGACCACGGGGCCGACAAGAGCTGGGAAGAAGCCCTCAAGGCGGCAGAACCCATCAAGGAACCCATGAAACGCAAAAAATCGGAAATGTGCACCATCATTTACACTTCTGGATCGACTGGACAACCAAAGGGCGTCATGACGAGCTTTGGAGCTATGGTGGATGCCACCCGAGGAATTGTGAAGCTCATCAAAGTCACAAACAATGATCGGTACCTTTCCTATCTCCCTTGTGCTCACGGAATGGAACGCTGGCTCGGTGTTGTAAGTATTTAAATTGATCCCATGTTTGTTGAGAATTTTTTTGAATTATTTTCAAAGCATTTATAATATTAGTGAACTAATAAATTGTTCTTCTCGTTTGAATTATTTTCCAGTGCGTACCTTTGTACACGGGTCTCCATCTCTTTTTTGCCGAGTCCCTTTCCACCTTTGTCGCCGACCTCAACCGCTGCCGTCCTACCATTTTCATGAGTGTTCCTCGTCTATGGACTAAATTCCAAGCTGGTGTCTTTCACAAGATGCCAGAGAAAAAGTTGAATTTCCTGATGAGTATTCCTCTCATTAGTTTTCTGATCAAGCGCAAGATTCTCAAAGGACTTGGTCTGGATCAAGTCCGTTTAGCTGGTTCTGGAAGTGCTCCCATCCCCAAGGAACTCTTGCAGTGGTATAACAAACTCGGATTGGAACTGTTGGAGGGTTATGGAATGACGGAAAATTTTAATTACTCCCACCTTTCTCGACCTGGGAAGGGAGTCCCAGGATTTGTCGGTGTACCCTATGATGATGTCAAGCAACGCATTGCTCAGGACGGAGAAATTCAAGTCTTTACACCTGGAAAAATGATGGGTTACTTCAAGAATGACGAGGCAACCAAGGAGACCATTACCGAAGACGGTTGGGTTCGCACCGGTGACAAAGGAGAAGTGGATTCGGAAGGACGCCTCAAGATTACCGGCCGTACCAAGGAAATTTTCAAGACTTCCAAGGGCAAATATGTCGCCCCCGCTCCCATTGAAAACAAGTTTATCGCCAACCATTTGGTGGATTTGGCTTGCTGTGGTGGACGGGCTCATCCACAACCCCATTGTATCATTCAACTTTCGGAAGGCCCCAAGGCCAAGGCTGCCAAAAGCGCCGATGAACGAACAATGATTGAAGAGGAACTCACGGCCTATATGGCAGAAGTCAACAAAACTTTGGACGGACACGAGCGGTTGGAATTTTTGGCGATTGTCAAAGATGAATGGCTCCCCGAAAATGGATTTCTCACTCCGACTCAAAAGATCAAGCGTGCAACGATTGAGGATACATACAGTTCCAAGGTTGACGGATGGTACAATGAAAAGAAAAAGGTTATCTGGGTCGGCGATTGGTAATCAGCTGGATTTCTGATGTGCGACCGAAAGTCGTAGTTGCCGGTCGCTTCTGACATTGTGTAGACTAGTGTGATTCAGAAGAAAGTTCAGAAAACGAATGAGTTTTGTAGTGAAGCTGAACCAAGAATGAGCCGTGGAGCAAATGTGCATTATGATATCTTTTGTGGTCTTGAATTTGTGTGCGTCCATTTGGATCTGAGTTTTTCGATTGGATTGTTCGGTCGGTAAAGGTGCAATCTTCATTATTATCCATGAAAATATCAAGACCATAATACGTAATAATATAATTTCATTGCAGTAGACAGTAGACTAGTCAATTCCGCTAGTATGATAGAACAACGAACCAAAAAAATGTTCAATGGAGGAAAGATGCATCACGTGTTTCTCTTTAACGAAGAGACGAAGCGGTATGATGAGAATGGCAAGTTTTTCTCGTCAGAAGCACAGGAAGCACTTGAGCATGGAACGCTGTATTACAAAATTGATGGTTCTAATGGAATGATTCGCGTGATTCGACCAAATAATATTGACGGATCAACCGATGAAAACGCACCATTTATTTTGAAAGCCTACCAGAGACTGGACACCAAGGGAAAGGATCCCTCAATCGCGAAGGACGGTGCTGGTGCTGCTGCCGAAGTCGCACTGATTCTGTTGCCGGACGGTCCAAATGCATCGTCTTATGCTGATCATTCGTACTATTATTCGGAAATTATGTTGAATGTGAATGGCAGGAAACTTGTCAGGCGCAATCGTGCCATGCTCGATCTGGTACAGCAACGCCATGCGGATCACTTTATCAAAATGGAACAAGAGTGGATCAGTATCGAATGGGTAGGAACTATGTTTAACAAAACACCTAATGTTCCGCATCCCATTGCGATTGCTATTCATGCGGAACAACGGGTAGAATACGATGCGACGGAAGGACACGACGTGAACGATGCCAACGATGAGGACTACAGTGATGCCAGGGAAAACGGGAAGGGAGTTCCAGTACATGGCAATACTGGTACAAACGAAAACGACAAACCACGAGCAACAATGTACACGTCGTCTGAACCAAAGCCAATTATTGTACGAACGTATCAAGGTGTGCGCACATTTTTAATGGAAGATTGTGTGGATCAACCCATTGAAGGTTTGGTCATCGAACACGAACGTACATACTGGAAGATCCGGTGTGATTGCTTTCTTCTTCCCAACGGCAACAAAGATCCTTTCGCAAGAAATCGTGACAAGGCAATGCCGCCTGTCTTTCTTGCATGACTGGTGTGTCTATTATTATTGTGGTGGGTGGTAGCTAGCTACCTGCTCATACATACTAGATATTGATAGAGTACTGCTAAAATAATAATAATAATATAATAATAACAGAGGGATAGGGATTTATTTAAACGACGCACATGAGTTCGTTACTGCCCTATTCACTTTTCTTGCAACTTTACTCATTATTATCATCATTGCACGCAATCATCATTATTATTTTTCTTCCTTACTTCACCGTAGCACATTTCCGTCTGATGAACAGAACCTGATGGTCAATGAACAATAAATAGTCATCGTAATTTTGCAGCAAAACTATAATATTATCTTCAATCGTCCAATATGCCAACGTTTCAATCGATCAACGTCAGTCGAGAGCTGACAAAGCGACTTGTGGCTATTTCTGACAGCAACAGCAACCAAATTACCGGCAACAATCACAACAATCGCAACAATGCCACATCTATCGACACTCCACAAGCCTTGATTTCTCGTCATCCTCTTTCGTTGCGTCTTACGAATGAAGATGGTACCATCAGTAACAATCCCTTGCATTGCAATGGTTTTCCAGAACTTCGACGAGATGTAGCCGACAAGCTAGTAGCTGTCAGTCGAGCCGGACAACGTCGCGCACGCATCCAGAATCATTTGCAACAGCAGCAGCAGGAACAAGAACAGCAACAACAACAAGAAGGCGACGATAATAATAATAATAATAATAATAATAAAAGGAACTTTCAGGAATATTCAGTAATGACGACGTCTGTAGTGTCAATTCCGGGGACTGTCACAGCATCGGATATATTACAGTATCAAACAATGATCGCCACGAACAACCATAGCAACAACAACGTACAAGACGCTACTACTGCATGTGCTGTTGTTGCTCCTGATTCTATGATTTTGTCTACTGGATCATTGGCACTCGATACGTTGTTGGGGATTCCGATGGACCTTGTCACATCGTTGTCTTCTTCCATGCCCCGTCATTTCTGTATTCCCATTACCACCAGTCCAGCAGGACTGCCGTGGGGACACATTATTCAATGTACCGGTCCTTCCGCAACAGGTAAAACACAATTGGCATTGTCATTGGCAGCTTCAGCGGCTACTAGTACGAGGAATCATCGGGGATGTGGTGTCTTGTATTTGGCCAGTGCTGCTGGACACGGATCTCTCCGACCATTGGCCACGCGACTGAAACAATACGGACAGGGCCTGACGACGCATCGCTCAGGTTGGTTGGACATGATGAACCGTGTGACCTTTCAAGTCGTTCATGACGGACACGAATTGTTGACGTGTCTCGCCGAATTGGAAGAATCATTTTTGAACAACGACAACAGCAACAATAGCAGCAACAATAACAACAACAGCAGTAGTACAGAACCAATGCAACAGCAGCAACAATATAATAATATTCGTTTGGTGATTTTGGATGCGGATTCGGGTTGTCTCTCTGCCGAAGACGAAATACTCTTACAGCGAGTGGCACTGCGATTGAAAATTTTGTGTCGACAGTATCACTTGGTGATCTGGATTAACAATGCTTCCATGACAGTAACAACAACGAACGAATACGAACAAAACCAACAAAATTATAGAAACAGTAATCGCGATTCTATTGGCTCGATGGTGGATGGGAATTTTTACAACAACAATGATAGCCATGCTATTGGTAGTACTACTGGTATCGCGAAACGCAAGGCAGCCTTGGGGGTAGCCTGGAATAGTCGTGTGGCAGATATTCATATCTCGCTCGAACGTCTTCCCATGATCAAACATCACCGTACAGGGCAGTTACAATTACAAGAACAGAAACACCAGCACCAACAACCACAAAAAGAAAATGAAACGGTTATTCGGGCAACACTGGAAGCGCATCCCTTTCGACCTCGTCCTAACGATGGTACAAAACGAACCGCAGATATTTGCATTCAGGCCAAGTGCATTCAGGATTACTCGTGTGATCAGGTCTCGGTTTCCTTATCAGAACGGGAAACCTAGACCCCTCCGAGTCTTCAATTTGTTTCTAAAAATGAAATCTATAATTCGGATACCAAAACAAAAACGTTGTAGTTGGCACAGCGAAACCAAAATAATTTTAGGTGAATCAAAAAAGGACATGGGTCATTATTATTATCATAGCAATGGTGTTAACAGCACATTATTTATGTGGTGCTCATTATTAGACTGTTTGTTTGTTTGTTTTGTTTACTTGAACTTGGTGAGACTTGATTCCAGCAAATTTATTCCCCAATTCCTCATTTTTTGTCGGAACCCCTTTTTGTGCGATTTGTCCTGACCGCCGCCTCCATTGCTGTTATTACTCTTCGTGGTGAAAGATGTTTCCACGTCTACTACAGTAGATGGCAACGGGACAGCCGATGCAGGAGCTGGCGAAGATTTCCATCTTTCTTCAGCAGTTTCTAAAGGTAACACGGCAGCCGCAGCCGCTGTCGTCGTCCCTGGATTGAAAAATGGCGGAGGGTTTCGATTAATGTCTAGTGTCGGTCCAGCAGTATTGTGAACAAAGTCGCCACTGAGACGCAGTCTCAATTCTTCTTCCAATCCTGCGACCATGACTTGCAGTACCGTCCGAGCATTGTAGGCTCCATTTTCCGCCGGTCGTTGTAGTTCATGAATTACGCCCATCACCAGACAAATTCCAAAGACAATAAAACTAATGTACCAGGATTGTACGGTGAGAATCCCTAGTCCTCCAATGGTCTGAGCACCAGCCCCCAATAGTGGGAAGGAACACAATACAATGGCCGCCAAGGTCCACAAAAGTGTCATATGAATGGGTGGTAACTTTCTCTGCAGGGCTCCCAGGCGATGCGAACGAGCTTGTCGTAGGCTGCGAACCGTTTGGTAGACCACACTTGGTTCTCCCACGCTGGTCAGATACAAAATGTCCTCCAGTGGGTCATCCACCGGACGAGCCGACAGCATGACGGCGGGTTCAAAATCATTGAATTTTTGCAAATCTTCTTGCACGTACAAGTTCATACATTCCAGCATACGCTGATAGAGAGACGAACGACCCTGACTGACCAGTCCCAATTGCTCCAACAACGATTTTGCCATGGTCACTTCTTCGTACAAGGCCAAGTAGATTGCTTCCTGTTGTTGATACATAAAATAGTAGGTTTGTCCGACCAAAATCGAAAATGCCAATCCACTGGTGGTCAAAATGTTTTGAATGTACTGCGACGAATCTTGAGAAATTACCGCAAAGGCGCCAGAATCATCAATGATAGAGGCTAACCACAGAGCCACCGAGGGATACAACAGCTTGGCCAAGGCAGCAAGTCCTACACTGGGTACTCCGACACGTAAAATGGTTACCAATTGTACAAAATCACGAACTTTGCCAGGATCCTCTTCGACGTTGATTACGGATTTAGCAATCCATTCCCACACATTTTCTTGGTCTATTTTGGCGGGAATGTTGACCAGCAACTCGGCTTCTGTTGTACTTGACAGATCCTCGTCTTCCTCCTGCTCTTTCATCACTTGCAAAGTGGTAAGAGAATGCTGATACTTTGCTTGTGATAATAATAATAATCTTGGTGAAGCTCCAATGACTACTGGTGCTGGTAATCTTCTTGGTAGCGGTGGTTGTGTGTGTTGAAACGATTGGACTGGATGGCAGATACAAACAAGTAGTAGTAGTAACAGGTATGCAATTGCAATTGCAATTGCACTTGTGCGTGAAGCGTAGCTACAATCATAGTGTCGTTGGCATAAGGACGTAAACTTCATGTTGCGTCTGTGCATTATATTCTTATTTTTACTTTCTGATGCCAATGCTGCGCTGCTTCCAGATTTTTTCCAGGTTTATTATTTGTTGGCTCTTCAGATGCTGAAGTCTACTAGAGTAGTATGGTAGACTAGTAGTACTACCAGGAGACAACAAGAAATAATAGTAAGTTAGCAGTCTGGGGGGTGCTACTATTAGTACTACTAACTAGCTAGCTAGCTAGTGGAGTGATGAGAGGGAACAGATCTATTCGTCACAGATCTTGCTGGGCTTGCGTGTGGTTGACGATTTGTGAGAGCTATTTTTTTCGTCATTTCCGCGAAAGGATTTTGAAAGGGGACTTGGACTGAAGCGGACATTAATTATGCCCTCGCGTACAGACAGATAGAGAATACTGTACTACTAGTCTACTGGTAGCTAGCTACCTGGTAGTACAGTACCACTACTACTAGCTACTAGCTAGTAGTAGCTAGTAGTAGCTAGACTAGTACGAGTACTAGCTAGAGTAGCTAGTCTAGCTACTAGTAGGTGGGTACCAGGTACTGGTACTACACTTAGACTAGTCTACTCGCTACTATTGTGGCAGTACGATATTTCTTCACCTTTCGATTGACAGCAAAAGTAAGATGTTGCTGTGACCCTGCAATTGAACTCTCACTAGACTACACAACAAAATAATGGACTCTCACTTCAAATTAATAATAAACAGTAATAAGCAAGGCAAATAAATAATTACATCGAGCAATGCCTAAGCATTCGCCGTCGAAAAGCCCTACCAACCGCTCTGCCCAAACCAAAGGATTCTCTTGGTCGAAATTGCGACTGGTCATTCTGGCATTTAATTTCTTGTTCATAATAAACTGTATGGTCTTTGACAGAAAGACCAAGGATGACAACGCCAACAGTAATGACCTGCCGAAGGCTTTCTATACAGTCGTGGAACATCACGAGGGAAAGTTGTTGGCCGAATGCAAGGAGGATCAATTTAATTTAAAAAATGAGCGACAACGAAAGCATAAATCTCCCTTTGAATATATGTGTTCCAAACTGCCCTCACAGGGTGCCTCGGCGGCTTCACTCTGGGACGATTACGCTGAAACGATTTTTCAAGCCTCGATACACCCACTAGATACCAAGGGTGGTCATGTTCCCTGGACGAAATCTCTGTTCAAATTTGTGACGCCATATTTGTTGGAAAAAGGTCTTCGAGCATCACCACAACACTCTAATATGCAAACGGTCATGCGAATCATTCAAACCAAACTGCAGCATCCAGATACAGCACCACCCTTGGAAGTCTTGATTGTGGGAGGAAGCGTGACAGAAGGTGGGGGTTGTGAAAATACCCACAATGCCTTGAAACTCAATGTTTCCAATGCGGAGAAAAAAGACTTTCTTGGAAGCATCAAGGGAAATGCGTGTGCTTGGCCCTTTCGATTGCAAGTGTTGGTAGATGCCATGCTGGGTTCTGGTGTAATTCGCTTTCACAATTTAGCCGTCGGTGGAACCAATTCGCATTTAGCTCTTCCCGTGTTGGATTATTGGTTGTTTCCTGAGGGTTCCGTGCTGTTAGAACGGGGACCCGACGTGATCATCAATGGATATGCAGCCAATGACAACTTACCACCTGAAAACAAGAGAGGAGATGATACCAATGTAACTGGAGACTATGATTTTTTCTACAAGTACGGTCTGGAACAAGAGCAAGATTTCATTCGGGCCTGCTTGCAATCCAGACCGTGCTTTGGCGAGCCGTTAGTATTTTTTGTGGACGAGTACCTGGGCAACCAGCATGATATTGTTCTTGGAGAGCTCTTTCGGTTTGAAGCAGTAGACCTTTTGGCTGACTGGTACGGAAGTGTTGGTGCCATTAGTTCGGCTGAGGTTGTGCGTCGATTTGTCTATGCCAATACGGATGATGTGGTGTTTTCAGCTCGATGGAAAGCGGTGTTTGGTACCCATGAAAGAAGAATTGACGTTCATGCAGGAATGGCAAGTCACGTCCTGATTGCGTGGACCACAGCCTTTTCCATGCTTACCATGGCGTTGAATTTTTGTGAAGAGGAAGTAGCCCGAAGAGGAGATGCTTTCAATGAAGGTGAAAGTGGCGGAGAAGAGCGCCAACAAACTACTTATGCTAAATTTGTGGACAGTGAAAGCATGGAATTACTTCAACATGCGATACCACCAATTTTAGATAAAGAGCTCCAAGTAAGTGATGTCAAGACGAGATGGAGCGCTGATGCTCTTGCGCGAGCTCAAGCTGTGGCAGAATATTGCGAGAAGTCGCCAGCTGCTGGTGAGAATTCTACAGCCATTGATGACAGTCCCAAACAGCCGTGTTCATTTGCTTTTGTTGCGGCACCCATGGGTACAGCTAGAAGTGTGCCCGCGCTGAACAATTACGTAAACAAGTTTCTTCTAAATAACAATGGATGGATGGGACAATCAGGTATGTGTTTGAAGTTGTATTTTACAGTGTCCTTTTGCTGTTACCATCAGTTATAACTCAACAAATGCACTCGACTTCTTATCAAAATGCGTGCCTTCCTTCAGACATCAAGAAGGGTGGATGGCAGAACAAGTTGGGCTACGTCGCTCAACATGCGAATGCTTCCATGACTCTGCGGATGGAAAATATCGCCGGGCGCGTCAAAAAGCTGACGCTGCATTCCTTACAGAGTTACGGACCGAAATGGGCCAATAGTACAGCTCGTTTCACATTGAAGTGGAATCATTCACAGAGCGGAGAGAAGTACGAAACTTTCTTCGACGTCTTGGGATATCACAACCAAAACACTAGCATCGCAAAGCCTTTCATATTGGATCTTGGACCAGACCATATAGCACAAAAAGGCAGCACGGTTGACCTTCATGTCGATTTGATAGGCGGGACTACCTTTAAAATCAATGCTCTGATGATTTGCAGCAGATGAAGGAGCTGCCATTGGCGAGCGCGATCAACTTTGACTTTTTGCGAAAATGCTGGTAGAATAGTTGAATAGTTCTGACTTCGGTCGTATTTACCGGACAAAATGCCCGGCTTTTGTGTGCCATCCCTTGGCGAACCCACTGGATAGGCTCGCAGCCAACAAATGAGGAAGAAACTGTTGGGTAAGTTTCCGCCGATTTTCGCACATCAGCGTGTGGCAATTCAGCAGCGCTCTGCTCTAGATAACTTTTTGGACACTAACAACAATGCGCCCACTTTTGTTGCCACAACTGGAAGCAATGACCTCCTCGCTGCAGAGCAAGTAGCAGCGCTTGAAAAGAGCCTGGAAGCCAGAGTGATAGGCACCGGCATGCGGAGAAGCACGGGAGCCCGGAGTGGTAGATATGTGCTTGATCAAGTCAATCACGAGAAGCAAAGACTTCTTTGTGATGGTGCAGATGAGGCAAGATACTTCCACCGGACATGCTCCAACGAGGCCCACGTATCTTTCCATCGTGTGCAGCATTCTGCAGTGTGCTATTGCGTCCTCGTACAGAAGTTAGCACGAAGAATTGCTCAATGGATCCTGTCAAGCAATCTTCCCATAGAGTATGCCTTGAAAAAGCTACAGTTACCTTAGTGTTAAGAATCTAAACTATAAAAAGTCAGACTTTCTGACTTGTGCCAGTCACAGTGCAATTATTATTTTTTCTGCCGCCTACTCGGAGGAATCAAATTAAGCCCAGGTGGACTACGGCAGTTTACCTTGTCTCCTATTAGGGACTATGATAGGACTCAGGAGTTAGGTCTTACTCTATTAGGTCGTGTGCCTATGCTTGCTCTGTATCCACACACTAGTCTAGTTTACTCCTATTATCATAATATTTATCTATGAATATCTAATAGTCTCCACACTAGCTTTTTACGTGTTATCAGCCACCATGGCGCTCTAAAGCCGGCTACACGCCGGCTTCCACTGGTTAAGAAGCACTAGAGGACACTACAGTCACCCCCTGTAGTCCTCATGCGAGTTTCCGGAGGCGACAGCATGCACCGGAAGATCGATCGATTTGATTCATCATTCAAATCAACCACAAAGCTTTGGAGACTTTGACCATGGCTCGCATCCGGCTACAGCCGGTCGCAACCAAGTTAACTTGCCCTTCTCCTACCACTACCACAGGAGCAAGGGGACCTCGCTTCCACGCCGGAGACGAGGTACTACCATACACGACATGCGAGAGACACTCTTCGTTCGCTCGCCAAACCGAATGGAAGAAGCACAAGTTGTGCCTTTGCTTTCCATACCACTACAACTACACCTACTACAACGTCTATCCGAAAGGACTACAAGCCTACCGTCTGTTGCTACAGACGACAATGGAACCCCTGCCACATGGACTTTTGGTCTTGTCTTCCAGCAAGCCATTGACCGGCAGGACCGGACACAGACTGAGGGACGCTTCAGTCTACTGGAACCACTGGAGACAACCTTAACAGGAACCTCCCACTACCGGACAAGGACTCATCGTACGTCGATGACATGCCTTGTAGGACACACTTCCATTGAGGCT
>Ga0210036_1004858_pt1 | contig 12063 bp, 7 predicted proteins | sample CryGeymeta201515_FD_185469 | JGI IMG/M metagenome (GOLD analysis project Ga0210036, IMG submission 185469) | Groundwater microbial communities from Crystal Geyser aquifers in Utah, USA - Crystal Geyser metaG 2015-15 (SPAdes) (version 2) | ecosystem: Environmental > Aquatic > Deep subsurface >...
GAGACAAGGTAAACTGCCATAGTCCACCTGGGCTTAATTTGCTAATACTGTAGTCTACTTTCCTGGAGTCTTTCTTCCTGCGTGTTGTGTTCATTACAACAACTGCTCTACTACATACATTGCTGAAAGACAATCGCAGCAAGGTAAGCACTACGATTACAGGTAGAGGTGCAGCCGCTCTGAGAACTGTTCGCTCCCCCACAATTCCCCCTACCGATCGTCTGGACTTGATAATATAATCTGGATGATAATAAGAATGACCAGCAGAGGCAGGTGCCACTACACTTTCCAACCAAATTTGCAACAACAACAAGCATGAACTATTACACTCCAAAGGAGGAGCAATTGGCCGGTGAGATAGCGCAGGAGATAAATGTAGAACTAACTTCCGCCATTCCCGATTCCGTTACTAGTACTAGTGGCACAGCGATGTATCCTGGTACTCCTCCTCCGAATATTGTTGCGAGTTTTCCTGTCATTACCGACGATCATTCTCGTCCCTTGCAACCAGCAGCAACCTCCTTATCTCAAATATTACACCAAGACTTTATTAATTGGAGAAAGGAGACGTATGAAGAAGTCCGCCAAGGATGGCAGTCGTTACTCTTTGCATTGGGAGTGTGCGTCCTGATTTCTTTTGCCCTGGAGTTTTATGAATGGTTTCAGTCATTAATAGTTCACCTTAACCATGGCGGCTCATCAACGATGAAGCAAGAGTTACAAAAAGGGCAACATCGGAGAGGGAAGAGATCAAAGGATAAACCACCAGTTGTTGAAGAAATAGAAGAGAAAACAGCAGAGTCGTCATCTGCTGTACAAGTAGCGACAGACGCTGCCTTATCCAGAGACGAATCGAAAGAAGAGGACGACATGGTCATCACGTTGACACCAAAACTGCTGCAGAGAATCAGCCATGAAATCAGCAGCGATTGCAAACTTGTCCCACCGCAAAATGTCATTCTGACACCTGCAGCTACCATTAGCCGCAGTTTTCGTCAACGTCAGGTCAACAGTACAACGACGGCTGCTATATTTCGACCACCAACAGCACAGACTACACAGGAGGAAGATGCTTCCGCCTCAAGTTCGACATTTACTACCTGCTTAGAAACATCGAGTACTCGTGCGGTTGCAACTCACGCAACTACAACAACTGATGATATCGCCCCCATACAGGAAGTATCCGTCAAGCCGAAATCATCCAAGTCGAAACAGGCGACCACTGAGAAGAGCTGTGCCGCCACCCTAAACCCAAGAATAGCAACAGATAGAGAATCTTTGGCGACAAGAGCCGACATTGAAACGCAAACTGCGACCGACTTTGCTGCTCCTCAAGTCACTGCGGATGGCGAGGACGCCAAATCAGAAGATACTCCTCCTGGAACATTGGAGGCTGACGGTGATACTTCCCCAGTCGTCGATGTTTCGCATCAGCCAATGGAACCGGACAATGAAAACGTCACAAGAGCAGCTGCACTTCCTGAACTTTCGACAGCAGCGGCCGAGAAATTGGAAGCAGAGGCTGAGAAATCCGCAGCTGTGGTTGTCGCTGTCGACAAGTCACTTGTAATGGCTACACCCAAGAGTCCTTCTGATCCGGAAAAAGAAGGTAATTCTGAAATTGCTACCTCCTTCACAGTAGTGGAGTGCTCTCTTCAGGCGTCAAGAACAAGCCACGACGATTGTGCAGTTGGCATCATGCCTATCACAGAAGATGCACCTCCTCCCAGCACAACCCAATTGAGTCAGTTTTCAGTTTTTATTGATGCTTCTTCCCAGTCCATCGAATTAGATATGGAGCCAGATATGGCAGCAGGCCCTCCGCTTCCTTCAACAAAAGCAGCAGTAGGAGCTTTAGTTCCCGAAGATTTGCAGGATGAGCCCGAAATATTATCTTTTCCGCAAGAAGAGGTGCCCCCGGCAGTTCTTTTGGAAGAGGAAGAAGCGGCATTTGTTGAACCATTACGACGCAATGTCTCTTTCTCAGCGGACACTGGTGGCCTTCGGGAAGGTTTGAGGGAAGGAGAGGGATCCGCGAACGCGGCGATCACATCGCCCATTAGAATGGCAAGAAAAATCCCAATCCTTGATCATTCCCACTCATCCGCCACTCCACCCAGTCAGAATTACCTTGACACGAGTCATTCTATCGATGCGAGCGGTTATTCTTCTGCTGGTGTGAGTGTCAGCTCCCGTCGAATGAATAGGCTTTCCGCGTTGAAGAAGAAGCAGGCCAGAGCCCCCAGGCGCGTCATCTCCGTCGAGGCTGACGACGACGAAGACTTAAGAAGTGACGATGATTATGAGTCCGCAGAAAGTCCTTCACAGGTGCAGGCGGAAGAAGATTCCCAGTCGACTCACGATTTTCGACGTCGAAGCAATGTCTCCACCAGTTTTGCCTCTGATTTACCGGATGCTGATCTGGAATGCATCGCTATGGCTTTAAAACATGGATTGATGTTTGTGAAAATTAAAGTGAAAGGTCGAAGATATAAACAGATTTACGATGATTGCTTTTCCGGGTCTGCAGCTGTAGACTTCTTGTGTGAGTATCTTGGGAAACCAAGGGCGGAAGCTAAGCAGGTTGGGCGTAGGGTTGCCCAAAAATACAATCTGTTCGTAAAGTGCGGCGGAAGCAAAAAGAAGGAGAAGAGAGAATTGGAAGATGGGCAAGAACAGGAATCTTTTCACGACGCGTCTCTCAATGAATCGACGATTGCAGATGCTACGGGGCACGATCAAGAAGTTGGCCAGCATAAACGCCTTAAGTCGTCGCTATTGCACGACAGCGGCAGTATCTACTATCGGATGTTTGCCTATTTACCGTCTGAAGTCGCCAAAATGCCAATGGCACAGAAAATGAAAATTTTTGAGAGCGGAATTCGGATAAAGAAGCATCGTCGAGGTCGTAAGGTTAAAAAAGGATTCACTGGCAAACAAGCTGTCAACTTTCTTGTCAGGGTAAGACTGGTCGTGTCCCGCGAAGAAGGTGTGGAGTTATGCAATAGATTTTCCGCCGAGTTCAACTTGTTTGAACCACTGAATCGGACAGAGTCGTTTCAGGACTCGAAACGATCACTTTATTGCTTCGTTGACAACGCTCATCGTCTGTTCGCGATTTCTGATGACTTTTCGACAACATTGGTCGAGCTTCAGGGAAATGACGATTGGGAAACGATTGACGATTTGGGTGTATCGGTGCTGGGTGTGTCGTCAAGTCATTGGTCGGGTGGTATGTATTTGTCAGACTCCGACGAAGAAAAGGAGAAAGTTGACGGAGCGTACGAGTATCAAGCGAGAGATCACCAGCGCCTGTGCGAAGTAGCTCAGATTCTTGAGAGAGGTATCAAATTGAAAAAGAAGGGGACATTTGCAGCTTCTCGAGCTGTTACCTTTATGGTTATGACTGGCCTGGCAGATTCTCGTCGGGATGCTGAAGTTCTAGGTCGCCGGCTTGAGCGGGAGCTTAATCTATTTCAAGAGGTAACTGGAAAGCACGACTTTTCTGACTCGAATCACTTCTTTCGCTTTTCAGACAAGCATGAACGTCACACGTGCCCTCTTCGAAGCAGCAAATCTTTAAATGAAATTGCTGCAGCTTTGGAGAAAGGTGTCAAGGTCAAAGACTACATTCACAACCTCAAGACGTACAAGCAGACGTTTGTTGGCTCGAAGGCTGTCACTTTCTTAGGTATGTGTGCTCATGTAGTGTGTGGCGTGTACGTCGACTTCTTCACGCCTTTCTTATCTTAGCTTGCCTTTTCTCTATCCAAAGTGAACGTAAGGCTGGCATCTAGTCGCCTGGAAGCAGTGCGCATCGGGCAACAGCTGGTGGAACAATTCAACCTTTTTGAACGTGTAACGGGGAACCGAGAATTTTGCGACGATCAGGAGTACTTTAAGTTTACATCAAAGGATGCCAGGAAAACGCCACCGGCTGCAGATGCACCAGTGGAACCAGAAAAACACACTTCAGCTTTTCTATCTCCTGTCACGATTACTCCTGGAGAGCTCTATGAATTAGCTCGATGGTTTTTGGCTGGCGTGATTGTAAAAGATAACAAGTTTAGAGCGAAAGCGTACCGGCAGACGTTCGTGGGAAGTGAAGCGGTGTCATATTTGGTCAACAGCAGTAAGGCAATTTCCCGCAAGGAGGCAGTTAAATTGGGCTCTCTTTTATGCAACGGATTAGGTCTTTTTCGGTGCATTGATGGCTCGACAGACTTCAAGGATGACTACCTCCTGTACCGTTTTACAGAGCAGTGGACAACCGAAACATTGGATGGTGTACGCAATTCACATATCGGAGGAATTGTGTCTGGGATTGAAGGCATCCATGGTGTCAGCGCCAAATCTCTTCCGTTAGAAAAGGTCGCTACGGCTTTTCGCCGCAACATGAAGGTTTCTGACCTCCGTAGCGGTATGAAAACGTACAAGAACTCCTTTTGGGGGCGGGAGGCAGTAGACTTTTTTGTTGGGCATGGGTTGGCTAGGGATCGTGTTTCAGCAGTGGATCTCGGACGTGCCTTGGCCAGAGAATTCAAACTGTTTAAGCATGTAGGAAAGCAACACGAGTTCAAGGATGCAAAATATCTTTACAAATTCCGATGTGATGTGGATGAGCCCATACGCCCCCTGGAAGATATTGATATTGGTAAACTGAAGCTTTCGCAAATTGCAAAGAGCTTCATTGCAAATGTTAGCGTGAAAGAACACCGAAAGAACCTTATGGTATTCAAGAGCAGTTTTGTTGGCTCGGAGGGCGTCGGTATGTGTGGTAATGCAGCTGTACAACATAAAATTTGGAATCTCCTGACTTTTCTTTCTTGTCTTGCCAGACTATCTTGTAAATGAGGGATTTGCGTCGACTCGATTGGAGGCCGTGCAAATCGGCCGTGCAATCACAAAAGAGTTCAACGTCTTCGACCATGTCACTCAAGACCGAAAGTTCGAAGATTCTGATGCACTCTTCTACTTCGAAAAAGAAGAAGACCATTACAAAGGGCTGCTTCTAACAAGGCAGCTAGCGCAAAGAATGCTTGTCGATGAGGATGATCTGTCCTTTAGCTTCTCAAATTCGTCTCCCGTAGATGCGGATTCTGAGGCTGACATTAATGATAGTCAGAGGAATTGCAAGGTCGTTCTTTTCGAAGAGAAAGTCAAAGCTGCACTGAACCCTTTCCGAAGGCGTATTGAAGATGATGACGACAGTATGGAAGCAAATCGAAAGAAAAGAATCAACCGATACCTTGTCTGGGCATCAACATTCCGTCGTCTGGACCCGCGGTACGAGATTCAACATTTTTTTGATTCTCTAGGCCAAGACGGCGCCATGAGTATAGAGAGTCAAGACTTTGTTGCTAACGAATTGAGCTTGGCTCGCATGCTTCTGCCGAGCAGAGCCCAATTCTTCACTGTATGGCGCCCGACATCTTTGCATGCAATCCGACGAATGATGTGTGGATTGGCTGTAGGAAAGGGTTTGGATATAAAGGGTAAATCTGCAAAGCGGGGAAAGCTCAGTGGTTTTGTTCCGTTTTTGCAGATCGGCACAAACAAGCACAAGAGCAAAATTCGGCCTCCTACCAAGGATGGTGTCATAAGAGTCTACTACCCAGGAGAATCTCGTAGAGCAAGAGATCTTGCTGCAGAATTCGTAGAGCGTGTGGCTCAAGAAATGATCGAAGCAGTAGCGAAAGCGAGAGTAGTGCTGGCAGACCCAAACGTGATTGAAGAAGTCCGACAGGATGCCTTGGAAACAATGCTACTGGATATGCATGATCCACAGATACTTTATCTTGACCACTACGCCCCTCATCGATATGGATTTGAGATCCCTGAACGTTTGTTTTGGGAAGCATACTTCATCCGACAAGACTGCACGAGGGTGCCGGGATCTCAGTACGACACGGGCCGACCTTCGCAACCAGGTGAGTGTGCAATAAAAACCTACGCGGAGGATTATAGCTACGTCCCTTTGTTTCTCATTCCCCCTATCTTGTTAATCTTTGTTGCACAGCCTTTCAGGATATGAATTTTGCTGCTCTGAGAGCCAAGCCTGCAGAGGACGCCCCAAGAGCATGTGTCTATCAATATGCCGACCCAGCGGATCCTATGAATCCGTTTGAAATGCTAATGGCCTACGAAGAAGACGGCCGAGTCATGCCTGTTGTTTCTGGTAAGTATTAAGAGCTTTTTTTTGACACGACGAGGCAATTGGAAAACTCACAGTAACTTTTCTTAGATTTCGATTGCTTCCTTGTTGGCTCCAGAGGAGTAAACTTCACGTCTTCTTTGGCGCCAAGCCAAATGGACGTGCTTGCATGGTATGTATCACAGATCGAATCAGTAATGTCGGAATCAAAAGTGGGAGATAGCTGGACAGTACGATGGTTGGAGGTCCTGAAGAAAGCAGCAAGAGAAGGCCGATACCCAGAGCTTCCAAGGTTTGGTTTTGGCGACCCGAAGAGTTACGGTATCATGAAGTCATCCGTTGGCAGCCTAAAGCTGACTGGTGCAGTGAGGCATGGATCTGAGTGCTTCAATTTTTACTTCCCACAAGACCTAGATGACGAGTATCTTATTGTCACAAGTGGTCTCCAAGGCAATAAACCGTGGTTGTGAGTAAACGGATTTATCCAAAATGTTGATCTAACCTTTCCTTTGAGTTCCGCATTTCTCACTTTCATCTCAAAACTTCTATAGATATGTGGATCAGGCCGGTTTATTGGAGTTCTTGATGCAGCAGGTCGACCAAGGTTTTACTTTCCCGTTGAACCCAAAATGGGTGCTTTGCGATGGCATGAAGTGGTACAAACTTTACCAGAAATTGCTGAACAGTAAAAGTAAAGAGACGCAGCAGTCCATGAATATTTGGTATCCACCTGATTCCGGACTCAGGGATCAGATTGAAAGAGTACACGAGAGCCGACCAGGAGGGTTTTACCAAGACCAAGTGGATGCAAACGAGGAGACAACAGCTGTCGGCGGCACACATCTGAGCGATGGAAAGAATAAAGAGCATCTCATGTCAATGTTTGCAATGGGGCTACTGGACAAGCCGCATATAAGTGTGGAACAGAGCTCGGGTATTGGAACTGATCCAGTTGTTCTAATTGAAGCGACCGCAAGAAAAGGCAAAGGTGCTAACAAACCACGACGAAAGAAAATGAAAAAGAAAATTTTTGGTAAAAAGCTTCAGGTCATTCAAGAATAAACAATAGCACTATTAAATATGCTACTTCGATTTTCATAACATTACAAGCTGATCTCGTCTTACCAGAAAGCTTGGTAGTTATCGACATATTATGTGGATCTTCTCTTCTGACACATCGAGTATCCCGCATTTAAATGGGTAGCTTTTCGCTCACATTTTTTTACGGGCAACTGGGCTCTCAGTTCGATCACATTAAATGTGCCCTTCCAACTTTATTATTCAGAGTCTTCGCGATGTGACGTTGCAGCGATATCGGGGTCGAAGGGGGATCGACTGGTTTCCTTGTTGTTCTGATTTTCTAAAGACACATCGCCTTATTGTTATTCCAACAGTGCCCCGCTAGCCTTGCACTTATACCACGACATCGGTACACGGCAAATCTATTATTTCTCATTTGTTGACGCTCGACGAAGGAGTCGCTTTTGGTATTGCGACTGAATGCTAGAAAAGAAAATCCAAGCTATAATAAATGCCTCTTGGCAGGCTAATATCTTTTCTTTTCTCGCCGTGCATCTCCCATAATCGAACCCGGTCCGAGGAGTTGTCGATTGCGCTAGAGGATCGGCCCTTGGCTTCATTCGGAAAGTCGCTGGCTCTTTCGTGATAGCAGGTGATTTGATTGGAAAATACAGGTGATGCGAGTGGTAGCACTCATTAATCCTTACTGCGCAGGGGGCGCTCATGTTATGGCGCCTGCATGCTAGCCCCTTTACTTGGTATGCTAATTGCCGAGGCGTAACACGAACATCATCAAAGGAATGTCAACACGCACGTCACAGACAGGTGAGAGAGTTTAGTTTCGATGCACACTATTTCATGGATAAATTAAAGTTCCAAATAATAATTCGAGTCAGAATTGGGCGCGCTGCGCTGCTGCTACCTGGAGGTGTTTAAAAAAAAAAAACTATCGAAAAGGCCTGCGACCATAACTTTCGAGGATGCCTTCTAATTCATCCACCATTCGATTCGGGAAATGATCGGTACCCATGGTAGGACTAATGACGATCTCATTCAAGTCACCATTTCCAATCCAGACTGGTGTGTATTGTGATCCGGCATTGGTTGTCCAGCAAGTTATGAACTTTGCTATATTGACCATCAACGACTTCTTTTGTGCAGTCTTGACTAGGTGAAGCATTTTGCCAGGTGGGAAAAGCCGGATAGCACGACTGTGACCTCTAGACCTTCGCCGTTCCGACTGTACAGCTTGAAACTGAGCAAGCTGTTGTCGGTAGCTCATTGGCGAGTCATCCGAGGGCATCTCGTCCAATGGAAGCAACAATTCATTCAGCATTTCATTCAAATCATCAATCGAAGCTTCTGCACGTTCGACGTCATATCCGTGGTGCGGTCGTGCCTCCGAGGAGGATTCATTGCCTGTACACGAAAGCTGCCAAAGGTTCTTGGAAGCCACGCGTCGAGCAACTTCAATTTTTGAAACGCGGATGCGTCCAATCAACTCAAGCGATTCATCTCTAAGATTCTCCATGGCCTCAAAGGATAGTCTTGGAACCATTTCTGTGTCCATTACGAACGACGTACACCACGATTGGCAATGAATAGCCAGATCCCATGTCAACGTACCCCCAGGAGGGCTATAGTTAAAACATAAGAGATCAGGATAAATATGCTTCAGCATTAATCCAAGCAGAGTTGAACAAGCGGCCCCCAAGGAATGACCCGCAAGCCGGAGGCGGTAGTGCGGATACTTCGTGCCCAACAGATAGTCCAATGATGCATGACGCTGCAGGTCTCGATAGACGTTTCGAGCTGTCGCTATAACTCCTCCATGACAGTACTGACCCTTAGCAATGTCTCCGAATCCGAATTCTTCCCCAAACGAATCTAAAGGCTGAGGTTCCAGTAAAACATCAGTGATGCAGTCTTCTAATGAGAATGTCCCTCTTATGGCAACGACCACAGCCTGTGTTTCATGGTCAACCAAGATGCAGTACGGATTCTCATTGAAGGAGGACTTGAGCTGCATGTATACGAGATCGGATTCGTCGTCAAGGCCCGCTTGTAGCAAGAGAGCACTCTTGTGTACCTGGCAAATATTGTCGCCTTCCCATCGCGAACCTTGCTGACGACTATGACTCAGTCTTGGACTAGCATTATTGCCACCGTTACCGGGGCTGGTATTGGAAGCTGAATGCTGCAAGTTTCCAGTTGACAAGCTACCATGCATTGCACTGCCAGAACAGCAGCAACACCAACTCTTGGTGGTCAATGCTTTGGCGCATAGTTTAGGGATACCGGTTACGGGATGCTCAAAAAGATACAAATACCACGTATAAATTGCCAGAGCGTATTTGGAATATCTTGCTCCGTCTTCCAATATTGACATGTCGGCATGATTGCGTTCGGAAAAGACGCGCTGGAACCCACGACTTGATAAATTAAACGAATCCATGCTGACGTTGTCTTTAGTCTCGGTTGAACTGAGTAATATGGACGACCGTGGCTTCTTGGGTGGCGGAGTGCTCTGGTCAAAGAGGACGGCATTTTCTCGAAGCTGGTCCATCTTGGCGTTGTTAGGTGGTTGCTGTAATGAATTGGAGCTTTTGATTCCAGCCAATGACCGCTCCTGTTGTTCCGTGACTCTTCCGGCTCCCATCGACAGCATTTTCAGACGTCTGTCTTGTTTTTTGCTTGCCATGCCATGCGGTTGCATCCCAGTCAGCGTGTTGTCGCTGGCACTGCTACAATGCTGCTGCTGCGGTGACGCCTCTTGGAGCATTGGTATAGAGGTCCCTCGATGAGGGTCCATTATTTGACCCAGAGACGTATTCGAAGATCGCCCAGAACGGTCACTCGTTACTAATGACATTTTTGACTGCTCTACAATCACTTCTCTGCGCTGCGAGTACCGCCTTTGCGTTTGGACTTGTTGAAGTACCATGAACCCCACAATAATGTCGGATGGAACAACATCCAGAACACCCTGCGTTTCCAAATAATCTGCCATGGCACGGGCAAAATCACCATAATGAATGGCGCCATTAGTGTGCAAGTCTCGTCCCCCCAAAATATAGCACGTTCCCATTCCGAGACACCGACACAAGTTCTGGCACCGATCCGCCCACATCTGTTCGACAAGCTCGTGGTTGCGATGTGACTGGTCGGAGTCTTCTCGATCTACAGCCAGCTCCAGCACGGAATGTAAGGAACCAGTCGACGAATGGTGATAGGAATGCAAACGGTCACTGGTTTGTGAGGTATCCGGGTAATTGCTGGAAGGGAGGGGCGTCCATTGCTGCAGGGCAAAGGGATCCTTATAGTACAACAATAACACGTACGAAGCATTCCAAAAAATCTCTGTCCCTTGACTGAGGAGATTCACAACGGCACAAAGAATCCAAATCACCGTAAAGGCAGTCGAGGGAGAGCGATATTGGTCCGCCATGGAGGGATTGTCGCAGTAGGGCGAGTAGGTCCACGCCAAAACCATGGCTGACACTCCACAAAGCCACACTATAAAGTGAAGGACGTTCACTGGCAAAAAGAACCACTCTAAAAGCTGTTCAATAATTTCTGTGCGAGGATGTCTGTCGAGGGTGGGGGAGCCCAAACTACTGGTGCGATATATCTTTATCAGCAAGACACAATTGGCCACACCAAAGACAATGCCGGCGGCAGTGTAGCTCATCAAAAGCACCGGAAAAAGGTTGGAACTGTGACAATCAGTGCTCTGCTGGAAGCTGTCCATAACAGCATACTCCAGCAAATCACGGACCGTAGTGGTCGTGCTAGTAGTAGTAGTAGTAGTAGTAGCGTCGGCGGAGGATGTTGATGTCAAGTTTATCAGGGTTAATGATGGATTCTCCAAGGAAAGGAACCTCTGCTGCTGCTGCTGTTGCTGCTGATTGATTTGATGTAGCGAATCATTGGTTACTTGAACATTCATATTGTACTGTACATGAACCACACTATGATAAACTAAGACAGCATAAGCACAGAGCTGGAAGAATCTGACACCTCCTGTCACCAAAGCAAAGACATGAAGATCATCTCCACCATAATTGGTTCGTCGTTGAAAAAGATAAATGCCCGGCATTTTGATTGCTTACGTTTTCAAAGGGGGAAGGTAGTCAACTAGCAGTGTTTACCAGCAGCCGCTATATGCCCATGAAGGAACTATTCTTGAAATACATTTATTTTTAGGTTAACCGAACTACTATCTTTTATAATAATTATAAGAATTGATCTCTCAAGTACTACTAGCTAGTAGACCCTCTAGTCTACTCTACTAGCTACTACTGTATTAGTCTAGTAGCTAGCTAGTTGATGACTGACGAATCGGTCGGATTTTCACTGCTAGGTAGTACAAGTACTGTAGGTACTCGCAACTGCTTGCTCCAATGCCAAGTAGACCAGACTACTGTGATCATACCCACCTTAGAATAAGACTACAAATAATACTGTAGAATAACTACTAGGGTCTACGCAGAGAAAATTTATGCTAAGTCCTTGAAAATCACCAAGTCCAAAAGCTGTGCCGTGCTATTAATTCTATGGGGATCCACTTGTTAAAAACTAGGTTAAGCTTCCTTTGGGATTTTAGTTCACAACACTTTGTTACTAGTACTAGTCTAGCTAGCTGTCGTTGCAGTGGCTCCTGTCCAGTGGCTCCAGTAGTAGCTAGTAGTAGTAGCTCCTGCTGTCGATCGTCTCCAGTGGCTCCAATGCTGGCTCCTGTCAATCGTCCTCTCCAGTGGCTCCTGTCGATCGTCTATAGTCTCCAGTGGCTCCTGTCGATTGTCTCCTCCAGTGGCTCCTGTCAATCGTCTCCAGTGGCTCCAGTAGTGGCTCCTGTCGATCGCTCGTCTCCAGTGGCTCCAGTAGTG
>Ga0210036_1004862_pt1 | contig 12061 bp, 13 predicted proteins | sample CryGeymeta201515_FD_185469 | JGI IMG/M metagenome (GOLD analysis project Ga0210036, IMG submission 185469) | Groundwater microbial communities from Crystal Geyser aquifers in Utah, USA - Crystal Geyser metaG 2015-15 (SPAdes) (version 2) | ecosystem: Environmental > Aquatic > Deep subsurface >...
AACAGGTACTCCGAATCCGCGCCATGGCCTACGGCTCAACCCGCAGGGGGCTCAGTTGTCTGGAAAACCAACGCCGGATTTCTGGTGATCGCGCAACGGGTTTTCTGGAAAACCGGCAACGAATAAAGGGGGTTATTCTCTTTGGGGAAACTGGACAGTGATTCCGGCAAACAGGTTCTAAACTCTAAGCACTCACAACACGGAGGAGCAGATTCCTGGTCGTTGCCAAGGGACTGTTTTCTTTTGGGGAAACATGAGAAAAGTGTTATTGTTCGCGATGGTAAGTTTGTCTGTCTTTTCGTATTCTTAGGGGGATGGCCATTCCGGATTTTCAATCTCTGATGTTGCCGTTGCTCTCTTTCGCCGCCGATGGTGAAGAGCATTCCGTTCGCGAAGCTCGGGAGCATCTCGCTGCCAATCTGGAACTTACTGACGAAGAGCGGGAAGAGCTTCTTCCCAGCGGCCGGCAGCCGGTATTCGACAATCGGATGGCCTGGGCCAAGACCTACCTCCAGCAGGCCGGATTGCTTGCCACTCCGCGCCGCGCCCACTTCCAGATCACCGAGCGGAGTTGGCAGGTTCTTGCCGCGAAGCCGGCAGCCATCGACAACAGGTTGCTCGATCGCTTCCGCGAGTTCGTGGAGTTTTATTACGACCTATACCTGCGCCCTATGTTTAGGGGTAAGGATACCCATGTTCAAGCAGACGTTTAAAAACATCGATGATGTCCTCTGGAAAGAGGCTGGCTGTTCCTCCGAGCTTGATTACACCGAGCAGTCCTCCTGGATGCTGTTTCTCAAGTATCTGGATGACCTGGAGCGCGAGCGGGCCATGCGTGCCGAGCTGGAAGGGAAGAGCTACAGCTTCATCATCGAGGGTGAGTATCAGTGGTCAAAGTGGGCAGCACCCAAGAAGAAGGATGGTTCCTTCGATCACGATAACGCGATGACCGGCGATGACCTGATCAACTTCGTAGATCGGGAGCTCTTTCCTTATCTGCAGGGCTTCAAGCAGCGCGCATCCTCTCCCGATACCATCGAGTACAAGATTGGCGAGATCTTCGGTGAGATCAAGAACAAGTTCCGCAGCGGTTATAGCCTGCGTGATGCGCAGCAGATTCTGGATAAAATTGCGGCGCTGGATGCCGAGAGTGCGGAGATTCTGGCCGGGATTCGGGGGATGGTGTAATGGTCGGAGACAATGAGAATTATGGGAAGAATGGGAATGATGAAAACCAAGGCAAGGCCGCTGAACCTTCCCATAGCTCCCATGATTCCCATGAATTAAAAGCAAACTCAGAGCTGTTACCCCCCAGAGGCGATTACCAGATCCTGCTCAGTTACCAGAAATCCGAGGTGGTTTACCAGCTGACCTACCGCTTTTGCCAGCGCTTTTTGCGCCGGGGGGATCGCACTATCGATCAGATGGTGCAGGCGGCGCGCTCGGGCAAGCAGAATATCATCGAAGGGAGCAAGGCGGCATCGACCTCCAAGGAGATGGAGATCAAACTGACCAACGTGGCCCGCGCCAGCCTGGAAGAGCTGCTCGAAGATTACCGCGATTTTCTCAAAGTGCGCGATCTGGTGGTCTGGGACAAAAATTCCACCGAGGCCCGTTATGTGCGCAAGCTCGGTCAAAAGACGCCGATCTCTTATGAAAGCTACCGCGCCTTTGTGGACAGCCGCCCCGCCGAAGTGGTGGCGAATATTGCGATCTGCCTGGTCCATCAGGCCAACTACCTGCTCGACCAGCAGCTCAAACGCCTGGCCAAAGATTTTTTACAGGACGGCGGTCTACGCGAGCGCATGACCCGCCTGCGCCTGCAGGAACGCGACCGGCAGCGCAACGAAGAGATGAGAAACAGAAAACCATAAGCACTGCAAAGAGCAAGACAACCTATGAGAAGCATGGGAACTATGGGAGTTATGAAAAACATGGGAGCTATGGGATCTATGGCAGCAATGAGAATTATAATTCCCATGCTTCCCATAATTCCCGGCAAAGAATGAGCGCGGCACTGGCTGCCGAGGGAGCAGAGATGTCGGCCGGGATTCGGGTGATGCTATGAGAGGACAATGGCCTCGATTGCCTGTAGCCAAGACATGCACTTTATTTACTGATGGGAACTGGATTGAGACCAAAGATCAGGCCCCTGAAGGAATCAGACTCGTCCAGACAGGCAACGTTGGTAACGGAGAGTTTAAAGATCGGAGAGACAAAGCGCGGTTTATTTCCGACGAGACTTTTAATCGCCTGAAGTGCCAAGAGGTGCTGCCCGGCGATTGTCTGATTTCCAGATTACCAGACCCAGTGGGAAGAGCATGTATTATTCCCGATACTGGCGACAAAATGATTAGCGCCGTTGACTGCTCAATTTTGAGGTTCAAGGCAACTGATTTATTGCCGGAGTTCTTCTGCTACTACTCTCAATCGGCAGAGTATTTGGCAGCCGTAGAGCATAAATGTACTGGAGCCACCCGAAAGCGGATTAGCAGGAAGAATCTTGGCCAAGTTCAAATCCCCCTCCCTCCCCTCCCCGAACAAAAGCGCATAGTCGCCATCCTCGATGAAGCCTTTGCAGGGATCGATGCAGCCATCGCCAATACCGAGAAGAACCTCGCCAATGCTCGTGAGCTGTTTGAAAGCACTCTGAATGCTGTGTTCACCCGGAAGGGTGAGGGGTGGGTAGAGAAGACCGTTGGGGAATTAGCCGACCACTGCCTTGGCAAGATGCTGGACAAACAAAAAAACAAGGGAGAACTTAAGCCCTACCTGCGGAATTTGAATGTCAGGTGGTTTGATTTTGATCTGACTGATTTACTAGAGATGAAGTTTGAAGCAGGGGAAGAGGATCGATATTCAGTACGAAAAGGTGACGTTGTTATTTGCAAAGGTGGCTACCCTGGTAGGGCCGCAATTTGGCCGCATGATGAAGCAATCTATTTCCAGAAAGCGAGGCCAGTTGAACGCATCCGCAAGTTCTATAATCTCGATGCCATCATTTCCGCGGGGTATCGGATTCAATCTCAGGTGGCTACCCAGTTTCGCATCTGGGCCACCCAACGGCTCAAGGAATATATTGTCAAGGGGTTTGCACTGAACGACGAGCGGTTCAAGAGCGGCAATTCGATGAATTATTTCACCGAACTGCAGGAACGCATCCGTGAGATTCGCCTTTCCGAACGTTTCTTTTACCAGAAAATTAAGGATATCTACACCACCAGCATCAACTACGACCCGAAGGATGAAAAGACCCTGGAGTTCTTCAAGATCGTGCAGAACAAATCGGCTCTGGAATATAACAAATTCCAGGAAACGCAGCTGCGCTGGCTGATCGACCAATACCAGCAGCTGGCAGCGAAGGAACCGGATGAGTTTCCGCGCCGTCACTGGCTGTACCAGGTCGAATCCCTGGCCCGGCAACTTAAGGATGCGCCGCTGTTCGAACAGACCCGCCGCGCCGCCTTTAAGATCACCCCGCTCGATCCGCGCTAGTACCCTGTAACGCATAGGATTTCGTAAGATTGCGCAGGGATTTTTCGTGTCAGTAAGGCATGATGATCGCTGCCTAGCCATAGCTAAACAGCGATTATCATAACGCAGCTGACGCGGAAAATAACCAGCAAGATGCGAAAGATTATGTGTTATAGGGTACTAGACTCTGCCGAGTAAACTCTACGACAACCCGCTGGTCTGGATGGTTCTGGTTGATGGTTTTATGGTTGATATCCGCAAGGCGCGGCTGGAGCTTCAGAAAGAAGCCTTCCGGCTCGGCCTGATTCCTTTTGTGCCAGCTGATAAAATATGAAAAAATCGAAGAGAAAACGGACTGCCGCCGAAAAGGCCGCGCGCAAGCAGCGGCGTGAGGAATACATGACCATTTTCATCGGCGGGAAACAGAAACGTATCAAGCGGCCGCCCACCGTCGAGGGAATGGACGTCGATGAGTTCATTCTCCAGAATGCCGACCCCACCTGGTTGCATCAGAATGGAATGTGGGAGGTGCTCCACGAGCGCGAAATGCTGAAGAGGAGATCTGTTGACATGACTTATGACACCATCGAAGAGGCTTTTCTTTTCGTCAGCGGCGCTGCACTTTTTGAGCGTACCGCCGTGGTTCACCGCCAAACCGGGGAAACGTTTTATGCCTCGCTCATGTCCGATTACGATGAACTGCCCGAGGACCTGGACGAGAGCGATGATTACGTCGGCATTCCCCACAAGAACGACCTCGACCTCGGCAAGCCTCTGGTTATGGATTTTGTCCGCAGCCAGTGTCCGAAAGAGGTCGACCGGATACTGACGATATTCCGCCGCCGGGGGGCTTACGGGCGGTTCAAGGATTTTTTGAAGCAGAAGGGCCTGCTGGACGACTGGTACGTCTTCGAACAACAGCGGACTCGCCAGGCCTTGCTGCAGTGGTGCGAAGAAAACGACATCGAACTGGAATGACGCTATGAGGTGTTTATGAGCAATATCGGTCGTAATGAACCCTGCCCCTGTGGCAGCGGCAGGAAATATAAGAAGTGCTGTCTGCTCAAGGAGGAGTCTCGTGCCTCGCGCCAGCGCGAGAAAAGCAGTGCCGCATCCCGTGCACTGGACTGGTTGTCGACCAGATATCCCGAGGAGGTGGCGGAGGCGGTGCACTGCGATTTTTTCGGTGATCCCGCTGAGGATGAGATGCAGGTCATCGACGAGCTGCCGCCGCACCTACAGGAGATGCTGCAGGTCAATATCGGCGAATGGACGCTGGCCGATGCCCATCTGGAGATTGACGGCGAGCGCAAGCCGGTTCACGAGCTGCTCCTCGGTTCCGGTGGGCCGCTGCTCCCCGCCGCCGGCAGGGACTGGCTGCGGAGGCTGAGCGAGAACATGCTCGGGTTTTACGAGGTCCGCGAAAGCCGCCCCGGTGAGGGCCTGCGCCTGCATGACCTGCTGCGTCCCGAGCAACCAGATACCTGGGTTGCCGAGCGCAGCGCTTCACAATCCCTGGTGCGCGGCGACATTTTCGGCGCGCGGCTGATCGCGCAGGATGAGGACTGGGTTCTTTCCGGGGCGGTCTATCCCTTCGACCGCGACGACGGCCTGGCCTGCCGGGATGAAATTCTTTTCGAGATGAAAGGGGTCGATTGGGCTTCCGCGATCACCCGCGAGGTCATCGGCGGGCAGATCGGTCTGCACTGGCTGGAGACCCTGATCACCCCGCTGCCACTGCCTGAGCTGGTGGACGCATCGAGCGGGGAACCGATTCTCGGCACCACCGACCGCTATCGGGTCAGCGATCGGACGACACTGGCGACACTGCTGGCAGAACAGCCGGACGTTGACGGTGATGGTGATGCGGGATGGGTGCGGATTGCCGAACTGGACGCTGGCCGCAGCCGGATTCAGGCGTCACTGACCCTGACCGGGAAGGATGTTCTGGAAATGTTCTGCCGCACCCGCAAGCTGGCCGATGAAAGTCGCGTCTGGCTGGAACAGATCGCCGGCCAAACCCTGCGCCACCAGAGCCGCGAGCTGGTCGATCCCCGCTCCCCCAAGGCGCTGGAAGCCGCCGCACCGGCTGCACCTCTCGACCTTCCACCGGAGGTCATGACGACCATTGTGCATGATTATCTGCGCAAACAGTACACCAACTGGGTTGACGAAAAGATTCCGGCGCTCGGCAACAGAACACCGCGCCAGGCCATCCGCAGCGCCAAAGGGCGCCAGGCCGTCATCGAACTACTGGAGTCGTACGAGCACCTCGAAGCACGCCGAGAGCGGGATCAGGGTGGTCAACCCTTTGATTTCGGTTTTCTGTGGAAACAGCTTGGCCTGCAACGGAATCTCTGATGTGAACACTGAAAATGACCGGGTAAACCATGGACACCGATGATTTTTCCGACGAGCCCTATGCCATCATCGTCCAGGCCGCCCGGGTGTCAGACACCCTGAAAGCGGAACTTGGCGCGATGAGCAGCCGATACAGTAATGAAGAGGACTGGCTGCACGGCGCGGTGAAACATCTGCGAGGCATTCAGGCCCATCCGCATGACTACGTGGATCTCTGGAGCCTCGATGAATTCGAAGGCGTTACTCCATCAAAGATTCGGGAACTGGCAACCCGCCTGCTCAACCAGATTCCGGAGATCCTGGCCACACCGCTTGAAAAGCGGGGTCATCGGAAATGGTGAAAGAGAGTTTCGGCGTAGACCTTAATCCGGCATGCTACAGAGGTACGGAAGTCCTCCGTACCTCTTGACACCTCCCTGGAAGACATCTATAGTTCACCCATGAGTACGGAAACAATCCGTACAAGCACAAAGGAGCACTCACATGGCGACCGCACGTCTTGACATGAAACTTGATCTGGAAGTCAAGCAAAAGGCCGAGAAGGCTTCGGCCCTGCTTGGAATGCGCAGTCTCACTGAATATGTCGTGCACCTCATGGATGAAGATGCTTCCAGAGTTATTGCACAGCATGAAAGTATCACGGTCAGCGACGATGTCTTTGATCGCTTCATGCACGCCTGCGAGAATGCGAAACAACCCAATAAAGCCCTGCGTGATGCCCTGACCTTCACCCGAAAGCAAGGCATCAAGTGAGCTGGGCAAAGGAGTTCGTTGAGCTCGATAAAAAAGTCCATGACCGCAGTTCATTTGACAGCGGCGAGGACGAGCTGAACGATTTCATCAAAACTAAAGCAGCAAAGCACATGGCGGCTGGAATTAGCAGAACCATGGTGCTACCAGCCGCCTCTCCTTTACCTGATGGTAAATACCCCATTTGCAGCTTTTATTCGATTGCCCCGAGCCAGATTGAAAGACAAACACTCCCGGCAACCCTTGCCAAAAGACTTCCGCACTACCCTGTTCCGGTCTTCCTGATCGCCCAACTTGCTGTGCATGCAGAAATCAAGGGGCAAGGTCTGGGCAAGATCACCCTGATTAAAGCACTGGAGCATCTCTGGAGCGTCCATACCCACATGAGAGCTTATGCAGTGGTTGTTGATTGTCTCAACCAGGCGGCCCAGGATTTTTACACTAAATTCGGGTTTGAGATCCTGTGCGACAACAACGGCAGGACCAGAATGTTTATGCCGATAAATACAGTGGCCCAGCTCTTTGAGGAAGAGTGAGAACAGTATCGTGTCCGAAGAACAGAACAACGTACCTGACGAAACCACCACCGACTCCACCCCTCCAAGACCTCTCGACCGAGAAACACTCTACAAGCTTGTCTGGTCAGAACCGATGCTTAAAGTCGCAGCGAGATACGATGTCTCGTCGAGCTCCCTGGCGAGAATCTGCACAGGGAAAAACCTGCGTGTATTATCCCATTTTGGGTTATATAGTTCCCAATATGGGAAACACTGACAGAAAAACATTCAGCATCAGCGATGCGCTGTTCACCAAAACACAGCAGCAGTTGCTGCGCCTTCTCTTCGGCCAGCCGGAAAAAAGCTTTTATTCGAAGGAGCTTGTTGATCGGGCAGATAAAGCAGATAAAGAGCCCACGGAAAACACTAGAATCACCTCTTTCTCGGGGTAGATTTCGGGGTTATTTTGCTTTCAATAAGTTGGTAAACCCATTTAGATCAAGGCCTTAGAAGAATTATTCGATTCCGGCCTTCACAAGAAGAAATGGCCCCTCGATTCGTCGGGGGTGCTCTCTTTGTCCAAAGTCAGCCAATTCCCAATACAAAAATCTTCAAACCTTTGAATGCGCTAAAAGTTCGCGGGCGTGTTCCAGGGTGCGTTCACTGATCTGGGCGCCACCGAGCATGCGGGCCATTTCGCGGATGCGGGTTTCGCCGGTCAGGAGGGTGAGGCGGGTGCGGGTGCGGTCGTCGGTTTGCTGCTTTTCGACGACAAAATGATGATGACCAAAGGCTGCAACCTGGGGCAAGTGAGTCACGCAGAGCACTTGCAAGCTGGCGCCCAGGCGACAGATTTTTTCACCCACAGCGGTGGCGGCTTCGCCGCCGATGCCGGCATCGACTTCATCGAAGATCAGGGTGCGGACACTATCGCCTTCGGGAATGCTGCGGCGCAGGGCCAGCATGATGCGGGACAGTTCACCACCGCTGGCAATCCGGGCCAGGGGCTGAGCCGGTTCGCCCGGATTGGCTGCCAGGTAAAATTCGCCGCGCTCCAGGCCATCGGGACCAAACTGGTTAAGCGCCTGCAAACGCACTTCAAAGCGTGCGCGCGGCATTGACAGGCCACTCAATTCGGCTTCGACAGCCTGTTGCAGTTGTTTTGTCGCAGCCTGGCGTCTAGCACTCAACAGCATACCTGCGGCACGCACCTCGGCTTCGGCTTTGTTCAACTGGAGATTGAGCTCGGCTTTTTTTTCGTCAAGGTTTTGCAGGCCATCCAGCTCGGCATCAATTTGTTGCAAATAAGCGAGGAGTTCTGCCAAGGTGGGGGCATATTTACGTTTGAGGCTGGTCAACTGGGCCAGACGATCTTCAACCTGCTGCTGGCGTTGGGGTTCAAAGCTGATTTTCTCGGCATAGTCGCGCAGCTGTATGGCGATGTCTTCGATGCTCAACAAGGCGGAATTAAGACTGTCGGCCAGATCTCCGAGCAGTGGATCAATGTCGCGTTGGCGCTCAAGGCCCGCGATGACCGCCGTTAGCTGTTCGCAAACCGCGCCCGATTCGGCGTAGAGGGCGGCATAGCCACCCTGACTGGCCGCTGCCAGTTGCCCGGCGTGACGCAGCAGTTTGCGCTCCTGCTCCAGCTCATCATCTTCTCCAATTTCAACCCCAAGAGCGCTAATTTCCTGACGTTGAAAATTGAGGATATCGAGACGCTGCCGACGGTTGCGCTCGCTCTGTGCGAGCTGTTCCAGTTGATGGGCAAGGTCGGAATAACCGCGATGGGCGGCCCGATAGGCTTCGAGGGCATTTTGACAACCGGCGAAATTATCGAGCAACGGCAGGTGAGTTTCGACCTGTTGCAACCCCTGGTGTTCATGCTGACCATAAATATTCACCAGCAGCGGCGTCAATTCACGCAACTGATTGAGAGTTATGGGGGTGCCGTTGACAAAAATACGGTTTTTGCCGCTGCGCGCGATGATGCGCCGCACCAGCAACTCGTCACCATCTTCAAGTTCGGCCTGACGCAAGCGTTCGCGCAGGAGCTGATTGGCGCCAACGTCAAATATTGCCTCAACGCGGGCTTCTTCGGTACCGTTACGAATAACTTCGCCGCGCGCGCGCCCGCCCAGCAACAGGTTAACGGCGTCGATAATGATGGACTTGCCCGCGCCGGTTTCGCCGGTTAACACATTGAAACCCGGATGAAACGCCACCTGAAGTTTTTCGACAATTGCGAAATTATGAATAATCAGTTCGGTCAACATAAGAATAAACCTAGAAAAAGCAGTTAACCATGGAAAACACACACCAAATCAGAAAGATATGCAACTTGCATGGTGTACCCTGTTTGGAGAATGACTGTTTGGCTGTCATGTTGTAATTTTCCGGGTCTTTTCGTGTCTTCCGTGGTTTCAACAGCCGTTTTCAGGATAAAACCAACGCTGGATTCAACGTTCCCCCCAGCTTAATTTGGTGCGTAAAATTTCAAAATAATCGCGGTGCGGGCTTTTTATGAGCAGAGTACGGGCTTTAGAGCGACAGATTTCAATGCGGTCACCAGGCCGCAAACTGGCACCAACCTGGCCATCGCCGGTGAAATAAACGACGTCGTCGGCGAAGTTGATATCCACGGAAATCGTTGCGCGACTCGAAACAATCAAAGGCCGGTTGGTGAGCATGTGGGGACAGATGGGCGTAATCACCAGGCTGTTGATCCCCGGATAGATGATTGGACCACCCGCCGCCAGGTTGTAGCCGGTAGAGCCCGTCGGCGTGCTGACCACCAGACCATCGGCCTTGAAGGTTGTTAGATATTCACCATCAACGCGGGTTTCCATGTCAATAATTCGCGCCAGAGTGCCTTTATTAATCACCGCGTCGTTAAGCAAGGTATGGCACTCGACCCGTTGGCCCGAGCGCAAAATAGTCACATCAAGCATCATGCGGCTTGAAATCGCGTAATTGCCCGCCAGCACCGCCGTGAGGAGATCGGGCAATTCAGCCCGGGTAATTTCGGTCAAAAAACCCAGGCTGCCCAGATTAACGCCGAGAATCGGCACTTCCAGACCATTGACCTTCCGCGCCACCGAAATGAGGGTGCCGTCGCCACCCAGCACAAGGATCAACTCAACCTGGCGGGGGATGTCTTTCTCGTCAACCGGTGTATTCGGCTTCAGCGTCTCAGCCAACCAGGGTTCAAGCAAAAAAGCAACGCCTGCAGCCTGCAACTGCTGACAGATTTCATCGACCAGTTGCGGCGCGGCCGGGTGATTTTTTTTGGCATAAATACCAACAGTGCGTATCAAGGGCAGTCTCCGTTCTGAGCGCGCCAAATCCGTATAATCCGCTCATCAGATACCACAGGCCAAGGCCCAAAGTCTATCACTTTCAACAACTTACACGCTTGTCGCCAAGCCGCGGTCATGCTACATTCGGGCAGCTTAACAAAAAGGAGCAAGCTCACCCCATGGATGATCTTTTCAACCAGGCCACCCAGACCTCCAGCAGCCGTCCCTTGGCCGAACGCATGCGGCCTCGCGGGCTGGACGAGGTGGTTGGCCAACAGCACCTGCTGGCACCCGGCAAACTTCTGCGGCGGCTGATCGCAAGCGATCAGCTGGGTTCATTGATCTTATGGGGGCCGCCAGGGACAGGCAAAACCAGCTTAGGGCAGGTGATCGCCAATACCACCCGCTGTCGTTTCGTATTTTTTTCGGCCGTGCTGGGCAGCATCAAAGAGGTGCGCGAAATCCTGACCGAGGCCAAAAACCAACAGGCCTATCACGGGCGGCGCACCCTGCTGTTTGTTGATGAAATTCACCGTTTCAACAAAGCCCAGCAGGATGCCTTTTTGCCGGCGGTTGAAAAGGGAAACATTACCCTGATCGGCGCGACCACCGAAAACCCCAGCTTCGAGGTTAACTCGGCCCTGCTTTCGCGCTCACGCGTTTTTGTGCTTGAACCCCTGTCCCCCGAGGATCTGCGGCAGCTCCTGCAACGTGCCCTGAACGAAGAACGCGGCCTGGGAGCTTTGCAGCTGAAGGCCGATAACGACGCCCTAGATTTTCTGGCCGAGCAGGCGGGTGGCGATGCCCGCATTGCGCTGGGGGCATTGGAAGTGGCCGCGGCCACCGCAGAACACATCAACCTGGTTGCCGCTCAAGAAGCCCTGCAGAAGAAGGCCCTGCGCTACGACAAGGGCGCTGAAGAACATTACAACGTCATTTCAGCCTTCATCAAAAGTATGCGCAGCAGCGACCCTGACGCCGCGATCTATTGGCTGGCACGCATGCTCGAAGCGGGGGAAGATCCCCTTTTTATTGTGCGCCGCATGGTAGTTTTTGCTTCGGAAGATATTGGCAACGCCGATCCGCGCGCCCTGCAATTGGCCATGGCGGTACAACAGGCGGTGCACTTTGTCGGCTTGCCCGAGGCACGCATCAATCTGGCTCAGGGTGTTACCTATCTGGCGACGGCCCCCAAGAGCAATGCCAGCTATCTGGGCATCAAGCAGGCGCAGGCCGAAGTACGCGCCAGCGGAGCCCTGCCGGTGCCCAAATCCCTGCGCAATGCCCCGACCCGGCTGATGAAAGAGCTCGACTACGGCAAAGGTTACGCCTACGCCCACGATGATGCCGCGGCCGCAGCCCAGCAACAGCATCTGCCCGAAGCCCTGCACGGACGCTGCTTTTACACCCCGGTGGCAGCAGGCTATGAAAAAAACATCCGCGAACGCCTGGCCTGGCTGCGCAGCCTTGCGCCCCCCCCCAAGTGAGGCTTTTATGCGCGCTCAAACCTTTGACATTCTCTGCGCTCTCAGCCTTTGGCTGTTGACAAGCAGCCCGCTGATGGCAGCGGCTCCTGCCCCGGACGACGCAACTCTGAATCCCCTCGATCAGGCGGTAGGTTTTTTCCAGACCTACGTTTCACCGATTGATGGCCCGCGCTGCCAGATGGATCCGACCTGC
>Ga0210036_1004871_pt1 | contig 12052 bp, 10 predicted proteins | sample CryGeymeta201515_FD_185469 | JGI IMG/M metagenome (GOLD analysis project Ga0210036, IMG submission 185469) | Groundwater microbial communities from Crystal Geyser aquifers in Utah, USA - Crystal Geyser metaG 2015-15 (SPAdes) (version 2) | ecosystem: Environmental > Aquatic > Deep subsurface >...
GGAGGTTCGAATCCTCTCATTCCGACCATATAAATCAATGGGTTAGCTCTGTTACGGCGCTAACCCATTTTGCTTTCCGGCTCCAATTCAGTACCTACTGCCGCGGCATGAACCACTGACGACCTTACTGGCGCACCACCAGTCGCTTGCCAGCGCGCGCTGGCGTGATCTCTCCGACGACACAGGCGTCGGCAAACCCTGCTTGCCTGAACGTGTCCAACACCTGGGCCACCGCCTCTGGCGTACAAGACACAAGCAGACCGCCGCTGGTTTGCGGATCGGTCAGCAAGGCCTGTTCTACGGCAGCAAAGTCAGTTGGCAACAGCACCTCAGCGCCATACGCCGCCCAGTTGCGCCCCGACGCACCCGTCACATTGCCAGCCACCGCCAGTTCGCGTGCGCCACGCAGCAGCGGCACGTTGGGCCAATCGATCTCCACCGTGCAATTTGCGCTACGGGCAATCTCCAGCGCATGACCCGCCAGCGCAAAACCGGTGACATCGGTCATGGCATGCACGCCGGGCAGGCCCGCCAACAGCGGGCCCGCTGTGTTGAGCTGTGTCGTCGCTGCCATCATTTGGGCGTAGCCGGCGGCGTCCAACTGATCCTTTTTTAGCGCCGCCGAGAGGATGCCTACTCCCACGGGTTTACCCAGAATCAACTTGTCCCCCACCTGCGCGCTGGCGTTGCGCTTGACCCGGCTCGGATGTACCAGGCCCAGCGCGACCAGCCCGTAAATCGGCTCGACCGAGTCGATGGTGTGACCACCAGCGATCGGGATGCCAGCGGCGCGACAGACGCTGGCGCCGCCTTCCAGAATCCGGCCAATCGTCTCAACGGACAGCACGGCAATCGGCATGCCCACCAGCGCCAGCGCCATGATTGGCGTGCCACCCATAGCGTAGACGTCGCTGATGGCGTTGGTCGCGGCGATGCGGCCAAAATCGTACGGATCGTCGACGATCGGCATGAAAAAATCTGTTGTTGCAATCAGTGCCTGATCGTCGTTCAACTGATACACCGCGGCGTCATCAGCAGTTTCAATGCCTACCAAAAGCTCTTTCGGAATCGGCATCGCTGAGGTGCCCTTGAGGATGCTGGAGAGCACGCCCGGGGCGATCTTGCAACCACAACCGCCGCCGTGCGACATGCTGGTCAGGCGCGGCTCGCCAGTGGGAGTGACTTTTGGATTTGTCTTGGTGGATTGGGTCATAACGCACTGACTGGCAAAGGTAAAGACGCATTATCGGGCCCCTGGCCCGACGTACCCCCCCGCAGAGCTTGACCTGTCTGAGGCCAACGCAGATACTCGCGCCCAATAACTATTTGGAGACAGTTTTGACCAACACAAACCATCCGCAAGACGCGCAAGACACACAGCCGATAGCGCCGCACGCCAGTTACCTGAACGCACCTTTGCCTCACATCGGTGCGTGGACACAGTATTTCATGAGCGCCGAGATCCCCGTCATGGCGTCGACCGCGCGCACGCTGGAAGAATTGCGCGCCAACGAGGACGATGTTGACGCCAACATGCTCACAACGGTTATCCAGTCTGACCCGCTGATGACACTCAAGCTGCTGGCCAAGGTGGCCAGCATGCGTCGGCCTGGCTCAGCCACAGAGACCGAATCGGTGATCACTTCGTTGGTGTTAATGGGTATTTCGCCGTTTTTCAGGCATTTTGGTCAGCAGCGCACGGTCGAAGACTGGCTGGCTGACCTGCCTGAGGCGCAAAAAGGGTTGCAGTTCCTGCTCAAACGTGCCGAGCGCGCGGGCCAATTTGCCCTCGGGTTTGCCATCCATCGGGGCGACACCGACGCCACCATCATCCACCAGGCCGCGTTCTTGAATGACTTTGCCGAAATGCTGCTCTGGCTGCACGCGCCCGAGTTGATGGTCAAGATCCGCCGCGCCCAGGAAGCTGACTCAACCCTGCGCTCCAACATGATCCAGCGTGAGGTGCTCGGCCTCGAGGTAGCCGATTTGCGCCAGGCGCTGATGAAGCTCTGGCGCCTGCCCGAGCTGCTGGTCAATATCAGCGACGACCGTCACGCCGAGCGCCCCAACGTCAAATGCGTGGTGCTGGCGGTACGCCTGGCGCGCCACACCGCCGTCGACTGGGACAACGCGGCCATTCCAGACGATGTGGAAGACATCGCCAAGCTGCTTAACGCCTCGCCACGGGCAACTTTGGGCTTTTTGCACAAGATCGACCACCCCATCCTGGAAGCCACTTCCCTGGAACCCACCACGCTTGGCGAACTGGACTGACCGGTTCCCACTTCTTTTGGCAATCAATTTATTGCGCGCATTGAACTTTTCTATTAGCACTCTCTCTAAGCGAGTGCTAATATCAGGTTGTTTCGCAATAGGAGTATCGCCATGACTGTTTACGCTGCCAAATCAAGCAACGCATTGACGCTGGCCAACCCTTGGGCAATCGTCCCTGCACTGGGCAATCTGGACGCTTATATTTCGGCGGTTAACCGCATGCCCATGCTCACCCTGGAAGAAGAGCAGTCGTTTGCCCGCAAATTCCGTCAGGACAACGACCTGGAGGCCGCTGGAAAACTCGTCTTGGCACACCTGCGCGTGGTGGTGTCTACCGCCCGCCAGTACCTGGGCTACGGGTTGCCACACGGCGACCTGATTCAGGAAGGCAATGTTGGTCTCATGAAAGCCGTCAAACGCTTCGACCCCGACCAAGGCGTACGCTTGGTCAGCTACGCCCTGCACTGGATCAAGGCTGAGATTCACGAATACATCCTGAAAAACAGGAAGGCAATGTTGGTCTCATGAAAGCCGTCAAACGCTTCGACCCCGACCAAGGCGTACGCTTGGTCAGCTACGCCCTGCACTGGATCAAGGCTGAGATTCACGAATACATCCTGAAAAACTGGCGCATGGTCAAAATGGCCACGACCAAGGCGCAGCGCAAGCTGTTTTTTAACCTGCGCTCGATGAAACAACGCTTTCGCAGCGCCGACGCCGTAGCCGACCTGGACAGCCACCGCAACACCCTCAACGACAGCCAGATTGACGCCATGGCCGCCCAACTCAACGTCAAGCGTGAAGAAGTCATTGAGATGGAAGCGCGCCTGGCCGGCGGCGACGTGCTGCTCGACCCCAGCCCCTCAGACGACGGTGAAGACGCTTTTGGCCCGATCGCCTACCTGACCGATGCCGCCCACGAGCCCACGGCGATGATCGAAGCGCATCACCGCGACCTGCTGGCCAGCGATGGCCTGGCGCAGGCATTGGACACACTGGACGCGCGCAGCCGCCACATCGTCGAAGAGCGCTGGCTCAAGGTCAACGACGACAACTCTGGCGGCATGACGCTGCACGATCTGGCTGCCGTTTACGGCGTCAGCGCCGAGCGCATCCGCCAGATTGAAGTGGCCGCGCTGAAGAAAATGAAGAAAGCGCTGGTCGAGTTTGCTTGATGCCTGCGCCGGTACTGACCGTCATACACTCACCAGCCTTCAGCGCGGTCGCCGCCTGAAGGCTTTTTTATCGCCCCTCATCACTTTGTGGAGTTGCACCATGGTTTTGACCCATCGTCGAAATGCTTTTTTATTGATAGCTGCTTGCGCTTGCTCTACATGGGCTAGCAGCCAAAATGTCATTAAATCTGCAGGCTGGCCGAGCAAGCCCGTACGCATCATCGTCGGTTTTCCTGGTGGCTCGTCGCCTGACCTGACCGCCCGCACGTTGGCCGAACCGCTGGCCAAGGCGCTGGGACAGCCAGTGATTGTGGAAAACAAGGTCGGCGCTGGTGGCAACATCGCCGCCGACCTGGTCGCCAAAGCCACCGACGACCACACGCTGGGCCTGATGATCAATGGCAACCTCACCACCGCCAAACTACTCAACCCCAAACTGCCGTATGACCCGTTGAAAGACCTGCAACCCGTCAGCCTGGTGGGTGTTTCGCCCTTGGTGCTGATGGCGCCCAAGAATGCACCCGGCACCGATGCCAAAGGTTTTTTGGCCGCAGCAGCCCAAGCCGGTGACCGCTGGAGCTACGGCTCGCCCGGTGTGGGCACGGTCGGCCACATCGGCATGGAGTTTTTCAAAGCCAAAACCGGTGTTCAAGCGGTGCACGTGCCCTACCCTGGTTACGCCCAGGTGGCCACGGCAATGATTGGCGGGGATTTGCACTTGTCGATGTTGCCGCCGGCACTGGCGATGGCCCAAGTCAAGGGCGGCAAATTGCGCGCCATTGGCGTGACCAGCAGCGGGCGCAGCGCCCTGCTGCCTGATCTGCCAAGCATGGCCGAGGCCGGTGTGGCCAACTTCAACCTGGAAATCTGGAACGCCGTGGCCGCACCAAAATCAATGCCCGCGCCAATCGTTGCCCGCTTGTCAGCGCTGGTGAGCGACGTTGCGCGCTCACCCGAGATGCGGCAAAAACTCTACCAGCAGGGCTGGCAAGTGGTGGGCTCATCCCCTGATGGCCTGGCCAAGCGTATCCAGTCTGACACACAGCAGTTCGGCGCGGTGATCAAGACCCTCGGCTTGGCAACCCAAAAGTAGCACCCGTCCTCTGACGTTAGAACTTCGACAAGTCAGGCTGGCGCTTTTCCAGAAACGCGGTGAATGCCTCGCGTGCGGCGGGCTCAAGCACCAGTTCACCAAATACTTCGCCCTCTTGCATGATGCGCTGCTGCAGCAGATCTGCCTGACCCTGCTTCATCAGGCGCTTGGCCGCCGCCAGCGCCATGGTGGGTTTGGACGCCAGTTTGCGGGCCTGGCGCTGCGCCAGTGCGTTGGCCTCAGACGGCGGCACAATGCGCGCGACCAAGCCCATCTCCAGCGCGGCCTCAGCGCCAAACGGCTCGCCCAGCAGCAAGGCCTCGGCAGCACGACCGTAGCCCATGCGCTGCGGCGCCAGCAGGCTGGAGCCCGCTTCCGGGCAAACCCCCAGGTTGACAAACGGCATCGAAAACGCCGCGTTGTCACCCGCATAGACCAGGTCACAATGAAACAGCAGGGTGGTACCAATACCCACCGCTGGCCCGCAAACCGCCGTCACGATCGGCTTGGGGAACGTGCTGATGGCGTGCAAAAAGCGAAATACCGGCATCTCTGGCGGGGTACTCGGGCGGGTCAAAAAGTCAGAAATATCGTTGCCCGCGCTGAACACCGTCTCGTGGCCCTGAATGACCAGCGCGCGCACGTTGCTGTCAGCCTGCGCTTGCGCCAGGGTGTCAGCCAGCGAGGCGTACATCGCCGAGGTGAACGAATTTTTCTTGGCAACCCGGTTAAAGGTGAGCGTCATCACGCGCTCGGTGGTGTCAATGAGGATGTCGGTCATGGAAGGGAATTTAATCAATTGGGGTCAGTAATCAATTGGGGTCAGAGCACGTCGCTGGCGCGAGTGGTCTGACCCGCATGGTCTAGAGTTTCTCGAATATACCCGCTGCGCCCTGGCCCATGCCAATGCACATGGTCACCATGCCGTATTTGCCCTGCGTGCGTTGCAGGCCGTGGATCACGGTGGCGGCACGAATCGCACCGGTAGCACCCAACGGATGGCCCAGCGCAATCGCGCCGCCCATCGGATTCACCTTGGCTATATCCAGCCCCAGGGTGTTGATGACCGCCAGGCTTTGTGCGGCAAAGGCTTCGTTGAGCTCAATCCAGTCGAGTTGGTCGAGCGTCAGGCCGCCGTTTTTCAGAGCAGCGGGAATCGCCTCGATCGGGCCAATGCCCATGTACTGCGGTGGCACGCCTTTGGCGGCAAAACTCACAAAGCGCGCCAGCGGTTTCAGGCCAAATTGCTTGAGCGCTTTTTCACTGACCAGAATCAAGGCACCGGCGCCGTCCGAGGTTTGCGAGCTGTTGCCTGCGGTGACCGAGCCACGCGCGGCAAACGGCGACTTGAGCCTGGCCAGGCCTTCCAGGCTGGTGTCGGGGCGTGCACCTTCGTCGGTGGTAACGACGCGCTTTTTCTCACTGACTTCACCAGTGGCCAGGTTTGGCACACGGTCAATCACTTCAATGGGCGTGGTCTCTGCCGTGAAATAGCCTGCTGCCTGCGCCGCCAGCGCGCGCTGGTGCGACTGCAACGCAAACGCGTCCTGCGCTTCGCGGCTGACCTTCCACTGGGTGGCGACTTTTTCAGCCGTCAGGCCCATGCCGTAGGCAATGCCAACGTTTTCGTCGTTCTCAAACATCAGCGGCGAGAACGAGGGGGCGTTGCCACCCATCGGCACCATGCTCATGCTCTCCACGCCGGCCGCGATCATCACGTCGGCCTCGCCGACGCGGATGCGGTCGGCTGCCATTTGAATGGCAGTCACGCCCGACGCGCAAAAGCGATTGACGGTGACCCCGCCCACACTGGTAGGAAAGCCCGCCAACACGGCAGCGGCACGCGCAATGTTGAGGCCTTGCTGGCCTTCGGGCATGGCGCAGCCGCAAATGATGTCTTCAATGGCGTTGGGGTCGAGCCCCGGCGCTTGTGCCAGCGCCGACTGCAGCACCTTGACCAGCAGGTCATCCGGGCGCATGTTGCGGAAAAACCCGCGGCTTGATTTGCCAATGGGGCTGCGCGTGGCAGCAACGATATAGGCATCAGAGAGTTGTTTCATAGTGATCCTTAAATGATCGAAAAATTGTGACGTTCGTGACTAAGCAAGGGTAGCGAGCGACTTTGAGGCCAGGCAGACGGAGCACAGCGACCGGAACGTACACCCATACGTGAGGATTGCGAGCACCGCCCAACGACGCATAAAAGCCGCGCAGTAGCTTGATTAGTTACGAACTGGCTTGCCGTTTTGCATCATCCCCATGATCCGCTCTTGCGTCTTGGGGTTGGCCAGCAGGGTGGCAAACGCCTTGCGCTCCAGTGCCATCAGGTATTCCTCATCAACCAGGCTGCCGGCATCGACATCACCACCGCAAACCACCCAGGCAATCTGGCTGCCGATGAAATAGTCGTAGGCGCTGATGAACCCACCGTCGCGCATGTTGACCAGCGTGCCCTTGATGGTGGCCAGGCCGCTGCGGCCAGCCACCGGAAACATGCGCTTGTGTGGCGCGCGGTAGCCGGAATCGAACAGGGCTTTGGCCTCGTTGATGGCGACATAAAGCAGTTCATCCTTGTGCGCGACGATCACATCGCTATCTAAAAGATAGCCAAGTTTCCTTGATTCAAGAGCACTGGTGCCAACTTTTGCCATGGCTGCGGCAGTGAAGCCGTTGGTCAAAAACGGCAACAGGTCTTTACCAGTAGAGGCCGCGGCGTTCTCCGCGGCGCGGCGGGCAATGTAGGTCAGGCCGCCACCACCGGGCACCAGGCCGACACCCACCTCGACCAGACCAATGTAGCTTTCCATGGCCGCCACGCGCTTGCTGGAATACAGCCCCAGCTCGCAGCCGCCACCGAGCGCCAAACCACGCATGGCTGAAATCACGGGCACGTTGGCGTAGCGCAGTTGGAGCATGATTTTTTGCATCTCGTGCTCGGCTTCGCTGATGGCACCAACGCCGCCGGTCATGAACGCGGGCAGCATGGCCTGCAGATCAGCACCGGCAGAAAACAGCTCGTCGTTGGACCAGATCACCAGACCCTTGTACTTTTCTTCGGCCAGCGCCACGCCTTGCATCAGGCCTTCGAGCACACCCATGCCGATGGCGTGCATCTTGGTCTTGATGCTGGCAATCACCACCTCATCATCTTGCGTCCACAGGCGCACCGCGTCGTCCTCAAACAATGTGGTGCCTGCCGTTTTGGCGTCCGCCGCGTTGGCACCTAGCACGCTTTCGGGAAAGTGCTGACGCGCATAGACCGGGAGTTGGCGCACCGGCACAAACTGGCCGGTGGTCGGATTCCAGGAGCCCGCGGGGGTATGCACGCCACCGGCATCGGCCACCGGGCCTTTGAACACCCAGTCGGGCAGCGGCGCATTGCACAGCGCTTTACCCGCGTCAATATCAGCCTTGACCAGGTTGGCCACGTCTAGCCAGCCGGCTTCTTGCCACAACTCAAACGGACCCTGCTTCATGCCAAAGCCCCAGCGCATGCAAAAGTCGACATCACGCGCGTTGTCGGCAATGTCGGCCAGGTGCACGGCGGCGTAGTGGAAAGCGTTGCGCAAGATCGCCCACAGGAACTGGCCTTGCGCACCCTCGGCGTTGCGCAACAGTTTCAGCCGCTCAACGGCCGGCTTTTTCAGCATGCGGGTGTAGACCTCGTCGGCTTTCTCACCGGCGGGCACGTAGGTTTTGGTTTTCAAGTCAAAACGCTGGATGTCGCGACCCACCTTCTTGAAGAAGCCCGCCTTGGTCTTTTGCCCCAGGTTGCCCATCTCGAGCAAGGTTTTCAACACCTCGGGCGTGGCAAAACTGGGGTAGAACGGATCAGTCTGGGCGCTAAGCGTGTCCTGCAGCGTCTTGATCACATGCGCCATGGTGTCCAGACCCACCACGTCGGCGGTGCGGAAAGTGCCACTGCTGGCGCGACCGAGTTTCTTGCCGGTCAGGTCATCGACCACGTCGTAAGTCAGTCCGTAGTTTTCCACCTCTTTCATGGTGGCCAGCATGCCCGCCACGCCGACGCGGTTGGCGATGAAGTTGGGCGTGTCTTTGGCGCGCACCACGCCCTTGCCCAGCACGCTGGTGACAAAGGCTTCCAGGTCGTCAAGGATCTGCGGCTGCGTGGTGGGGGTGTTGATCAGCTCCACCAGCGGCATGTAGCGCGGCGGGTTAAAGAAATGGATACCGCAAAAGCGCGGTTTGATTTCCTCGGGCAGAACTTCACTGAGCTTGGTGATCGACAGGCCCGAGGTATTGGACGCAACGATGGCGTGCGGAGCGATGAAGGGCGCAATCTTTTTGTACAGGTCGAGTTTCCAGTCCATGCGCTCGGCAATGGCTTCGATGATCAGGTCGCAGCCCAGCAACTGCGCCATGTGCTCTTCGTAGTTGGCCTGACCGATCAGCGCCGCGTCTTCGGCCACGCCCAGCGGCGACGGCTTGAGCTTTTTCAGCCCATCGACCGCGCGGATGACGATGCCGTTCTTGTGGCCCTCCTTGGCCGGCAGGTCAAACAGGATGACGGGAACCTTGACGTTGACCAGATGCGCGGCGATCTGCGCACCCATCACGCCAGCGCCGAGAACGGCGACTTTTTTCACATTGAATCGAGACACAAATTACTCCTTGTTTGGGCTGAACTTATTCGACGCGCTGCCAGACCTGGGTGCGGTAAATGAAGGCAACGTAGCCACGCATCTCCATGGTCTTGCCGTCGTCGACGGGTTTGAGGCGGGTCCTGTAGGTTTTGCCGTTGTTAGGGTCGAGGATTTCACCGCCGGTCCAGATGGTTTTGTCATCAGCATCTTGCTTCACGTTGCGGATGATCGTCATGCCCAGCACCGGCTGGTCTTTGCGGTCGTCGCTGCATTTGTCGCAGGTGTTACCGGCCTTGGCGGGGTCAAAAATCTTCTCAATCTTGCCGGTCAGCACGCCGTCGGCTTCGGTGATGCGCACCAGAGACTTTTCGGTTTTGCCGTCGTCGTCGATGGTTTTCCACAGGCCAAGCGGGCTCATCTGGGCGCAGGCGGCACCACCGATTGCAACAAAAGTGATAGCTGCTACCGCTTTACCGACAAGGGCTAGCGTCGTTTTTTTCATATAAAGTCTCCTGGGTTATTCAGTGGGTGATCGGTTCAGGCCAGCGCGGCATCGGTATCAAGCAAGACCTTGACACCAGCGCGCGCGGTGCGCATCAGCGACGCGGTTTCGGGGAACAGTTTGGCAAAGTAAAAACGCGCGGTTTGCAGCTTGGCCACATAGAACGGGTCAGTGTTGCCCGCGGCAATTTGGCGCAGCGCCACCTGCGCCATGCGCGCCCAGAAGTAGCCAAACACCAGGTGCCCGGCCACGCGCAGGTAGTCCACTGCAGCGGCACCTGCTTCGTCGGGGTTCTGGAACGCCTTGAAGCCGATCTCGGTGGTGAACTTGGTCATCTGCTCGCCCAGAATCGCGATGGGCGTGATGAACTCGGCCATCTTTTCGTTGACGCCTTCTTCGGCAACGAGCTTGCCAACCAGTTTGCCAAACTTTTGCAATGTGGCACCGTTGTTGCCCAGCACCTTGCGGCCCAGCAAGTCGAGACTCTGGATGGTGTTGGTGCCCTCGTAAATCATGTTGATGCGGGCATCGCGCACAAACTGCTCCATGCCCCATTCCTTGATGTAACCGTGGCCGCCAAACACCTGCAGGCAAGTCGAGGTTGCGGTCCAGCCGTTGTCGGTCAGGAAGGCCTTGCAAATGGGTGTCAGCAGCGCCAGCAACTCGGCTGACTCCTTGCGTACCGCTTCGTCGGTTGCGTTGATCTCTTTTTCAAGGAGCATGGAACTGAAGCACAGCAAAGCGCGGCCACCTTCAGCGTAGGCCTTGGCGGTGAGCAGCATCTTGCGCACGTCAGGGTGCACGATGATGGGGTCAGCAGGCTTGTCTTTGGCTTTCGGGCCCGAGAGGCTGCGCATCTGGATGCGGTCTTTGGCGTAAGCCAGCGCGTTCTGGAACGCCACTTCGGTCAAACCCAGCGACTGGTTGCCCACGCCCAGGCGGGCGGCGTTCATCATGACAAACATGCCTTGCATGCCCTTGTTGGGCTGGCCCACCAGCGTGCCCAGCGCGCCGTCGAGCACGATCTGAGCCGTCGAGTTGCCGTGGATACCCATCTTGTGCTCCAGGCCACCACAGTAGATGCCGTTGCGCGTGCCCAGCGTGCCGTCAGCATTGACGTTGAACTTGGGCACGATAAACAGGCTCACGCCCTTGATGCCCGGGGGCGCATCGGGCAGGCGCGCCAACACCAGGTGGATGATGTTTTCAGCCACGTCGTGCTCGCCGGCACTGATGAAGATTTTGTTGCCGGTGAGCTTGTAGGTGCCATCGGCCTGCGGCTCGGCCTTGGTGCGCATGAGGCCCAGGTCAGTACCGCAGTGCGGCTCGGTCAGGCACATGGTGCCGGTCCATTCGCCGCTGACCATCTTTGCCAAATAGGTTTTTTTCTGAGCGTCGGTGCCGTGCGTGTGCAGCGCAGCGTAAGCGCCATGCGTCAGGCCGGGGTACATGGTCCAGGCCTGGTTGGCTGAGTTCATCATCTCGTAAAAGCACTGGTTGACGATCAGCGGCAAGCCCTGGCCGCCAAATTCGGGGTCGCACGCCAGCGCAGCCCACCCACCTTCGATGTACTTGGCGTAGGCCTCTTTGAAGCCTTTGGGTGTGGTCACCGCGTGCGTGGCCTGGTCGATGGTGCAGCCCTCTTCGTCACCACTGACGTTGAGCGGTAGCAGCACCTCGGCGGCAAACTTGCCACCTTCTTCGAGCACCGCATTGATGGTGTCTGCGTCGATGTCGGCGTGCGCCGGCATGGCTTGCAGATCGGCGGTGACGTTGAGCAATTCGTGCATCACAAATTGCATGTCGCGCAGCGGGGGGGTGTAGATGGGCATGGTTTTCTCCTTGGAAATGAACAGGTTTAAGCCTTCGAACCGATGGCGGAAGGTTGGGATGATGGTCTGCCGTAACAACGCAGAATATTTTCGAACCCGGTATTGGCACGCTCAATGGCGCCTGGGTTCTTCAAAAAGCGTGCCTCGTAGTGCAGCGCCAGAATCAGGCCGTGAATCTCGAACACCATCTGGTAAGCATCAGCCCCCGGCAACAGATGGCCTTCATCACGGGCTTGCAGCACCGCGCGGTGCACGGCGTTGAGCCAGGTCTGCACCGAACTGGCCAGCGCGTCGCGCACGGGGCCCGGGCGGTCGTCAAATTCGACTGCGCCGCTGATAAAAATACAGCCCGACTGGATCTCGACGGCGACGCGTTTCATCCAGTTGGCAAACAGCGCGCGCAGGCGTGGCAGACCACGCGGGGCGTTCATCGCCGGGAAGAAGACTTCATCGGAAAACAGCTGGTAATACTCGCGCACCACCGAAATTTGCAGTTCTTCACGCGAGCCAAAGTGGGCAAATACGCCGGACTTACTCATACGCGTAACCTCGGCCAGCGCGCCAATGCTCAA
>Ga0210036_1004872_pt1 | contig 12047 bp, 10 predicted proteins | sample CryGeymeta201515_FD_185469 | JGI IMG/M metagenome (GOLD analysis project Ga0210036, IMG submission 185469) | Groundwater microbial communities from Crystal Geyser aquifers in Utah, USA - Crystal Geyser metaG 2015-15 (SPAdes) (version 2) | ecosystem: Environmental > Aquatic > Deep subsurface >...
CTAGTAGTAGTTAGTAAGACCTCATAATTTTAGGATTTGACCTTTACTATGATTTGAAAATAATAATTGCGTTCGTATTTTCAAGAATCACACGATTGAACAAAACATCGGAGTCGTAACCGTGAATGCCAAAATAATGAGGTTCTCGCTCGGATGGGCCTACCCATCCCACGCCACCCGCATCTCCTCTCTCTATTAAATTGCTACTTGGTAGAGGCCACATCACCAGAAGGCTTGCTGACTGGGGCTCTGTTCGGAAGGCAGCGGCGTTTGTGCTCTTGGCCATCGGTTGCTTGGACGACGGCGATACGACATACGACTGCTGGATCTTGTGTCTTGTGTAGTCTAGCAAACTCACATTTCATGCGACAATTCAAGATCCTACTAAGTTTTCGTTTACTTGTCGTTTTAAATATTTTCCTGTATCTATTTCTATTCCTATGCATCTATGTTGTAACGACTCTCAAAAGAGAGAATCTAAGGGGTAGGAGGCACGAAGCTTGGAATATCAATGCCTTCGGTAACGGTAGAAGTCAGAACTCCGCATTTCTCTTCAACCAGTGAGCTGCAAAACTGTGGACAAAGGCATTTGTCGGTCATGGCTGCCAGCTTCCGACAACAGTGCACTCAGCTCTTCTTCGCTTAATTGTGCATCCTCCCTTCCGATGTTTTTGAGGATTCTGTTAAGATTGTCCACTTGAAACGTTTGCGGGTGTTCGGGCTCTTGAATCGCCTTGATGATGTGTTTGCGGAAGCGAGAGGGCACTTCGTCGCTGAAACTGTGATAAGGAGCGTACGAATGGGGTAGTCAAATACAAGTTAGCTCAACTGTGCTGCAAAGAGCAGCGATGAATCATTCTTTCTAAGTGTAACTTACTTGGCACGGCGATATTCTTCGAGAATAGTTTTTACCTTTTGAGCAGGGGCGCAGTCGCTTGAGAAGGCAGTTTGTCTCATCATGGTGGAAGCCATCAGGCGTCGTGCCACCATTCTTGAAGGGTTCGTCATCAGATTCATCATGGTTTCGGTCGTCAGCTTTACAAGAAATGCTTGAGTTTGTCTACTTGTTTATGGTTGCTATTTGAAAATATCAGCGTGTTTTTTTGAGAATCCTTGTTTTAGTGTTTGTGAAGTACTAGCTAGAGCACTGCTGGTAGATAATAGCTTGGGTGTGTCAACCAAAGAAAAGTGAGTCGGTCACAAGTGCGAGAAAGTTTGATACGTGATGCCGTACGCTTCAAAATGTCAAATAATATGCGTCAGCATGCGAACTGTTTCGAACTTAACGGAACAAAATGAGGCAGTTGCCGCTTTTCAATCGCTCGTAGGTCCGTTTTAGAAGCTGCCAACTCAGATTTTTCTTAATTTCCAACGAACCAAATACTGGGTTTTTGACTTCACCACTATCGCCGGCACAGCCATCTATTGTCTTTTCCAGCCAAAGGGGGCGGGCGCACAGCTGCCCGCCAATGACCGAAATGTCACGCCCTGTCTCCCACCAAGCGAACAGGAACACGAAAACAAAGAAATCGGATAATATCATTCCCACATTGAATGACAACATGACAGGCAAAGATCTCAACATAAGGCCTGCCTCGTAGCCCTGCATCGAAGCCCTACCAGAAAACAATAGGCCTAGACCCTGGGCCCAGCAATTGAAGGCGAAAAATGCAAACCAAAATCCTCACTAATTTGCCATTTTGTCGAATACGAAAGTAAATTACGTTCAAATAGTTTGTTAACCTGCCACTCCTGCCGCCCGAATGGTCACCGGCGAGCTGATGCAACCCACCTCCGGGTGGATTGCAACACTCCTGCCAGTGCCTAGGAACGGAGATGGTCGGCCTAGTAAATTGCTGAGTTTCTCCATACCCACAACTACCTAGCTAGCTAGCCCCCGACACCTGGGAGCTGGTAGAGTCGAGCACAGCTTTGCTGTGCTCGTCACACAGTCTACGTACAAGCCTTACCCTAACCCTAAATATTAGATCTAACCCTAAGGCCCTAAATACTATTTTTTGAATTAGAGTAGGGGAGGGGTGCTGCCGGCGATAGTGGTGAAGTCCATTAGCTGCCCTCGCATTCGGAGTATTTGTGTATCGAGTACAGTAACTTCTACGAGCCAGCTCTAGCTAGCTACTTCCTCAAGTATTAGTAGATAGCTAGTGACCCACTCTGAATAGGGAGAGGGAAAAGCCCGCTGATTGCGAATTTGCAGAGCCGAAAGAGGCTATAGTTGGTGTAGATGCTGTGCAGCAGTCGCCGGAACAGGAGATAATTACTCCGAAAGAAGAGCTGGGTGCTCACTACTATGACTCAAGTTTGACGCTTCGGTTGTCCATAGAGGTCAGTCCACTTCCTCGCATGTGGCGCGGCTCGCAGGCCAGACTAGTAAGAATAGTTTACTGTAATGATGAATCCATACTACCACTACTACACATTGCAACGGGCCTTTCCTTTACAAATACGGAAGAACTGCGAAGTGATTCATTTTCATCTCTAATATGTTGTTGTTTATGTGTATATGTATGTCTCACTGAATGAAGCTGCAAAGAGGGCGAGGCGTCCACTGCACTGCCGAAGCATGGTAGCACGAGCGAATCTATTGATTTCTACCGTCACTTCCATTGATGCCTACTCCGTTGTCTGCACAAATTACAATAATTGCACGGTCTTCGATGCTGGGACGAAATCGGCATGGTGTCCCCTTGCTGAGTACGCTTTACCTGGTAGTAGCAATGAAACGACCTTTGTTCAGTCCCTCATCCTGTAAAGTTCAATTTTGCAATTGGACACACTCGTTTTGGTTTTTGGTTGTTGCAAGATTCCTTTTCGGTACATTCACACATTCACACATCATTATGGACTCAGTACTAAACTTTTGCGTGTCAATTTTTCATCACTGTTAGCATATACTGTTGGCTAGAACATTTCGCCACCATCTGCCATTGGGACAAAACAACCAGGTGTGTCGTCACAACAGATCTCGTAACAGCAAAAGAGCGCAATGATGTCCGTAAGGCCTCCACCCATTCGTCCACCACAGCACATGGAACAGCAACAACATATCAGACAAAGCAGTAATAAGAGAGCGACAAAGGATGCACCTATCACAAATCCCTCTTCCAGTGACTCATCATCGAGATCGTTAAAGTAATTGGAATAATCATTGCCTCCCTCCAAGACGCGATGTTGATGATGCGTAACAACTCTACTCCTGGATGCTTCTGCCACTGCCACCAAAACCAGCAATATAGTTATGTTTGCTGTAGAGAAAGATATGCCGCGTTGATAGTTCATGCTTAATGTATGAAAAGAATCTGTTTGGGACTGATCAAAAATCGGAATATTTCATGGAATAGTAGGCTATACTAATAAAGTGAAAAGTGAAGCATTCAGCGAGGCACTTGCACAACATCACCTCGCTCGCGGAATAGGGATACGGATAATGTAACGCAGAGAGAACCCGAGACCTTGATCTTCTTCTTTGATGATGCATTGTTTTTCGTTCGTTCTCTCCGTGTGGTGTTGCTGATGATGGTGCCAACGCGAACTCCAGAGGAGGGGCAAGGCTCATCTGAGGCACGCACACACTACTACTACTACTACAAATAAACAAGATAAATCGTACCAACAAACTTACTGTCTTCAATAAATCCAATTTAAAAAAAACGGCAACAATGTCAACCTACGCTTTGCACCACAGCGCCCTGGAACGTCGAAGGGTTATGCTCGAAAAGTTGGGTGGTGATGGGCGACGAAGAGAAGCCATTGAAAAATTCTACCAAAAGCAAATGGAAGATGAGAGAATCATGCATTTCTTCGACGGGAGCGACGTGGAAATTATCAAGTGGCACCAGTTTAATCTCATGTCGATTGCCTTTACAGAAGTTCCCAAGAACTTTGATGTTGCGAAGCTAATACTTACGCGACACAAATATTTGTACGATCAGGGACTCAACGAAACTCATTTTGATATTGTAGCCAAACATTTCACAGATACACTGGAAGAAATGGACGTGGAACCAGATTTGGTCAAGGAAGCACTGGAGGTCGTCATGCCACTTCGTGGACCCTTTAAAGAAGGTGCCCGTCAAGCCAGGGAGAGAAAAGAAGCTGCTGCGTTCAGAAGCCGTGTTCGAAAAGCTGTTGTGGTAGCCATTCTGGCTGGCTTGGCCGTCCGGTATTTCAAAGGCAGGAAGAAATAGAGCTGTAGAAAACAAGACGAAAGAGGAGAAGCATTTGAATGCTTTTTGCAAAGGATTTACCTGGAGCAAAATCAAATGACAAATCAATCCACTCAAACAAAATCTGGTCTATTTGTTAGAACCCCTCAGCAAACTGTGCCTGCTCAATCAAAAAGTGCCGTACCAACTCAATCAAAATGTTACCCTCATACGATAAAGTTTAATCTACATGTCAAATAGCTTTATTGGACGAGCAAAAAGTCGAGTCGGTTGTTGTTGGCATGACTATGATACTGTACTCCCGGCCGATCAAGGCTACAGTTGCTTTGCAGTGCTGCGTAACTCCTCGAAATACAATAATCGAGCCATTATCGATGATTTTCTGCTTGCTTGTTTCGTACTGAGTAGTTCTCAAGTCACTTGAAACTCGTGTGATTTCATCGCGAAAGTCCGCTTTTTTAAATCTCTTGCCCCGCCAGCCAGGTATGGCTGGTGGCTGAGCATCTATCATAGTGCATAGCTAAGCACTCACATAGCCGAGACGAAGCAATCTGACATGGATGCTACTCCATAATGTACTACTAGTACTAGCTAGCTAGCTAAAAATACTACTACTAGCTAGTAGTAGCACCACAGAGTACTGTACGTGCTCTAGAAGTAGACCTACTAGCTAAAAGACGCGATCTGTTCTACTAGAGTAGTTGAGACTACGGTAGTAGACTAGACTACCATTAACAATAACTGCAGGTTTTGGGCTGGTGGAGAACAATCCTTACCAAAAGTGGTGCTCGTTAAAAGTGCTCCTTTATGCCTTCTCGCCCGCGACTCGATACTGACACGAAGAAGATCCATAAACGCATACAGTACCAGTACTACCTACTCTACAAACTTTGGGTTCTATGAAAATAATAGTAAACTTGTGCCAATAAGAAGTGTTATTTTGGATAAAGCAACTATCTATCTAGACTATTCCAAGATTGAGATTGAGAGGTCGATTTCTTGCTTATAATAAATCTTTAGCAAAAACTTACCTCTCCATCGCCTGTGCCAGAGGATCTTAACTTTTCTTGAATATCAACCAACCAGCTACTGGCATTTGGCTCATCGATAATCAAAAAGCGTTATTAAACATACCCATTCTAAGACTTAAAACAATGGACGACTTAAACTCCGATCTTATCCTAAAGGTGGCGCAGTATGTATCCGTATTGGACGCAGCCGCTTGGATGCAAACATCCAAACGGTACTACTATTTGATTCATCATTTGCGGCATGTCATGGGCCCCGAAATGGTCGCAGCTGCCTCAGATACACCGGTTGCAAAAGCGTTATCGCAGCTCAGGCAATCGCCAACACTTGCTCTGTGCTGCAGTACAGAATCTTCGACGTTTAATCAGCAAGTGGCATCCCAGTTGCCACCTTCGACAGTTGTTGTAGGTGCGGTGGCACAATCCATTCAGACCTGCGCGGACGGGGAAGTTGAATCCAGATCACCCGCCAATATTCTGTTAGGGCACTTGGGCAATGAAGCTACTGTTCAACCCTTTGTATGGGAATCCCAAGGACAAGTACAGCAACGTTGGACCAATGAACTGGAAACAGAAGTGAAGGCAACATTTGCACCCGACAACGAAGGTGGCAGCAGTGTAAATGTTCGAGATTACGAAGTTTTTATTCTGTACGGGTGTGGCGCCGGTTGTGGCGTTTTGGAAGAATTTATTCGCTGTGTGCAATCAATGCACCCCAAGGCACAAATAGTGGGAGGTATTTGCTCCTCGGGCTACATTTCGAAACCAGTCACGCCACAACAAATGGAGCCAGGTGTCTTGAGTTCCAAGCCTATTTCGTCACTTAAGTCAATGTTCAAAAACATGGGTGGTTCTGATGAAGAATATGCTTCCCTTACTGAAAAACAAGATCTTGTCGACCGTGTGCATTCCATGCTGAAGAAACACCCTTTCGTCGTGGAACCCAACTTAGAAGATGCCGTCTTTGGCGTGGCACTGCGAGGCAACATTCCTATTCGGAGTGTCGTTTCAAGAGGCGTGAAAAAGTTAACTGCACCAGATACAACACTTTTTGTTCGCGAAACTCGGCTAATGGGACCTACGGCGAATCATGATTGGCAGCAGCAGGAACAAGTGAATCCCCAAAATCGAACTGTCATCCCAGCTTTTCATGTTATTGACTCCTTGGTGGAAAAAGGATCTGATAGACCTTGGGATTTTATGAGTTTTTTGGCGCAACATGGTGGTGAAGGAGTTGACTTTTGCGGTGTACGGCGGCGAAAGCCAGGAAGCAGCACAGAAGACGAATCCTACGATGAGACTTTTGAATTGTACGCGCTCGACATGCATGGTGACAAGCTCAAGATTCCCGTCAACAATTCAGATCTCTTTTCTAGTCGAGCCTTGGCCATGGCCGAGTCTGAAGTGACAACTCTGACCCAGACTGCCACTTTCAGTCAAGTGAACGAAGGTGATATGGACGAAGCACAAATAGAATTCTTTGCGCTGGACGGACCAGCTTGTATGGAACACGTGGAAAATACCATGAAACGACTGAAAGAACAGACAGAAAACAATGGAGACAATGTGATGGCGGCCATGATGTTTAGTTGCGCCGGAAGGGGGCCCATGCCAGGTTGGTTGTTGACCAAACCCATGAATGATGCCACTGCTTTTACCAATGCATTTGGCAGGGATATACCCTGCATTGGGTTTTACGCTGGAGGTGAGATTGGACCACTGGCGACGGCACCAGTGCCTGGCGTTCAAGAACGAGATTTGTTCCAGCGAGGTCGAGCAAATTTGCAAGGGTTTACGGCCGTCTTTGCCTTGTTCCTAGCCCCGACTGTAGATCTTCGACACATTGAAATTGATGATAGCCCAGAACACATCGACGCCTTCATTTCGGAGCAATTACATCCAAATAAATGAATTCGAAGTGCATGCATGTTTGTTTAAATTCTCTTTGAATCGTTTACTTTGCTGAACACGATAAAGGGCCTCAGTACGAATCGATATCGTATGAAACCAATAAATTAGAGGCTGAATACTCAAGAACCAAAGGAAAGCCCGCGAAACAATGGCGTCAGCATGCGCATAGTATCAATATTATTGCATAAGAATTAAAAACTACACCTACAGTTTCGTACTGGCGAGAAACGCAATATTTTTGTTGTTCAGAATACAGTACCAAAGTGTGCGTTCCTTTTCGACGTGGCCTCAACGATTGAAGCAAAAACATTTCAAATTTTAATCATGGAATCCAATACTAAATAACGTTGTTCCAAATATTCTAGACAGATTGTGCAAGTTGTGTTGCTGCTGTGTTCTCCGTTTGCCGGGTTGGATAGACAGAAGTTGACAACAGCTTTAAGGCGTTCGCCTTGTTCACATGGCGAACACTTTGTGAAAGCTTACTAGTAAACTGATGCATGGTTTCTTAAGTAGAAATCGGAAGAAAAGTACTTGAGTACTACTAGTAGTAGTAGTAGTAGACTAGCTATACTGTAGCTACTAGCTACCGGTAGTAGGAGTGGTAGTCCGTAGTTTCGCAATGAAGAGAAAATGTGCGTCTCACTTATAATGTCATCGCATTATTTAGCGCAAGTAGACTAGACTAGCTAGAGTAGTAGACTACTAGTAGTAGACTATTAGTAGACTACGTAGTAGAGGGACTAGACTAGTAGACTACGTAGTAGACTACTAGTAGATTTGTAGACTACTACTTAGTCTAGTAGTAGACTACTTGTTGGGCTACGACGATTCCCACGCGACTGACCAGGGACGGACCTGGCATGAAATAGTGAATAGGGGTGGCCGTGAATCACCGATTATTGTATCAAGTTGTGAGAACAAAGGTACTGGTATTAATGCTCACTTAAAATAAAAGATCTGGTTTTATTAACAATTATACCTCCCTGAGTGATAGTAGATCCCTGTGACTGTGTAGGCTACAAGAGCTGACAGAAGGGACTAGCTAGGCACCTGTGGATTCAACATCTTTTATTTTAAGACTGAGAAGCTCCAGTGAAGAGCTTGAGGAAGTTAACTTGGTGCAGCAACAAAGAGCAAGCAAGTTGACAGGAGGTCCTCCAAGATAAGGAGAGTCGGTCGCTCGGTACTACTTTGTTCCGGAACGAGTAGTACAGGAACAAGTCGAGTCGGTCGTTGCGAGCGAACGGTTCGAACGACGGTACGAGCGAGTCGAAGTTAACAAGCAAGGAAGTTCGAGCCGAGCTGTTCTAGTCGTTGTTCCGGTGGTAAACGAACCAACGAACGAGTAGGCTTGTTCCGGTTTTAGCTGATCGTCCGGTCGTCGTAGTCGAACGAACGAGGTCGTCGAATACAGTACTGTTCCGGTCGTCGTAGTCGAACGTCGAAACGAGCAGAGCTGTTCTAGTTGTTGTTCCGGTGGTAATTGAACCAACGAACAAGTAGGCTTGTTCCGGTTTGAAGTTAAGTTCTACACGGAGAAGATTGGGAGCTGGTGCTATACTGAGAGCTAGCACAGCTGATACTACAAGACTGAGTGCAATCTAAACAGGATTTGTTTGGCACTGTCTACAAGAAGAAAGAACATTGGGTTGAGCAAAAGTTCTAAGGTCCTTCAAGGTCGGTGGTACTTAATATTATACGGTGTGGTGGTTCCATAATCAGGATACAGACTTTAAAACCAACCCAACCTATAGTTCTTGCGCCGGAGGCTCTCGCAAAATTTCAATATGAGTAACAGGAGCAGCAAAATGTCGGACGATGGTGCTGATAAAGGCAGTCCTGGTGGACCTAGCTAGTGGAAGTGGCCCTAGCCCAGCTGGTGGTGGTATGAATAAGAAATTCTACCCCAATGCAACAACTAATAGGAACTTCCAAGGAGCCTGTGAGCAAATACAGCAAATGTACTCCATTGTACTTGGCCAGTGCACGGATGCCATGATTGCCAGGATTGAGGCACACATGGACTACCCCACAACCTCAGAGAAGAGTGATGGTGTGGCACTGTTAAAAATCATCAAGTCTGTTAGCTTTTACTTCCATGATCAGAAGTATGCCCCACAGTCAATCCACGAACAAAAGCGACACCTGTTCAGTATCAAGCAGTCCCAGCATGAGACAGTGACTCACTATTATGAGAGGTTTCACAATGCTGTCCAGGTATTGGAGCAATGTGGTGGCACAATTGGCACTGACCCCGGAGTGGTACAGCTTGTGTGTACAAACTTGAGGTTAAGTGTGTCCACCACTGATCCCGATGAGTACACCATGGCAGTGGCATTCCTCCTGGGCGCGGACCCAGCCAGGTTTGGGACCATGATGCGAGAATATGAAAACGCCTTCACCAACGTCTAAAAGGCATATTCAGGGTATTATATTTTGCTGAGTGTATGTACATTTATCAAGAGGGGGTCTACGGCGTAATGTACATTAACTTATGTTTTTACAAAGTGTTGATCTTATTAACCACAATTTAATCTCAAACATTAACATAATTACATTGTTTTATATTACGCTTATATGCTCTATTATAAAAGACTGTATTACACTCAATGTTTAGCTGAATTATATGAATTGTTTGAGTTAATGAAATGTAATTTGATCGTTATCTTGATGATTATTGTTGTGGTCTTGTCTTGCCTAATTATGCACTAATTATATGTATTTAAGAAAATAAGTTAATCCATAAATAAGGTGAAGCTCGCTGAATTTTTAGCATCAACCAAAGGTTATTTTTATCTCTGATTAATGGTTATAGTGAAATTATTAGTATCAATACTTTCCCTTAAGGTTTCTTATTTTTGGGGACTGGTATGGAGTCCTAGTGAAGGAAATTAAGCGCTGGTTTGTTCTGAATGAAGGGTTGTTTATATCTTTTTTTGTATCATAAAAGAAGAACTAATGTTATTATAATATACTTAAGTGTGTGTTATCCAGAATTTTGAAATCAAATGCAATGGCTATTCAAATGGTTTGTGTTTTCTGTGCATCTTGGTGGACGACGAGGCACTGTGGCATGGGTGGTGATAGTTTGGATTATCTCTTCCTTGTTGAGCCAGCGTCGTCTTGAGTTCATTGTATTGTTCAAAACCTTGTATTGACCATCCTCCATATTTTGATTGTCCACTGTTGGCAAGAGTGTACAGACCTCGGCAAGCATCTGAATATATTCTTATTGCTTGCTTACTACCTCCCACAATACATGCATCTACCTTATCCAGTTGTGTTGGGTCTTTTTTTGCATGGAATGAATCTTACCTTCTTTCCATATTTGGGACGTAGTCCCTTCTTCATCTAGACGTTGTTGTTGTTTCTTTTTTCACTCTTCTCCTTTTAGGAGGCAATGGTGGGTCTCTGTTTTGTTTTGGAAATTTTGCAAGAGACAAACAGAGGTGGCACTTAAGTTAGGTGTTTCTTATCATGACGTAACCTCCCACAATACATTCATCTGCGACCTTATCCGGTTGTGTTGGGTCTTGTTTTTTGCCTGGAACGAATCTTACCTTCTTTCCGTATTTGGGACGTAGTCCCTTGTTGTTGTTCCTTTTTGCACTCTTCTCCTTTTAGGAGGCAACAGCAATGGTGGGTCTCTGTTTTGTTTAGGAAATTTTGCAAGAGACAAACAGAGGTGGCACTTAAGTTAGGTGTTTATCATGATGTAACATAATTTCATCTCCTACTACTACAGCATCTACATTAATTTTTAGTTAGTGAAATTACCCGTAGAATCATCTTCCTCTTCGGTCATACTATCTAGTCCTTGCTCTTCTTCATTATTTTCCATCGGGGAAGGGTATTCTTCTGACGGTTCCTCCCGATTAAGATCACGCAGCTGTCTATTTACTCTTTGGTTGTCTCTAGATGATGTTGGCATGGGCATTGTTTAATCATGGTGTTTGCAAATAATATTACTACCGGTTTATTTTTGATTTGGTGTATTCTTAGCACAGCATTATATTTTTTTCATTTGTATTGTGGTCTTCTTTTCCCTCCTCCCAGCACCTGCCCGGTTAGGTTTTCTGATTTAAAGTTGCAATTAATTAGTGTTTGTTTGAGGGATGCTTGTAATTGATGTTGTTCAAATTCTGTTTATTTAAAGTTACCTTGGGTTATGCCAGCTCTTTTGGAGATTTACTAGTGTTATAAACCATTGCTTGTACCAATACTACTATGGACAAGCGCAAGCCATCGCAATCCCAAATATATTGAAGGGTAAACCTTAATATATGGAAGGTTACGAAACATCATATGCCCAGTTATTTCTCAGTGCGCACATGAGATCATAGTTCATTGATTTTTTGTTCATTTTCCAAGCAATGTTATTGTTCCTTGTTTTGCCACATGTGCTTTTTCCCATATCTTTCTTTTGTGTCTTGTACAGACATATTAGGATGTATTGCAGTTGCATTTGTAGGCAGGTACATGACTTGGAATGTACTGGTCAGCGTACACAACCATTGTGTGTACACCGTGCGTAGACACCATTTTTCAACACATATTTGTCAGTTCCACGACCTTATGTCCCCCTTTCCATAAATACTCCTTGACGATTGGTTTCTGTAGATAAAGGAATAACTTATTTTCATTTCACATATCAAATTTTCTTGTTTGGAAGTGTTCATTGTTCTTGTTGTAGTCTCGTCGTTGGTTTTTCGTCATTTCCAAAATTAATCCATTTTTGCATTGTTTGTTTTGCCACACGTGCTTTTTCCCATATCTTTCTTTTGTGTCTTGTATAGACATATTAGGATGTATTGCAGTTGCATTTGTAGGCAGGTACATGACTTGGAATGTACTGGTCAGGGTACACAACCATTGTGTGTACACCGTGCGTAGACACCATTTTTCAACACATATTTGT
>Ga0210036_1004879_pt1 | contig 12034 bp, 10 predicted proteins | sample CryGeymeta201515_FD_185469 | JGI IMG/M metagenome (GOLD analysis project Ga0210036, IMG submission 185469) | Groundwater microbial communities from Crystal Geyser aquifers in Utah, USA - Crystal Geyser metaG 2015-15 (SPAdes) (version 2) | ecosystem: Environmental > Aquatic > Deep subsurface >...
AGAGGACATAATCAAAATCATATATCCTGGGGCCAATAAGCAAATGGCTGACCCTAACGTTTATACAGTGAAAACACTAGTAAACCATAAATGACTGATTGAATCCCATATCTCATGGTGATTGAGAGTATTTAACATGGCGATTAACAGTAGTTAACATGGTAAAAACTATTCAAGTTTTACTGCATAAGTACTAGTGAAAATGTAGAATCCCTTAAATGGTAACAGTCAGCCAACGTTAACAGTCAGCCTTACTCTAGTAGTAGAAGTAGTAGTAGTAGTAGTAGTAGTAGTAGTAGTAGTAGTAGTAGTAGTAGTAGAGTAGAGATGACACTACCGTATCATTTCCACAGGAAAAATTAGTTTGGAAGCATTAAGGTCTCAAATCACTTTTTGAGTAGTTAAATGGACAGCTCTTGATGAGGGCTTTTCATTCATAATCTATTTATTGAATTTGGACAATCACTTAATGAGCTAGAGGACATAATCAAAATCATATATCCTGGGGCCAATAAGCAAATGGCTGACCCTAACGTTTATACAGTGAAAACACTAGTAAACCATAAATGACTGATTCAATCCCTTATCTCATGGTGATTGAGAGTATTTAACATGGCAACTACTAGTAGTTAACATGATAAAAACTATTCAAGTTTTACTGCATAAGTACTAGTGAAAATTTAGAATCCCTTAAATGTTAACAGTCAGCCAACGTTAACAGTCAGCCTTACTCTAACCGAAAAGCTTGTCTGCTCACTGTCTAGCTAGTAGTAGAGAGTAGCTCCAGGCAGGTAGTCCAAAAGTACTACTCCGAGTACTAGTTTAGTAGTAGGACTACTGGTACTAGTAGAGTACTACTACGAGTAGGTAGTTTGTTGTAAAAAATAATTGTACTCCAGCTAGTCTACTAGTACTTTTATTATAATTTTTCTTTATTGGCAGCGCACTAGTAGTATTGTAGAGTACTACTACTAGCTACTACTACGCTACCACTCTACGTACTACTGTAGCTTGGCTGGCTGTACTAGCTAGAGTAATACGAGAACAGTTTTGGCGAAGCAGGTCTGCTACACCACCAGCAATGAATAGACTACTAGCTAGTAGTAGTAGGTCTTGTAAAGAGAATAATCTTGTCAGTTTCCGCTCTGCTCTCATTATGGCCTCAGATTCTAAAATATTAAATGAACATTACAGATACCAGTCACACCTCCTACCATCTTCCCAATCTCTTCCCAACAAAAGAGAGCGCAATTGAGGTATTTTCACAATGACAAAGAAATCTCCAATTGAATTTTACGACGAAGAGCTCTCGCGTACAATTCGTCAAATCCAGCAGGGGTTGCTCGAGTTAGAATGGCCCTCCTTCCCATCATCTAGTAAAGATACAACTGCTACGGCCACAGCTTTTGAAACTGCTGCTACAAGAAAACCCGAAGATATACGAGCATCTGTCGATAAGCTATTGACGTGTGCGGGTGTCTTCATACAACAAATTGAACTGGTAGTTCAGGGAATGCCACGACGCTCGTTGGAAAAGGCGCAATGGACTGAAATCCTGGACTTTCGCAAGTCGACTCTGGCAGTGCTGGCAGAGGAACGTGCCAGTGTCAAAATGTTTCAATTTCCTAGCGTTGAATCTTCAGATGTATCTAGTGGTGAGTATAAAAACTCAAGAAATCCCAAATAATTTGAGTGCGTGAGATTTCGACTCTGTTGGATAGAGACTACTACAACACTACAACTTATGATCGATCAAATATATGGAATGGTCAACCCTTGACGCATTCCTTGTCCATGATTTTTACGAAGGAACATTCTCGACTTCATTCATTCCTTCAAATCAATTGGCAAGACATGATATCACTGTCCATCGTCCACAAACTACACCATCACCACCCCGATTGTAGAGAAAAATTTATATTTTAAATTTACATTTTTGAACCAGCTCGCCCTTGACCAAATCATGCTTGAGTTGTGACACCAGCAGCAACTGGACGACCATAGGGTTTTTCAATGGGTAGATATCCACCCTTGCCTGACGATTTGCAGTATCCAAAGAAATGATCCGTTTGCGTCCATTGGGGCGCCTGCCCCTTGCCACTTCGACCCCAGGATTTTTCCATATCTGATCGAACCCTAAACCATTCGTGCAACAGTTTTCGACATAGGCGCTCTTGGATCCGATCAGAATCGTGAGGGAGACACCACCACGGCTTTTGACACAATGTATAGTGGGTTGTTTTTACTTGTTCCACAGGCCAACTCCGACAATCGGGACAATCTTCTTCGCCTGTTCGGCACTGGCCATTCACCACATCATTTACGGTGGCTTTATCTCTAGGATTGATACACATTTGATTCCATTCGCAATGGTGGAGTTCCACCACTGTTTCGGGGTACAAAATATCGTAGTAGTAAGGAACCAGCCCTTGAATAGTCATGCCTCCGTAAAAGGCTCCTACTTTGCCGCCCCATCCACCATGTTGCTGAAAGTCACCCTTTTTGATAATAGCGACGTATTCATTGTACACATCGAGATCGGGTCGGACTACAAGAAACCCCCCTTGTACCGGAGGAATTCGCTTGGAGCTGGGTTGATTCATATTGTCTGGAAGAAATATCGTAGAAACAAAATGAGATGTTCATTCTGTGTCAATCATAACAAACTTGACGAGTCAGCACAAAAAGAGAAGTTCAAATTAAGCTTACAATCGCGTGTAACAAAAGCATTCACTTGATCCGGAAAGGGCTTATCTGGCCACTGGACTTTAATGTCTTGTAATGTGGAAGCACTTTTGCCCAGAATCATGGCATCAAAAAGAGGGTCGAGGGGTTGTAAAACCAAGACATCTAGATCTAGATGAACAACCACAGGATGTTGCGTGAGCGTATAGGCTTCCAACTTGATCAATTCCTTTTCCCCACAACACCCATTCTTTTCGATTTTGGAACGGAGAAAGTCTCCTTCAATGTCGGCAACCTGGATGGGTGTTTCCCGTTCCAATAGTTCGTAGCCCAATTCTGCTAACGGCAAAGAACAAGCTCTAGCCTCTGGATGATAAATAGCGTACATTTTGTAATCGTATCGTCCCCGACCATGTATTGAGACTTGGTGAATTGAGTGCTTGAGAACGGCGGCACCTTCGACCAAAGGATCCGATCCGCATCCTGTCACCGAGACAGCATAGCCAATAGTGGTAGCAGCAGCAGAACTACTGGTACTAGCGGATTGTGGTTCGACAAAAATTTCGGTTCTCGACGAGAATGATTCTCGTTCTAGTATCGATCGCTCTGCATTTACGTTAGCCGATGGAATATTTAATGGTTGATCTGTGCTCCGAAGAGACAACAAAGAAGTGTACGCTACGACGACAACGACTGTAATGCCTTGAACTATCTTGAGTATTGGCAATTTTTCCTGGCTATCGCGACCTGTTTTTATCTTGACCATCTCTGTTTATGTTTACTGTAGCTCGTGTATTAGCTAGATAGCTAGCTATTGTAGATTGACAAATAATAATATCAATAATGGTGGTATTACCACGCGTTTAGTATTCTAGCTAGTATGCTCATCATGATGGTTTTCCAGGATTGTTTAGATTTTGTTTGGTCATTATTTAGGGCAATTCATAACAAGTGTGCGACTACACCCCTTTTCCTCATTAAAGCTAAGGTTTGATTGGCCTAAAAGTTCTCGCACATATTATTTAGAAAAAGTCGCCATAAACATCGACGTTGCGAGGTGTTACAAGTTAAGAGCTTCAATTCATAGGAATAATAGTAGTTCTGCCACCATCCTGCCGTCTTTGACTCCGTCTGACATCCTTCAACAATAGATAACTTTGACGCGAGAGAGGAAGGAGATTTAACGTAGAGTAGAATATTAAATTTGATCAAGATTTACAAAAAGATATCAAACCTTTTTTTTTCAGGGATCAATTCTGGGTAGTAGGTTACAATGAACGAAAACAAGGCGGGGGATGGGTTCAGTGGATCCCGGTTAAGACAGTTACAGCTAGCTCGATCAAGAGCTACTCTTTCTATGGAAGAGAATTCTGTTTCCAGGCAAGATGATGGTGTTCGTCGCTGGCAAAGCATGAACGAGAAAAATGAGGTTAAACCCTCGCTTTTGCCTCGCGGATCTGCTTCTTCAAGGCAAAATCTGAGCGCAAACACCACCATAAGAATCGGGAGCTTGGATGCTCGATCTGTGGCTGTTGGTGGATCTGGTAGTAGGCACAGCCAAGGACCAGTTGTGTACGTCCTTCCTGATCAGAAAAAAAAATCGAAGGTGGGAACTAGTACTACCTCTCGAACCACAAATTCTTTGGCCGGAGCACCCTATCGACAAATGAAGGAACATTCAAAATTGAAATATCCTCATGGTATGCCACGATGGGGTCCTCGGTTGGTAACTTCCAATAAAGCATATTCGTTTGACAACGAATACAAAGATGCCATGGAAGACTTGGATATTAAGAAATTTGAAGTTCCTGAGAGCAAGAGTTCCAATATGCTTGACAGTGACCTGCCAAATCGAGGTACACCCGCAAATTCACGACAGGAAGTGATTGTGAAAAAAGCCAGGGAACAATCTCAAATGGCGGCCGCAAGAGCGGCTCAGAACATTGCCGCCACAAATTCCCTCAATGCCAGTCCGTTGCTCAACTTCTCCAAGAATAACACACCAAAGGGTCATCATCGTCCAAAACAATCCTTGCTACAATCTGCGCGCGTGCAACAATCCAAAGTGTTGCATGCCAGTGACCGGATAGTAGGTAAGGCGGTATCTCTTGATGATTCATTCGGACGATCAGAAGCAGCGGCAGCAGTAAGAGCAGCGGAAGGCAGCATGGGCGGAAGTAAAAGAGTGGCACGATCTGTGCAGAGTTTCGCATACTTACGCCATCCTCAGAGATCTAGTACTAGTAGTTGTCAACAGGGAACTAAGGAAGAAGAAGGATCTGTAGAAAATCCAGAGTCCTGGACGAATGTTGGAAAAAGGGTAGCCAACCAATCCAGCGACGATCAGGACGGTGCTGATGACGAAGAAGAAGAGGTAGATGGAAACAGCTGGGAGATGCAATCAACTTCCAGTGGTGCTAAGTCAAACGATGTCAACAGTGCCGACCATCATGAAATTATTGATGGCGGCAATGACGATGGCAACAGCAGGAGCAGCAGCAGTCATTTGTCACAAGAAACTAGCGAGGAGTCGACGGAATCTGACAGCGTCCCCCGACACTTTTACGGAATGGAGCGCTCGTCTATACCCACGTTGATTCATTCTGAATTCGATGCCGAAAATAGTAGTCTCTATTCGGATTTTAGTAGTTTGGCGGTGAATACTCGTGGGGGGTCCTTTCAAGACGACGACGACGACAATCTATCTTTTTATTCCATTCGGAACCGCTACTATGATTCGGCGGCATCCCTCAGAACGGCTACTCCAGCAAGTCTGGATCGAAAACGTCGATTTGATGCTCGCCGTTGCCAGGAGCTTCTCAACCGGCGCAACAATTATTTGCAAGAGGATGCCCGGAAAAGGCTCATTAGTCCCCAAGCCGTGCAACGACTTAAGAGCACTCCAGCACTTTCCAAGCTGGCAGATGGAACAGCCTTACAAGAGCTTGCCAGCAGGGGAAGATGGCACTTGGATAGGCAACACCATGAGTATAAAGTGAGGATACCCCACGCTTTGTCGCAGCCATTGGCTTCCATGCCAAATAACGACGAAGAATTTGATATCAAGCCCATTTCGCTGGTTGCGCCCACAATGATTACGAGTCTTGCCAATTCAAATAAATATACGTGGCACAAGCCTCAAGAAGCAGAAGATGATACGAGCAGCGATAGTTCAGTTGAAGAGTGCGAAAAGAGAACTCTTTCGATATGCAAACGTTTTTTTGTTCGCTGTGCGCCCGTCCTTGTCCTATCACTATGGGTTTCTCGCGCCTACAATCTATTTCATGATATACCTTGCGTTGAAGCAACGACTCTAGGAATAACTGCACAAGTTGGTGCTACCTCTGAGGTAGACACAATGACTATTCTCAATCTGTCAATGTATTCTAGTCATCCCGGCACTACCAATGGTGCTTTACCATACTTGCCACATCAGCCACCAAAACTACTGGAATCTACGGATTTAAGTTCACAGGCCGGAAAATACGCTCCGAAATGCTACGCAGAAAAGCAACAGTTTTGGGAAATCGATGCTAACAAACCAATGGCGCCTTCACTGGAAGAAATCGACACTGCCGAGTATTCTGTCATCGAAGCGCTAGAGTCGACTGCTTCTCGAAGCTGGGCCAAGGATCCTTTGTTTTTCTTCGACATGTCCAGTAATCTTAGTATTTGCGATGACTTCAGTGGAACATGTTATTTAGCTAGCCCAGTCATAATTGAGTCGGAGGCGGCTATTCATGAACATAAATCTGAAGCGACGATCCATCGCCGCGAACAAGGCCAGGATGTCCAAATTCAACAGGAGAATGAAACGCTCGATAATAAGACGACGGTCAATCTACCATCCAATCGAAATGCTCAGCTATTGGATGGGCATAAACTTGCAAATTTTGCAGCAGTCTTGCATAGAAAATCAGTGAGCATAAAATCAGTGCATGGCAAGAGAGTATTGGCAACAATCGCGGCTGCGCTGCGAAAGAGCGCTCAAAATCTCGAGAACATCGACCATCTGTATGATGGCAACAATACTTTTTTCCATAAATTGGTAGATGTTCTACAAAAGAGTTCTTCCAAACTTCCGAGAGTGGACGCCTTCAATGACATTGACGAACCTGACAACAATCTGCTCCAAGCATTCGTCGAAGTGTTGCGGAAACCCTCGCAATCTCTCCAGGAGAAGCGAAGGCGGCGTAGAAAAATTTATCGTGTTTGAGATGCAATTCGTCTTGTGACGACATGGCTGGCCTCAACTTTTTCGCAAAATTAACGAAGCTTATTGATGAGGTTTCTCAAGGAATGTGCTTGCGCAAGAATGTCCTCAGAGGCCTCTTCAAGATTTTGTAAACGCTCCTTTTCTGTTTCGACGAAGCGAGTATACGGAGCTACCCCATCCAAAATCCGACGTTCAACCCTTGACAACTCTTTGGAACAAATTGCTTGCAATGCTTCGTCGATCCGGCTTTCGCGTTCGCTCCATTCCGCCTGTTGACCCCAAACAACCCTGCGTCGTCCTTGACTCAAGACAAGACCGCCACTGCCTGCAAGAAACGTACATGCTCCCATCCCGATCACCATATCCACTATTTGAACAGCAGAAGCAAGACCCAACATAGCAGCTCCAAGTTCCAATGCAACTGTTATTCTGGCTGCTTGTTGCAGGGATCCAATAACGCGAATCCTCTCAGATGCGTCATCTATATCGACATGAGTCTTGACTGCATCGGATAATTTGTCATACAAGCTTTTTCGTGTATCTTCGAACCGCGAAGCAGCACTCACGCTCCCAACGAGCGATTGATTTTTTATTGCGGGCCTCTTTCCTAGGAATTCAATCACTGCCTGTCCTTGCGCTCGCCCTCGAGTAGCAATCGAATCACTTTTGAATAAAAAAATTCGTTACGTGAGAAAAAGAGAGTTGTTACTTTTTGATTTCAGCTAATTCATATACTCAAAACAGATTATGCACTTACGCAGTCTCTTGAACAAGCTCCAAAAGTTCTGCCTCCGTTGACTTTTGAGTAGAATAATTGGGCCGCGTGTTGTCGTATTCGATTTCCAACTCTTTGATATCCCCCAACGTTGTCCTGAAAAACTGAAACAGGCCAACTCGATTCAATAAAATGTTGCATCGCTCACCCGCGGCCTTCAGTATAGCCGCAACATCGCTACGAAATTCAATCAATTGGGCATCCATTTCCTTTTTCCAAGCAGCATATTGACTGTTCAACAATTTGATGGTAGCAATATCAAGCTCCAAATCTTCCTGTTCCTTTTGCAGTGCATGTTTACTAGCAATTATCATGCCTTCGGCTTGTCCTATCGGATTTGTCAGCTTGGTTTTAATTTTCGTCTCCATGGTCAGACTGTCCTTTAAAAACGATTCCAGCGCACCAAAATTACTTCGTTCCCAGACACTGTTGTTGGCTAAATTCCTAGTCTTGCCCTCATGTCCTCCCATTAATTTGGCCGAAAGGGCATCTCGCGATGATACAGGAATCACCACGGGTCGCCCTCCCAAGAGATCCGATGCGTGTTCCGACACAAAATCCACCACTCGTTGTTTTTCGTCCTTTCCAAAACTCCCACCACTGGTTTCCAAGACATCCATTTTGTTCGCAACAATCACAATAGACTTTCGGTAGGATTGAATGCTTGACAACAACGCTCGTTCACTCTCTGGAAAGGGTCGATCAGCCGATGTCACAAACAAGATCAAGTCGGCTGTAGGCAACAGACGTAGGGTTCGTGCTGTGTGATCAGCCAACACTGCATTGGTACCAGGCGTGTCAATGAGTGTCAGGTCTTCCAGGAGAGGAACATTGGATACTTGGTGAACAATGACGCCGCCGCCACTGGCGGAACACACATTGTGCTTGATGACACGACCGTAACCGTGGTGTGGTATTTTGGCGTTGGCGTTAGGGTCTGGTTCTGTGTCAACACCGCCATCTGATTTGTCCGTTGCATTGTCTGATACGTGAACTCGTTGTTGTGTCAAAATGGTAATGGAATCTGTGGTAGGAAGTGCTCCACTTTCCAATATTTTTTGGCCCAGCAAGGCATTGATGAGGGTCGACTTTCCAGCGTTGAATTCGCCTGCCACAACAATGCTAAAGGTCGTCTCGTCAACGATATCATCTAGAAACGTTCCTGTGTAATCCTTGATGGAAACAGCTCCCACTCTGTTAGTCACTTCACGGGCTCGTTCCAACAGGTGCTTTTGTTCGGTCAACAATTCCCGCTCGGCTGGTGACAGCAGACCAAAGAGACCTCCTTCTCGTTTGGATGGAGAATCAATGGCGGTACCTTGCACGGTAGCAATTTTGGAAGACTCGTCAGTGGATGTGGTGGAGAAATAACAGAAACAAATCGGTCGGACTTTTGTTCTAAGGCTACGACGAACTGTGGCAATCGTATTGGCTGTCCACCGACTTCGGTTTGCCCTAGTAAATACCAGTGGCATCATTGTTTCAAATACTGATTTTTGGGGTACTCTGACTTTTGGACTCCTTTTCAAGCTGATTGCTTGATCTTGTGCGCTATCAGATGCTACAGTACAAGGAAGAAATCAAAGACATGCAACTCAATGTACTTAGTCTGTGACTGCGAGCAGGAAATACTAATGCTACTCGTTTGTGGTATGTGTGCTATTATTAAATTTTTTCGTCCTACTAAGTAGTAGGTCTAGCTAGTACTCGAGTAGTTTGTATCTTTGCATCAGAACAACGGCCACCAACAACTGGACGCATTAATTTATTTTTTTAGTATTTTCTGGATCGTAAGACTTTCGAAAACTTCATCTCTAATGATCTGAAGTTTCTTGTTTTCATGACATCTTTGAAGTGACTCCGAACTAAATGAGTCCCATTAACTCATTCCATTATTTTCATTCTTCCGAGGATACGTCTTCAACTTGGATACAGTACGAAGCTACGTAGAAACCAAAACGTTGGTTGAATCTGAAAATCCACTTCTGCAGGCCAACCGAAGAAGCACTGGCTGTTATCACCCACAAATTTTGTGCTAGAATCGACATATTACATCGATATCACCATGAAGACTGCCATCCTTGCCTCTCTTATTGCGTCTGCTGCCGCTTTCGCCCCTGCCCAACAGGTTGCAAAGTCTACTTCCTCCTTGGCCGCCTTTGAGGACGACTTTGGAGCCACTGCCCCTCTTGGATTCTTCGATCCACTTGGACTTGTTGCAGATGGTGATGAAGCAAAGTTCAATCGCCTCCGATACGTTGAGGTCAAGCACGGACGCATCTGCATGCTTGCCGTTGTTGGATACCTTTACACATACGCTGGAAACCGCATCGACGGAGACATTGACCTTTCCGGAACCAGTTTTGATGATATCCCTGCAGGACTCGACGCTCTCGGCGCCATTCCTCCTCTTGGATTAATTCAATTGATCGGATTCATTGGTTTCTTGGAGATGTTCGTCATGAAGGATGTCAACGGTGACGCGGAATTCCCCGGAGACTTCCGTAACGGATACATTGACTTTGGATGGGACAAATTTGACGAGGAGACTAAACTTAAGAAGCGTGCCATTGAGTTGAACCAAGGCCGCGCCGCTATGATGGGTATTCTTGCATTGATGGTCCACGAACGTTTGGGAATTAGTCTTCTTCCAGAAGTCGAGTAAACTAATTACTTTTCCGATTCTAGTAACATTTGACACTGCTATCACATAAGAGGTACTCTTGTTTAAATTATGCAGTTTTGTTTCTTTGTCCATGGTTTATTTCAATTTATACTCAGTAGAAAATTCAAGAACTGGTTGTAAGTTGAGTCGGCGGCGAATTCGACATTCGATTGCACAAGGTAAAAAGTAAATTGCATTTTGTTTTGGAATGTGACCAACAAAACCTATTCGTTGTATACAGACTTCACTAGTTGAAGTAGCACTTCCTCTGGCATTTTCTTTATCAAAACGGAGCGCACGTCGACTGTTGAGTCCATCAGCTTTATGAGCACCGACAAGACTTTCTTGAGTTCTGTGTCCGTCGGATCGTTTGTGAATGTCGTGACGGAAAGCATGTTGCCAAGGTTGGCCAACAAATGGCGCTTCCAATCATCATCGACGAGAACGACACGACGGAGAGAACCGTCCTTGCTCACCGACAACTTTGAGAGATCTTTGTGGAACACACTGTTCTTATCGGGATTGCCATTTTTCAGATAAGAGCCCCACATGCATTCCGTATCGCACCAAATGCGCTTACCAAAGTAGACGCCGTCAGGATCCAAAACTTTCGCAACAGCCTCAGCATACCAGCGAGTTCCGGCTGTATAAATGTGCGTTTCGACGGAAGTTGCAACGTGACGGATAAATTCATGTAGACCGGGACGTAAAGCAATGACCCAGATGATCGATTTGCTTGTATGCTTATAGGCTGTAAAGTCGACTATCTTACCATTCTCGTCCTTGGGAAAGGCAGCGACATGCAGTGCCGCCTTTTCTATGGAAGGGAACGATTCGGTGTATACTAGCGTGCGGTCAATGTCCAACAAGACGATCAAATCCGATTTGTATCCAGGCGTCGTTGATTGGAGCTCGAACGTCATGGAGTTGGGTTTGGGATTATCGGAGGTCACTTTGGCATCGTCGAAGCGAGTAACGCTGATCTTTGTCATATTTTCTTCATTCTTGTCCTTCAACATTGGTTCCGAAACTTTCATCAATTTGTAAGCAGGCGTCGTTGATAGGAACTCGAACGTCATGGAGTTGGGTTTGGGTTTCTCGGAGGTCACCTTGACATCGTTGAGCCGAGTATCGTTGGTCTTTGTCATATTTTTTACATTCTTGTCCTCCAACATTGGTTCCGAAACTTTCATAGGGAGAATGCTTGGAATTTAAATGAGTTTGTGGTCGTTGGCTCTCGATTGAGTAAATTACTTTGTCGTCTTCTAATTTGTGATGCAAAAATGAAAAGAGCAACAGTGCAAACCCATGCATGTGAATTTTGAAATCAACAATTTCAATTTGAAACGCAACGATTGCTGCTGCCAAAGCCTCCATTAGTCTGGGGGGGTGCATCTGCTGGTTTTGAATTTTCTCTTCATGGAAATCAAGTGCTGACCATGAAAGTCGAATGTCTCATGAAAAATAATGAAAACGGCCGATCAGGAACAGAAAGCCATGTTGACTGTAAGACTTCGTCTTGATAGGGTTAACGTTATGATTGGATAAACAAAAAAAACGAGCGAATGCTACCGCGTTCTCTCGACTATGCCAGCTCTCTAGGGCCACGTTTGGCTAGGTAGGGTGGTTTGGAGAAACTCGGCAATTTACTAGGGCCGACCTTTTCTCCGTTCCGAGGCGCCCGGGTGAGAGG
>Ga0210036_1004894_pt1 | contig 12003 bp, 10 predicted proteins | sample CryGeymeta201515_FD_185469 | JGI IMG/M metagenome (GOLD analysis project Ga0210036, IMG submission 185469) | Groundwater microbial communities from Crystal Geyser aquifers in Utah, USA - Crystal Geyser metaG 2015-15 (SPAdes) (version 2) | ecosystem: Environmental > Aquatic > Deep subsurface >...
ATTATTAGTGATTTAAAATGTTTTTAGGAAACCCTAATTAGCGGTTAAATTCACTTAACAAAATAGCCGTTGCGGTGGCTACATTTAAGCTTTCGGGCTTGTTTGTGGTGTTAAAACGCGGTATGGATAAGCTATTTGTAGCCAAACTAAAAATACCTTTAGAAATGCCGTTGGCTTCGTTGCCCATAATCAAAATTGCATTTTTAGGCAACTTAGATTTGTAAACTGAATCGCCCTGCATAGCCGATGCGTAAATGGGCAATTTTGCCGATTTTAAATAAGAACTAAGCTCGGTATAAATAACCGAAACCCTTGTTAAAGAACCCATTGTTGCCTGAACTACCTTTGAATTAAAGCAATCTACCGTATCGGGTGAACAAATTATTTGGCTTACCCCAAACCAATCGCCTAAGCGAATAATAGTCCCTAAATTTCCCGGATCGTTAAGCTGGTCTAAAACCAAAGTCAAGCCACATTCTAAAAGGGGCTTTGGTTTTGGTTTGTGAAAAATAGCCACTGCTTGATTGGGTGTTTTTAACTGACTTATTTGTTTGAGCTCGGTTTCTGAAACACAGATAACTTTATCCGATTCCTTTTTAACTTCAAAACTAGAGGTGCAAAACAAGGTGTGTAATTCTAAATCAGATTCTAAAAATTCTTCAATGCCTTTTTCGCCTTCAACAACAAACAAATTAAGGGCATTTCGATATTTTTTTTGATTTAAGTTGTTAATCAGCTTTATTTGATTTTTGCTAACCATACAAATGTGCTACTTTTGATAAATTTTAAATTACTTTGAAAAAGTACCTCGCTAAAATACTACTAATTATTGAATCGGTATTACTTTTTGGTGCGTGTAGCGCCATTAAACGCGTGCCAAATGAGGCGCAGCTTTTAACCAACAGCAGCATTATTACCAATAATAAGTTGGTTACTGATGATAACATCAACAGTTTTATCATTCAACGTCCAAATCAAAAACTATTGGGTTTGCCCTTAGCCTTATATTTTTATAACAATGGAAATCCGGAAGTTGAAAAGACTTACAGCAATGAAATCCGGAAGTTGAAAAGACTTACAGCAATTGGCTTTTAACTAAGGAAGGTAAAAAACCAGTGAGCAAATTTAGACGAAACATCAATAATTGGTTTTTAAAAAATGGTTCAGCGCCCATCATTTTAGAGGCATCAAAAACTAAAAAAACCGTCAACTCTTTAACGCAATTTTATTTTAACCTAGGCTATTTTGATGTAAAGGTTACGGCAAAAACTACGGCCACAGGCAAAAAAAGAGCAGCCGTAAAATATTTGGTAAAAACCAATCAAGCCTTTACCATTGCTACTTATAAAACCGATATCAGTTCACCCTACTTAGATTCAATTTATAAAAAAAACGAAAGAAAATCAATGGTTAAATCGGGCGATGTGTATAATTCAAATAACTTTGAAAAGGAAGAAGACCGCCTTATTGCATTGTTTAGAAATTCAGGGCTAATACAGTTTACAAAAAACATCATAAAATTTGATGTTGACACAAGCAATGCCACACATTCTGCTTCAGTATTGTTAAAAATTCCGAATAGAATCATTACCGATGCGCAAGGAAACAACAAATTCATTGAATTTTTACCTCAAAAAATAAAATCGGTTAACGTTATTACCGATTATAACTTTGATTTTAAAGATGAGACCTTAAAAGATTCGGCCCAATTTAACAACATCAATTTTTATGCTTTTTCAAAAATTAAATACAATCCTAAATTTTTATCAGAGGCCATTTCTATTGCCCCTGGCATCTATTATAATGATATTGAAAACGATAATACCAGAACCTATTTAAATAACCTAAAAAACTTTAACGTCGCAATTAACTATACCGAAAATCCCGATAACACCCTAACGGCAGATATTTTGCTAAATCCCTTAAAAAAATATTCATTTGGTGTTGATGCCGAAATAACCCACTCAAACGTTAAGCCCGCAGGGATAACCAGCAAGCTCTCGTTTACCAATCACAATATATTTAAAGGAGCCGAAAATTTAACACTTTCATTTGAAGGCTCTTTTATAAATTCGGCCAAAGATGCCAGTACAAACTCCAGTTTTTTCGACGCCTATGAGTATGGCGCAAATATTTCTTTGACTTTTCCTAGAATTCTGTTTCCATTTAACATCAGCAAACTGATTCCAAAAACTATGGAGCCGATAACTTCAATTGAATTTGGAACAAGTATTCAACAAAATATCGGACTTGATCGACAAAATGTTACGGGCGTGCTTGATTATACTTGGAAAAGTTCCAAAAAAATAAGTCACAACCTTGAGTTGCTAAATGTTCAATTTATCCGAAACTTTAAAACCAGTAACTATTTTAATATTTACGAGTCCGAATACAACAAGTTAAATGTGGTATCTCAAATTTATAACGGCACAACTTTAGCTCAAACTGATGCCGATATTATCAATTTTATCAATACGGTTTTAGCCGATAATACTTTCAAAGCCTCTAATTTTCAAGATTATTTAAACGTGCAAAACGTCAATAGCCGTAGGTCTATTTTAATTGAAGATGTTTTAGTGCCTACCATTGGCTACACTTTTACCTATCAAAACAAAGAAGATTTTAACGACAACAATTTTTCATATTTTAGAGCAAATATTGTGTCATCTGGTTTGTTAAGCTCGGCTTTAACTAAAATAAAGCCCCCAAAAACTTCAAAGGAATTGTTTAAATTGCCCATCGCTCAATTTATCAAAACACAAGTAGAATATAAAAAATATTGGGGAATTGACCATAAAAACACCCTAGTGTTTAGAAGTTTTGCCGGTTTGGCATTGGCTTATGGCAATTCTACCGCGATTCCTTTTAGCCGCAGTTATTTTGCAGGAGGGTCAAATGAATTAAGGGCTTGGCGTGCTTATGAATTAGGTCCCGGCAAAACCCAAAGCAATCTTGAGTTTAACGTAGGCAACTTTAAACTTGTGGGCAATATTGAATACCGATTTAAAATTTTCAACAGTTTTAATGGGGCTTTATTTTTAGATGCCGGAAATATTTGGAATGTTTCAACGAATTCATTTATTGATGACAACACAAAATTTAAAGGCTTTTCATCGTTAAAAGATATCGCTGTTGGCAGTGGTTTTGGCTTGCGGTATGATTTTAATTTTTTAGTTTTTAGATTTGATATGGGCTTTAAAACCTATGAACCCTATTTGTTGCAAGGCAAAAAATGGTTTACAAATTATAATTTTAGCCATGCCGTTTATAATATTGGCATAAATTATCCTTTCTAAGGCATAATTTTTACTAATTTTGTCGTTCATCTAAAATTAAAAAACATGACCATTCCAGCTGGTGTTGCTTTCGGTAAAACCGTACAAGACATTTTTGACCTCGCCAAATCAAAACAATTTGCAGTTCCTGCAGCTAACGTTACAGGTTCAAATACCATTAATGCAGCTTTAGAAACCGCTAAAGAACTCAATGCCCCCGTGATTATTCAATTTTCGAATGGTGGTGCTCAATTTAATGCGGGTAAAAGCCTAAATAATGACAACCAAAAAGCTGCCATTATAGGAGGAATTGCAGGTGCAAAACACGTGCATCTTATGGCTAAAGCCTATAATATTCCTGTTATTTTACACACTGACCATTGCGCAAAAAAATTACTTCCTTGGGTAGATGGTCTTTTAGACGCCAGTGAAGCCTATTTTAAAACCCACGGCGTGCCTTTGTTTAGCTCGCACATGTTAGATTTATCAGAAGAGCCTATTGCCGAAAATATTGAAATTTCAAAACGCTATTTAGAGCGTATGAGCAAAATGGGGATGACCCTTGAAATTGAATTGGGAATTACCGGAGGTGAAGAAGATGGCGTTGATAATGCCGATGTAGATTCATCAAAACTTTATACCCAACCTGCCGAAGTGGCTTTTGCCTACGAGGAATTAAAAAAAGTAAGCGACCACTTTACAATCGCCGCCTCTTTTGGCAATGTTCACGGTGTTTACAAACCAGGAAACGTAAAATTAACACCCAAAATTTTAAAAAACTCACAAGACTATATCCAAAATAAATTTAATACCAAAAAAAATCCGGTGAACTTTGTTTTTCACGGTGGCTCAGGCTCTACACAAGACGAAATAAGAGAAGCCATTTCCTACGGGGTTATTAAAATGAATATTGACACCGATTTACAATATGGTTTTATGACCGGAATTAGAGATTATATGGGTCAAAATGCCGAATATCTAAAAGCACAAATAGGCAATCCAACGGGCGTTGATGCCCCCAATAAAAAATATTACGACCCTAGAGTTTGGTTGAGAAAAGGAGAAGAAACTTTTAAAGCACGTTTAAAACAAGCTTTTGAAGATTTAAACAATGTCAATACCCTTTAAATTAATTAAGCTCAACTAATTTAAAATCCAATCATTATGTCTTGGTTTAAAAGAAAAGATAAAGGCATTCAAACGCCAACTGAAGAAAAAAAAGATATCCCAAAAGGATTGTGGTATAAAACACCAAGTGGCAAAATAATTGATTCAGACGATTTAAAAGCAAATTTTTGGGTTTGCGAAGAAGATGGCTATCACGTTAGAATTGGCAGTAAAGAGTATTTCCAAATATTTTTTGACGATAATGTTTTCACCGAATTAGATCCAAATTTAACATCAAAAGATTCTTTAAAATTTGTCGATACCATTAAATATTCAGAGCGCTTAAAAGAAGCGCAAGCCAAAACTAATTTAAAAGATGCCGTGAGAACTGCTGTGGGTAAGTCTTTGGGTAAAGATTTGGTAATCGCCGCAATGGATTTTAGCTTTATTGGAGGTTCTATGGGAGGTGTTGTAGGCGAAAAAATAGCCCGAGCTATAAATTACAGCATCCAAAATAAAATTCCGTTTTTGATGATTTCAAAATCAGGCGGGGCACGTATGATGGAATCGGGGTCTTCATTAATGCAATTGGTAAAAACTTCGGCAAAACTAGCTCAATTAGACGAGGCTAAAATTCCTTATATCTCACTATGTACCGACCCAACAACCGGAGGGGCTACGGCTTCTTTTTCAATGCTCGGCGATATCAACATTGCCGAACCTGATGCTTTGATAGCCTTTGCTGGCCCTAGAGTTGTAAAAGATACCACCGGAAAAGAGTTGCCAAAAGGCTTTCAACATTCTGAATTTGTTTTAGAACACGGCTTTTTAGATGCTATTTTTGAACGCAAGCAATTAAAAAAACAAGTCAATTTATACATTGATTTAATTCAGAATTTACCGATTAGATCCTAAAAAAAAAGAGCGCCTAAAGCGCTCTTTCTTATTTGTTTATTTTCTAAGATGAATAATCTCGTCAACCCCATCTTTAGTGAGTGTTGCTAAATCATCACAACTGCCATCGCCATAGTTTAGCACCGCCGATTGGCCGTTATTTTCAAGTGAAACAACACCACTTACGATATACCTACAAGCGAGTTCTTTTCGCAATGCGGTGGTAATGGTTGTCGTGTGAACACTTCCGTTTTTTCTTGTAAAAGTCCAATTTCCAGTGATTGATAAAACATCATCACCCCACACCATAGTGTCTGAGCCTGCAATAAGTTCGTGTATTTTCGTACCATTCTTACTCGCAACGGTTCCATCTGGCCAAGTAATTGTAATGCTTTCGGTATTTGTAGCTTGAGGATTTCCATTTGAATTTGAGAGTTCTCTTAAAATAGTATGTTGACCCTCTATCTTTCTTTGATTATTATAAAAATTATCAAAACTAACATTAATAGAGCGCGTTAAAGCAACTGGGTCGCTAACATAATGCATCAATATTTTACCGCTAACGGTATTGCCGTTTTTAAGCACACAAGCACTACCAAAATCAATGGTAATATCTTTAGTGGTATTGGTAACAACTTGTGTAACCGTTGCGCAATCTGGCATCCAACGATTTAAGTGGTCCATTTCAGACTTGTTTGCAAATTCTTGTTGCGCATAAGTTTCATCTACCATAACCAAAACGTCGTCGGTTATGTTGTTAGCTTCGGCTTCAATTTGAACATCAGCAGTAGCTATTGCCTGTGAATTGACCGCATCACTAGAATCTTGACAGGCTGTAAACAAAATGCTAAGCCCAATTGTAGTAACCGTAATTTTAAAAAGGTTTTCAATTTTCATAATATTATAATTTATGGATGAACGGCTTTAAGACTTAAAATTTTTGAAATGGTTTAAAATCTCTAAACCTATTTTTGTATTGTGTGTAAAAATAATAATTGTATCTTTGCGCCCTAATAATTTATTACATAATAATCATTTAAATAATATTGGCATGTATTTATCAAAAGAAGTAAAAGCAGAAATTTTTAAAAAACACGGTAAATCTGTTACAGATACAGGTTCTACTGAAGGTCAAGTAGCCTTATTTACCTTTAGAATTAACCACTTAACCGAACATTTAAAAAGAAACAGAAAAGATTTTAATACCGAACGCGCATTAGTAATGTTAGTTGGCAAACGCAGAAGTTTGCTCGATTATCTAAAAGCTAATGAAATTACGCGCTACCGCGAAATCATTAAGGAATTAGGTATTAGAAAATAAAAAAAGAGAGGCTTTTTGCCTCTTTTTTTATTTAAAAAGGCTTTATTTTAGCATTTCATTGGCAATAAACAACACACAACTCATTTATTGTTTAATCAAACCTAAACACTTAGGTTAAAAAAAATTAGAATTATGATCCCTAAAGTATTTCAAGAAATTATTGATTTAGGAGATGGTAGAACCATCAGTATTGAAACAGGTAAATTAGCTAAACAAGCTGATGGGTCTGTGGTTGTTAGAATGGGAAACGCCATGTTGCTTGCAACAGTTGTTTCTTCAAAAGAAGCTAAAGAAGGCTTAGACTTTTTGCCATTAACACTTGATTATCGTGAAAAATTTGCGGCGGCCGGAAAATATCCAGGTGGTTTCTTTAAAAGAGAAGCGCGCCCAAGCAACGAAGAAATTTTAGTGATGCGTTTGGTTGACCGTGTTTTGCGCCCATTATTTCCAAAAGATTATCACGCCGAAACACAGGTGATGATTCAGTTAATGTCGCACGACGAAAATGTAATTCCCGATGCCTTAGCCGGCTTAGCCGCATCAGCAGCTATTGCCATTACTGACATCCCTTTTGAATATCCAATTTCAGAAGTGCGTGTGGCTAGAGTTGATGGCCAGTTTATCATCAACCCAAATTATGTGCAATTAGAAAATGCCGATATCGATATGATGGTAGGCGCTTCGTTTGATTCTGTGATGATGGTTGAAGGCGAACTTAAAGAAGTTTCAGAAAAAGATATGGCCGATGCCATTAAATTTGCGCACGAAGCCATTAAAATTCAATGTATTGCTCAAGAAAATTTAGTAAAACAAATCGGTAAAAAAGCAGTCAGAAATTACCCTAAAGCCGAATCGGATGAAGCGATTGCTAAAAAGGTAAATGATTTTGCTTATGATAAAATTTACGCCATTGCCAAAGCAGGCTCATCAAAACAAGAACGCTCTGAAAGTTTTGCAGCCGTTAAAGAAGCTTTAAAAGGCGAATTTACCGAAGAAGAATTTGCCGAAAAAGGCAAATTGATAGGTGAGTATTATTATAAATCCGAAAAAACAGCCGTAAGAGACCTTACTTTAAACGAAGGTTTACGCTTAGATGGTAGAAAAACCAATCAAATTAGACCAATCTGGTGTGAAGTAGGTTATTTACCTTCACCTCATGGCTCAGCAGTTTTTACAAGAGGTGAAACACAAGCTTTAGCAACCGTTACCTTAGGAACATCAAGAGATGCCAATAAATTAGACTCACCAACCTTTGAAGGTGAAGAACGTTTTTATTTACATTATAATTTCCCTCCTTTTTGTACGGGTGAAGCCAGCCCCTTACGCGGCACTTCTCGTAGAGAAATTGGCCATGGCAACTTAGCACAACGCGCTTTAAAATCAATGATACCAATCGAATGTCCTTATACCGTAAGAGTTGTTTCTGAAGTATTAGAATCAAATGGTTCTTCGTCAATGGCAACGGTTTGTGCGGGAACTTTAGCCTTAATGGATGCGGGTGTTCAACTTAAAAAACCAGTTTCAGGTATTGCAATGGGTCTGATTTCGGATGATAAATCTGGCAAATTTGCCGTCTTATCCGATATTTTAGGTGATGAAGATCATTTGGGAGATATGGACTTTAAAGTAACCGGTACCGCCGATGGCATTACCGCTTGCCAAATGGATATTAAAGTAAAAGGACTATCTTATGATGTGCTAGAAAAAGCCCTAGCACAAGCACATGAAGGACGTATTCATATTTTAAACATCATTAACGAAACACTTCCAAAACCAAATCCAACTGTTAAAGCACACGCCCCAAAAATGGTTACCAGAACCATTCCTGGAGATTTTATTGGCGCTTTAATTGGACCAGGCGGAAAAGTGATTCAAGAATTGCAAAAAGCTACCGGCTGCACCATTGTTATTAACGAAGTTGACGAGCAAGGTGTGGTAGAAATTTTAGGAACAAACCAACAGGGAATCGATGCCGTTTTAGCAAAAATAGACTCCCTAATTTTTAAACCAGTAGTAGGCAATGTTTATCAAGTTAAAGTTATTAAGATACTTGACTTTGGTCCCGTTGTTGAATATGTTGATGCCCCTGGCAATGAAGTGTTATTACACATTTCTGAACTCGCTTGGGAACGCACCGAAAATGTAACCGACATTGTAAATATGGGTGATGTTTTTGATGTGAAATATTTTGGCAAAGACCCTAAAACACATAAAGAAAAAGTGTCTAGAAAAGCGATTTTGCCAAAACCAGAAGGCTATAAAGAAAGACCACCTCGCGATGACAATAGAGATAGCCGTCCAAGAGATAATCGCTCAAGAGATAGCCGTTTTAACGATAGAGATAGAAACCCTAGAAATAGGGATTAAATCTAGTATTTAAGCTAAAAAAGTAAAAACCTTAGGAGCAATCCTAAGGTTTTTTTAGTTCAATAAATTTAGATAACCCCCCTAAACTTTTTGACAGTGCAAATGTAATAAAAAAATGTTTATTTTAAGTCGTTAATATAAAACTATCTATATATTTTTTCAACAAAATAATCTCAATTTAATGGGAATATTAATATTTAAAAAACATCAATCAATCAATGCTATAAAATTAATTTCAACAACGCTGTAACATTCGTCAAGTCGCAAACGTATATAAGGTTATAAAAATTAGGATAACCCATGAGACAACTCAAAATTACAAAACAAGTTACCAATCGCGAAACCGCATCGCTTGACAAATATTTACAAGAAATTGGAAAAGTGGAGTTAATTACCGCCGAAATGGAGGTTGAACTAGCCCAACGCATCAGAGCTGGCGATCAACGCGCCTTAGAAAAACTGACAAAAGCCAATTTGCGATTTGTAGTTTCAGTAGCTAAACAATATCAAAATCAAGGATTAACCCTGCCCGATTTAATTAATGAAGGAAATTTAGGCTTAATTAAAGCAGCCCGTCGGTTTGACGAAACACGTGGGTTTAAATTTATTTCTTATGCCGTTTGGTGGATTCGTCAATCCATTTTACAAGCACTTGCCGAACAATCTAGAATTGTGCGCTTGCCATTGAATAAAATTGGCTCTATCAATAAAATAAATAAAACCTTTGCCCGATTAGAACAAGAAACCGAGCGCCCTCCTTCTGCCGAAGAAATTGCTAAGGAACTAGATATGACCGTTAGTGAAGTAAAAGAATCTTTAAAAAATGCCGGCCGTCATGTGTCTATGGATGCCCCATTAATTGAAGGTGAAGATTCAAACCTTTACGACGTTTTAAATTCTGGAGAATCTCCAAATCCCGATAAAGCCTTAATGCACGAATCTTTACGCGTTGAAATTGAACGCGCTCTAGAAACGTTAACCCCAAGAGAAGGCGACGTGGTGCGTCTTTATTTTGGCTTAGGCGATGAAAGTCCGATGACCCTAGAAGAAATTGGTGAAACCTTCGATTTAACGCGCGAACGTGTGCGTCAAATTAAAGAAAAAGCCATCCGAAGACTAAAACACACCTCGCGAAGCAAAATATTAAAAACCTATTTAGGCTAATATAAAAAAACCTTTTACACAAACGTTCGGCTCAATACCGAACGTTTTCTTTTTTAGCTTATTTTTGCATCATTCTAAACCTTAAACTATGAATCACCTCATTGCGCCTTCAATGCTTTCTGCCGATTTTGCCAATCTAAAATCCGATATCGAAATGCTTAATAGCAGTGCGGCCGATTGGTTTCATTTAGATGTGATGGATGGCGTTTTTGTGCCTAATATTTCGTTTGGAATGCCAGTCATTAAATCAATAAAAAAGCTCGCTACCAAACCGCTTGATGTCCATTTAATGATTGTAAATCCCGATAAGTTTATTGAAGATTTTAAAAAGGCTGGAGCCGATATTTTAACGGTTCATTATGAAGCTTGCCCACATTTGCACCGCACGGTTCAAGCAATTAAAGCAAACGGTATGAAAGCAGGCGTTTCATTAAACCCTCACACACCCGTAGCTGTTTTAGAAGACAGCATTCTAGACCTCGATTTGGTGCTAATTATGAGTGTAAACCCGGGTTTTGGAGGTCAATCCTTCATTGAAAACACCTATAAAAAAATTATCCAACTCAAAGATTTAATCTTAAAATCAGGCTCTAAAGCACTCATTGAAATTGATGGGGGTGTCAACAATCAAAATGCCCCTAAACTTTTGGCGGCTGGCGCAGATGTTTTAGTTGCAGGAAGTTTTGTTTTTAAAAGCTTAAACCCCACACAAACCATAGCCAATTTAAAAAATTGCTAAATTCTATTCAAAATTTCGGCAGCTTGCTCTAAAGTTTCTTCGGTTTTTGCAAAACAAAAACGCAACATTTTAGCATCGTATTGATCTTTATAAAATACCGAAATGGGTATGGAAGCTATTTTATGTTCTTTTGTCAAGCGAATAGCATAATCATAATCGTATTCTTCGCTTATATTTTGATAACTCAATAACTGAAAATAAGTGCCCTTGGCTGGCGCAAATTCAAAGCGAGAACCCTTAATTAAATTTAAAAAATAGTCGCGCTTTTGCTGATAAAAATCGGGCAAACCGAGATAATTATCGGGATTTTTTAAAAATTCGGCCAAGCCTACTTGCACGGGATGATTGACACAAAATACATTAAATTGATGTGCTTTTCTAAACTCATTCATCAAAAAATTTGGCGCAAGCACATAACCCGTTTTCCAACCCGTATGGTGAAAGGTCTTGCCAAAACTCGCCACAACAAACGACCGCTGAACCAATTCGGGATAAAGCATCACACTTTGATGCACCTCACCATCAAAAATAATATGCTCGTAAACCTCATCACTCAAAATGATAATATTAGTACCTCTTACAATAGTTTGTAATTCAATTAAATCTTCGGCTTGCAAAATACTTCCAGTGGGATTATGTGGGGTATTGATTAAAATCATTTTTGTTTTTGAAGAAACCAAAGACTTAACTTGCTGCCAATCGGTCTTATAATCAGGGGCTTTTAGGGCAACAGAATGAACAATGCCTCCAAATAATTCAACACTCGGCTCATAACAATCATAAGCAGGCGTAAAAATAATTACCTCATCTCCTTTGTTTATAAAGGCAGCGATAATGGTAAAAATAGCCTGCGTTGCACCTGCAGTAACGGTTATTTCGGTATCGGGACTGTAGCAAATTCGATAGGTATTGTCAATTTTTTGTGCGATGGCTTCGCGCAAGCTCATGATGCCAGGCATGGGCGCATATTGATTTAAGCCTTTTTTCATGGCTTCACTTACTAAACGAATTAAGGTCTCTGAGGTTTTAAAATTAGGAAAACCTTGAGATAAATTAAGCGCTTGCTCTTTGGCTGCCAAGCCACTCATTACGGCAAATATGCTCGTTTTTGCATTGGGAAGTTTTGATTGAATAGC
>Ga0210036_1004897_pt1 | contig 12000 bp, 13 predicted proteins | sample CryGeymeta201515_FD_185469 | JGI IMG/M metagenome (GOLD analysis project Ga0210036, IMG submission 185469) | Groundwater microbial communities from Crystal Geyser aquifers in Utah, USA - Crystal Geyser metaG 2015-15 (SPAdes) (version 2) | ecosystem: Environmental > Aquatic > Deep subsurface >...
CATCATCTCCACCACCATTTCCACCGTTTCCATAGCCTCCAGTACCAGATCCTACGGTGCTGTAGGAGTCCTCATCATCGTCATCATCACCGTGGCCGGCGCGATGCGCGCGAGATGCGCGAGTAGTGCGCCGAGTCTTCTTGGGTTGGGGTTCAGGCTGTTCCGGTGCGAGTTGTTCCGGATTTGCGAGAACTGGGTGATATCCACCGGCACGAGCAAGTCCACCGGCAGTAACAACTCCAGTGGCATCACCAACATGGATATTAGCCATGGGATCCACAAGTTCGTTGGCATAGACAGCAACAGCACGAGACTTGCGAGGTTTGCGAGTAGCCTTAGGAGCGACCTTCTTAGGACGACCTTTAGGCTTGGCAGCAGGCTTCATTGCGCCCGAATCGGAGTCCGAATCGCGAGGAGTAGGAACAGGGGGTGGGTCCTTCAAAGTACCGGTCTTCGGACGTCCGGCAAACAAGTCGTCGGTGACAGGAACAGGATCGTTCGTAGTAACGACAGCAACAGGAGCGACATCGATTGTACGGTCGTTCGTTCCTCCGAACGTACGTCCTGTAGCAACAGCAACAGGAGCAGGAGCAGGAGCAATCGTATCGTCGTTCGTACGGACGTTCGTTCCGGTACGAGCTGTCGTTCCGGTACGACTCTGCGAACGAGTCTTGATGATAGACGAAGTCTTGGTACGGGCCATGGTGGAATGGTTTGAGAGTAAAGGGGTGGGAGATATTCCTGTGGAATATAGGCAACGGAGTAAAAGAGATTCAGTAGTTTGGGGTATATTGCAAAAAACAATGAATACACAAAACTGAATTCGAAGTACTACAAGAGATAATACTTCCATGATACTGGCATCGATAGTTGCCAAGCTGCTTCGCATTGATATTGGAACCACCGAAGGTACTGGGGTGTACATGAATGTAGTAGAAGCAGACGTCGGTGGTCAAATGGGGTATACCAGAGAGTCATGTAGGCATTCGGTGATCCGATAGTTGGTGGTTAACGTCGGTGGTTGGGGTAGTCTTGATGACCGGTGTAGTCCTGAATGTCCAGGTGCGATTCGAAGGCTATCGCGATGCGAAGTCCTCTGCGAGGTGTCTTGCGAGCTTCCTTTCGGCTTGTCGTCGTTGATGAGCAGGAGCAGGAGTAGTAGCCTCAATGGAGGGGGTGCCTACAAGGCATGTCGTCGGCTGTAGCGATGAGTCCTTGTCCGGTAGTGGGAGTATTCCTTTGGTAAGGCTGTATCTCCAGTAGTTCCAGTAGACTGAAGCGTCCCTCAGTCTGTAGTCCGGTCCTGCCGGTCAATGGCTTGCTGGAACAAGACCAAAGTCCATGTGGCAGGGGTTCCATTGTCGTCTGTAGCAACAGACTGTAGGCTTGTCGTTCCTTTCGGGTTGACTTGGTGTTGGTGTAGTAGTAGGACATGGAAAGGCACAACTTGTGCTTCTTCCAGCTTGCGAGTGAACGAAGAGTCTCTCGCATGTTGTATGGCTCCTCGTCTCCGGTTGGTGTGGAGGCGAGATAGTCCCCTCTCTCCTGTGGCTGTAGGAGAGGGGGGAGCAAGTTAACTTGGTGTACGACGGCCGTGTAGTGGCCATGGGCAAAGTCTCCAAAGCTTTGTAGTTGAGTTGATCAAAGGATTTCGATCTCCTCCGGTTGCGATTCCGGTTGCGACAGTGACTGTCGTCGCCTCCAGACTCGCATGTGTTGCAGAGCTACTACAGGGGGTGTCTGTAGTACTGTTAACCAGCGGTAGCCGGCCGTGGAGCCGGCTATAGAGGCTCATGGTGGCTGATAACACGTAAAAAGCTAGTGTGGAGACTATTAGATAAATATTAGATATTATGACTAGTCTAGTGGTGTGTGTATAGGAAGCAGGCATAGGCACACGACCTAATAGAGTAAGACCTAACTCCTGAGTCCTATGGCAGTCCACCTGGGCTTAATTTGGTACCACTCTACTACTAGACTAGTAGTACTACTACTACTAGTAGCTACTACTAGCTACTAGTAGTAGTAGTACCTACCAGGTAGGTTAACAGCTAAAGTATCCGAAATCTGCAAGCATCCGAAATCTGCAAGAGCTTTAGTTGTATCCCCAAACTATGGAGTGCTCATCAGAGTTATTACGTTGCGTGCGCTGCCATTGCCATCACGCTTAAACTTCACGAGACAAAAACGCAACAAAAAAAAGTCAGCAGACAGCTCAACAATCCTCGTTTTTGGGAAGTGTCATGAACAGCAGAAGACTACTTTTATTTGCTTGGGTTTGTTCCATTCCAGGATCCTCCTCCTTTATCCTTTCTTCTCCAACATCGTTTTTGTCTTCTTTTGCATCTTCTTCTGCCTCCTGTGTATCCTCCTTATCCGTGATGAGTTCATACATGGAAGCAGTTGAAGCCGCGGCTTCAAACGCTCTCAATCGAAAAGTCAAGCTAGAATCAGCGAGTGGAGGCGGCATGTCGGGGGGAGGAGGTGCCTCAACATCTGCAATGGTAGACAAGGAAACGGGCACCAAATATTTTGTCAAATCGGCCACCAATAAGGGTAACATGCTCAAGGCAGAATACTTGGGTGTCAAGGCCATGTCAGATACGCATACTATTCAGGTACCTACGCCGATCTGTTTTGGTCAATACGATAACAAGGCCTTTGTTCTTTTTGAGTACTTGCAGTTTTGTGGAGGAGGATCTCAGCACGAGTTGGGGGTTCAACTGGCCAAAATGCACCGAACCATCAGCGACAAGGGATTCGGATTCGATGTGGACAACACGATCGGTGCCACCCCACAACCAAATTCGTGGATGGACGATTGGGCGGACTTTTGGGATGCGCATCGACTGGGACACATGTTGAAGCTGACTGGCAATTGCGGATTGAGCGACAAAGATGTCGAAGCTCTCCGAGAAAAGACACGAGAACTCTTATCCCACAACCCCGAACCATCATTGCTCCACGGTGATTTGTGGGGTGGCAACAAGTAGGTATCACTTCTCCTGGGTTTGAGTGCTTTCACCTTTCACATGTCAACACATCATAATATTATTGTTTCGGCTGTACTGCGATCCACGACTCACTCTGTTTCGTTGTTGTATTTTAGAGGGTTCTGTAAAAAGCCAGGGGAAGATACGGTCGTTCCCGTGATATTTGATCCAGCAACATATTATGGTGATCGGGAGGTAGGTGATAAAGTGATCGGCGAGAAATAAATCATGATTTTGTGGAACGTGCTAACGCCATGGTTCCTCGTCGGTTAATGGTCCTGAATGAGCAGGCAGATGTCGCCATGACATATGTCTTTGGTGGGTTTTCCGGTGATTTTTATGATGGTAAGCTCTGTAGAGAAAACTCTCGTGTATATTTTTTTTTGCTGTGCTGTTCAGTTCGCCTCAAATACTTTTTGTTGCTTTTTGCAGGATACGAGTCCGAATGGCCATTGCCAGAGGTAATAATATGAGTGTGCAAATACATGGAATACCAATGCGATGCTTGAGATTTTTAATCGAAGCAACTTGCTTTCTTGTTCTCTTCCTTTTTCATTTCTTTTTACAGGGTCACGAAAAGCGTCGCGTTGTCTACAATTTGTACCATATCATTAATCATTACGTGTTGTTTGGAGGAGGCTACCTGAGCCAGTCTAAAAGCATGATTCAGCAAATTATGAGGATGTAACAGCCAAACAAATACAAAGGTTCCTCTATGGCTGCTTGTAGCAAAACCTAGCATTTGGATTTCGTTTTTGCGAATTAGAAATAAATTTCGTTATTGCGAACTAGAAATAAAACTTCAAAATGAATGTTTTCCAATTTTTACACAAAAAATATAACAATTTCTTCTGATGGATGCACACATGCTCAAATGATGTTGTTGTTACTACTGTATGAAAATTAATACAGTCGACTCTACTAGCTAGCAGTCGACTAGAGTAGCTAGTACCTGTACCGCTAGCTAGTAGAGAACCTCTTTTCACGCTTCAACTTTCTGTAGTAGACGCTATCCACAACAACACCAGGAAATGTGGCAACAACACTAGCATTGTTACTACTAGGTATGACAGAACAACGACAACGGCGACGGCAAAAACGAATCATCTCCAACCCTTTCCAATCGAGCATCGCCTTTTGGTCGCTGTTGGTTCTTTTAGGTCTAGCCTTGTTGATAAATTTCGGCAGTCATTATTTGCTTCCTCCTCATGGTCAAGCACAGAACACCGGTGACATCCAGCACCAACGAATACAAAAGGATAAGACTGGTACAAACCAAAACGTGCTGTCCCATTTAGAGCCCCGCCTTCCGTATCTTCCTATCTTTCCCGCCATAGAGCACGAAGGAAAACTGATTGAGGACACTCTCCATCACAACCGTCCAACAATTGCGGGCATTGCCGCCATTTTGTACCGTTTTTTGAACGCGTTGCACGACTCCAACCTGCAACTGGCTGCCTCGTCCAAGGCCAATGTCACGTCGATTGCCACTGCCTATTTTGGTCTGGTACAAGAGCATTTGTTGCCACTGGAACGGACCTATCGAGGACGGTCCGTTTTTGAAATTCGCACAGATGATTCCATTTATGTTAGTATTGCTGCCTTTCGAGAGTACTTGTTGGCGGATACCTTGCAAAGTTTGTATGGTAATGCCAGACATCCCGACAAGCTGTTTGTGGGTGTCATTGTTAACAACTGTTTTCATCCTACCGAATGTGAAGGAGGCGTCAAAGTTGTCGGCAAGGACCGCATGGGCAAGGACAAGTTGGAAAACACTCACGGTGTTCCTGACGAAAACCAAATTGCTACTTTTTGTCAGAATGCCACCTTCCAACACTATTGCGACAGTGGGCAAGTCCGGGTCCTCTATCTTCACGAAGCGGAAGCGCTGGGACCGGCGGTAGCGCGATACTACAGCTCCAGATTGTGGGGCGGAGAAACCTACTACGTACAGATTGACAGTCATTTGCATTTTGCCACTCACTGGGACGCCTTGTACATTCAAGATGTTAAGTTGGCCAAGAACTTTCCCAAAGCTATTTTGTCGACCTATCCACCCGGATTTGTTAATTTTCGCCAAAACCCACCCTTTACGCCCGGAACGCGACTTTGCAAGTGTCAAATGCGTTCGGCGGAAGAGTACCTGCCCCGCATTGAAATGGAAGGAAAATGTCACGAGAATCAAACGCGTCCGACACAAATGGCCTTTTGTGGTGCCGGCTTCTTTTTTGCCCACGCCAGTATTCTGGTGGACGTTCCCATGGACCCATTCCTGCCGTGGATGTTCATGGGAGAAGAAATTGCTCTGTCCATTCGAGCCTGGACACACGGATGGAACATTTATGCGCCCCGTAAGAATTTGATTGGACATCAATATCGACCTGTTCAATTTGGAACGCCACATTACTGGGATTCCGTCAAACGATTGTTTCACAAACCAATGATGGTAGATCGTGCGACAACACAAATACGACAACGCGTCAAATACATCATGGGGTATCCTGACTTAAGGGTCGAACAACAAAAGCGGTTTGCTGGTTTCGATGTCTTTGCAGAACTGGAGCACTATGGATTGGGCACAGAACGATCGAAAGAGGACTATTTGAAATTTGCGGAAATAGATTTGGAGCACAAGACATGTGGCCCCATGACATGGTGTTCGGAAGGTTTAATAGAATAGTATGAATGTGAATATCTTGTTGTGGCTTGGTACACCTAGGAAGTACACTTCCCTGACACGACATTGTTATGTAAGAAGGGAGCCCCCGCAGGTATTTCAGCAGCCCTGTGCTGCCCCTGGCGGTGTCCTTGGGTTTTGGCTTAGTGAGACGAAGGCTCATAAGGTGCCTAATCTACTACTAGTGATGTTTCGATTTTGCGAACGACGCCTGCTACTACTAGTAGCTAGACCAAAAAAGGTAACCCTGAACGAATCTCTGCCACGGTATCGACTTGCTGATATTATGGCTTAATCTCCTCGCCGATATCTCCTTGCCCTGAACCCTAACAGCATTCTTGTCATTGGATTCTGCATTCGCTAATTTGGACACTTATTATTGTTACTGTAATAATATTTTTTGTGAAACAAGCAGGCACCATTTATTTCTCGTTTCTCGCACCACGAGTACATCTTCAGATCTTCAGATGATACGGTCTCGTCTGTCCTCCTCTTTGCCACTGCTCGTAGTAGCAGCTACTCTAGCTAGCACCCCCTTGGCGGCAGCCACGGACGAAGACGGAACTTGTAGTGCCAAGTCTTCTTCCTTTGCCACTTGTTCCTCTGATAATTATTATCATGTCCTTCCACTTCCACCCCATCAACAACCGCAGTGTGGATTATATATGGCGCCATCTACACTCGGAGAGGGCGCAAATCTTGGCATGTACGCCGGAGAGGACATTGCGAAGGGTACAGGTAGGACTTTGAAGATTTTGTTTTCACCTTTGGGGACAGGGGGGCAGTTTGTCCTCTTTTGGTATGCTCATACTTCCACACCTCCTATGCTCCTCTCCTTCTCAAAGACATCCAGCAAGAAATTGCAATACCTTTCTTATTCCGTGATTGGGACGGACCCAGTTTCTTTCAACAGTATCCTCGCAAGGAAGGCGCCGAGGAAGACATGTTCGGCGACGCAGACCCACGTGATGGTGCTCTGTGGTTTCGCTATATCTGGTCGGGATATGTGGCCGACTTGGAAACCTACGATGAATCCCAAGCACAACAATCCAAAGTCGTCTTTGTTCCGGGTATTGGATGCACCATTAATTCTATGATGGAAATGGCCAATGTTGAATCTGCTCATGGAAGTACCTATGATACAGCGGGATACAATCGCAGTGATCCCAGTGCGGGCGCCTTTTGCCCCTACCATTCGACAAAAACCACCGCTTTGGAACCCATTCCTAAGGGAAGCGAAATCTTTGCCTCCTATGGGGAGGAGTGGGTTCCTGATATACCGGGAGCTCAAATTACCTTCGATGTTGTCATGGATGAAGCCGAAGACTTTTTGCGCGATGATTACTTTCCTTTTGTCCAGCAACACGAAAAGAAACTTCCAAAGAAGAAGGATTTCTTGGAAGCGCTTTGGAACTTTACACGGGACTTTCCTCACCCCCGACCGCGTACCTTTTCGGTTCTGCCTCGGCAGGTGACCTGGAAGGAGATTCAAGAACAATACGATGAATTTCAAAAACTGGAAAAACCAATCATGAAGGCCATGGCAATGAAGTTACAAGAAGATCCAACTTACAAACCAGCCTATCCATATTACAGCAAACGAACAAGTTTGATTCGACATTTTATACGACAAAATGGACAACGCTCAATCGAGTGGATTAAAGAGAACGGAGGACGTTGTTGTGATCACATGCGACCAGGTGTAAGTCAAATTCCGCATGCTGGACGTGGAGCCTTTGCGACTCGCGATTTGCCGCGTGGTACCATTGTAGGATACTCTCCCTTGGTGCACATCGGAACGTACGGCAAACAGGTCTACAATGTGCCTTATGATGTTCAGGATGAAACTGGAGGACCTGTGCACTACGAAAAGCCAGATTTGATATACAATTATGCCTTTTATCACCCAAACTCCACCGTCATGTTGTCACCTTATGGAAGCATGGTAAACTACATCAACCATGCACCATCATCACCTCCACTTTCCGACAAAAACAAAACTGTCACCGCCAATGTCCGATTGATTTGGCCAGATAGCGAGCTTATTGCCCACAAACCGGAGTGGTTGAAAAAGGATGTGGACTTTTTAACCCATACGGTAGCTAAAATTGGACTTAGTTGGGATTATGTGGCTCTTCGAAATATCGTCGAGGGAGAAGAGATTTTATTGGACTATGGCCCTGAATGGGAAGCGGCTTGGAACCAGCACGTCAAGAATTGGGTCCCTCCCGCGGATGCGGACGCTTACGTGCACTCAAGTCAGTGGAATGAAGAAACGTTGAGAACAGAACAAGAACAACAGTTCAATCCTTACCCTTCGAATCTGCATACGCTCTGCAGTCCAGCCTACATGTGGAACTCGCAACAGGGCGTTTATCTTTATTTGGTCTTAGATAAAGAGTACATCGACCGTGTCCCGTGCCGTGTATTGGATCGATATCCGCATCCAACCAATGCTACTGGTCCAGAAGTCTATTCAGTAGAATTAATCGAAGAAGAAAAATCGATCGTGACGCACAATTTTGAACGCAGCCACATCTTCTTGACGGACCGTCTTTTGAGTCAAGACTGGCATTTGCCTAACACTTTTCGACACCCCATTCGAATTCCAGATGATATGTTTCCGCAATCGTGGATCAATATTTTTGATGATTCCAACAAGCATTGAGAAGCAGGCTTCGAGGCAACACAGTACTAGTCTAGTGTTATAAAAAAAGGAAGGTAACAGTACCATACCACTCGAGGTAAGTACTAGTCTAGTACTAGTACTAGTAGTAGCTAGTAGCTACTAGTACTACTGAAACTGAAACTAAAGAATCATTGCATTCGCATGCCGCCGTATTGAGAGCGTTTCTGAAGTAGTACTATGTACTATGTAGCGCATGAAGCAACTACTACTGGTGGTGGTGGACTAGACTACTACCACCAGGTACCTGGTACTACTAGTAGACTACTACCAGTACCTGATACGGTACTACCAAAACTGGAGTAGACCCTAGTCTACCAGTACGTAAAATACGGTATTGTCGGGCTTCACGTCGAGCTTCCCCCGGACCTTCAGTTTAAAAGTAACATTGTACCAGGTACTTTACTAGTACCAGGTACCAGCTACCTGGTACCAGGTACCTGGTAGTGTAAAAGTATCATCTTGCCGTAAAAATGCTAATTCTCCGCTGTTTGAATGCATATGTTCCTCGCAAGACTTGCAGTGACTACGGTACCAGGGGAGGGGTACCTGGTACCATACCTGGTACGGTACCAGGTACCGTACCTGGTAGGTAAGCACTACTTCCTAGTACCAGCCCTGGCACTAAAGTTGCTGGTCAAGACTGAAAAAATTGATGTACTAGCTACTGGTACTAGCTACCAGGTAGCACCAGTACTGATACCAGTACATGAAGTGATACCGGTTGTCCGGGCACAAACGGAAGAGCCGTGGAAGAGAAGCGACTGAAGCGCAACCTGTGCTCTTGAAATTTTTGCAAACTTCGTTTTCAATTCAAAGCTGTTTTCGATTGCGAAACCGATGTCATTCCCGTCAATTTGATATTAAAGCTTAGAGAGTTGGGTCTTAGTTAAGTCTCCGACCGTTCTTTCACTAGGAATTAGGCTCAAGGCATTTTCTATCATTGTTCTCATTAATGCCTGGGTATGATTTTGTCAGATTTGTACTACCACTGGTACTAATACTACGGTGAAAAGTATCCATTATTATTAAGTAGAGTACCAGGTACCTGGTAGTATGTTTCCGTAGTACTGGTAGAAACCGCCTGGGCGTTTTGAGATTCGGCAATTGTATCGTTTCATTTGCTTTCTAATAATAGGATGTCTCCGTAGTACAGTAACCAGTAGCTACCGGCAGCTAGTAGGTAGTAGTACTGGTAGTACTGCTCCGCCTAGCTACTAATACTACAAGTAGTACCAGGTACTGTAGTACCGTACTAAAAGGTAAAAGTATGTTTGCAATCGGTACCAGGTACAGTAACAGAATATTTTTGTTCAATAGCCTTTTACACTTCCTTATTAGCTGGAGTCAGTCCAAAATTCTCCTCGAACAACAAACTAAGAACGAAGGTGCTTCGGACAATAAATGGCAGCAATAGATATAGTATATATACATACATATATACATATCTATTTGTAATATAAAGAGATGAACAACAAGAGGAAGTCCCTCATCACTGGATTTTGTGGTACCGACAACGGCAGTTGCACTGGTCTTCTCCCCTTGCAACATGGAGCTCTTGCACTTCCTAGCGCAAGTCAGGCGGGTCCTCAGGTCGGGCATCAAAATAATAACCATTCTGAGGAGGGAAGGCAGACAATCGCTTGTTTGCAACAACGCAGAGCCTCAGTATGGCCTACGCCTCCATCGTCGCAAAAGTCGTATAGAATGCTGCCTGGTTCGGCCTGTTTCAATCCCTTGATAAGCGCGACATCGGATTCTCGTGTATTTGATACGCTTGCTAAACTTCAACAAAATTCCCAGAAAATTGCTGAGAATGAGAGGCGCATTCAGCAACTCCTCAGAGAACGAGATAGGTCTGGTATTGTTGCTGGTGACGCTACAAGGTTTGCTGCGACTTCGTCTTCTAGCCCCGAGGCTGGAAGAACGCAAGGTGACCTGGATGCACAGTTGCCATCGTTGCCATCGCCGATAGCTAACGCCGGTATCAAGCGAAACTCTGCTCATCTTGGATCATCTGAGGTACCTTGTCGTCCACTGCGACTCCTCAAGACTCTCCCCGCTCACAGCTTAAATAGAGAGGCCGATAAAAATAGCTGCCCCATACAACCATCCGCCACGAATCCTCCAAATTCCATTGCCATAGATCAAGATCAAAATTGGTTGAGTGCTGCACAGTGCTATCTCCGGTCCGAATTTATCGAAGTCACCACAGTGACGCGTAAAGAAGTTGTCGATAGCACGACAGGTGATCAATCCACGGCAGAGTATTGCACCTTCGAGCAAGTTAGGATTCGTTGCCGGTTCTGCGTAAGCAAACATATTGGCTGTTGTTATTGTCGTATATTGAATGTTTTTTGTCAAACTCCCTCATCAAATTTGATTCGTGCTTTTGTAAACAGGCACACTTGCCCATTGGACTCCGTCCTAGTCGAGCGACTGCCTTTCCTTCCAGCATCAAGCAAGTCTACCAATCATTTACCATGATGCAACGAGACCACTTTGATAGATGTGAATCTGTACCTCAAGATAAACGCGATCATTTGAGGGTACTCAGAAACAGCAAGACGCAGGGAGCCTGTGATTCGAAGCAGTATTGGACCTATGCTGCGCGTGTCCTCGGCATGTTTGATACGCCTAGAGGCATCGAAATGACAGACGAAAGTCGTACTGCTGGTCGAGCCATGCCTTACTATGGATTGGATCCCTGCTTTGCTCCTCTTGACGCTATACAGAAGAAATCACAGAGGGTCGAAATGTTGGTGGATCTTGTGGTGGAAGGCTGGAATATGCATCGTCTGATATATGTCTTTTTATCACAGCTCCAGATGATTGAGCTGACATCTCAAGAGCAAAAAGGAAAACGCAAGCATCTGGAAGTAGGCTTTAAGGGGGTTGGGTGTCGCCGCTGTTGCAAAGAAAGACGCCATGGATTAAGCCGAATTTTTCCCCTGCAGAAACGAATTCTGCCCAACAAGCTCATCGATATCTGTTCACATTTACAGAGATGCCCACTTTGTCCACCTGATGTCAAGTCACAGCTGACGACCCTCCTGGACAAAGAACACAACCACCTATTCCACAATTCCGAGCTGAACGAAAGAGTATGGACACTACTCGGGCGCAATTTGCAAAATTAAAAATGGGAGCCTGGAGATTCAAAGCCTCTGAAATTGCACCCCAGCTGTACAAAGAGAGATTTCCAGTCGGACGATTCCGTGTACGCCATGAAACCAAATTGGAAGCGGCATGGGGGTTGCGACTACACATTACTCTTAGAAGGGGTATTTGGAGTATCCAATCACTTATTAACTCACTCTACGTGCCTCATATTTCTTTGACATTTGCGAAGAGCACTACTCACTCGAGTACACGAGTACATAATATTGGTGCTACTACTAGTAGTCTAGCTAGTAGAGCAACACTAGACTACTGTCTTGTTTTTAACTCACTGCTAGTAGTACTAGTAGACTAGTACAACAGCCTCCCATGACGTCCACCCGGAAAAAGCTTGTACCCTTCTCAAGTACTACACTACTGATTACTCGAGTAGTCGCATCTGTCCCGCTTGACAGTATTACTTATACAGCACTTTGCAAAAAACCTGGCAACAGGAAATCTCGCAGACAAAAAAAAAAAAAAAA
>Ga0210036_1004904_pt1 | contig 11986 bp, 13 predicted proteins | sample CryGeymeta201515_FD_185469 | JGI IMG/M metagenome (GOLD analysis project Ga0210036, IMG submission 185469) | Groundwater microbial communities from Crystal Geyser aquifers in Utah, USA - Crystal Geyser metaG 2015-15 (SPAdes) (version 2) | ecosystem: Environmental > Aquatic > Deep subsurface >...
TGAATACCGGTGCTTTAAGCATTTTTTGTCGTATTAAATCAAAAAGTTACAGCAGCTAAAGCTTTTAAAGCATATTAAAGATCCTAAACGTTTGTTGTCACAGAACATAAGATATGGCTTTAAAGTGCGGACATGATACGCTCGTCGCACATCACTGACGTCACCCTGAAATCCAGAAAAAGTATATTCCAATGGTCCAGCAGCCACCGTCCTATCACACCATCGACCCCGCACGTGCGGCTGATCGCCTTGGCGAGCCTGCGGATGTAAAACGCTTCGCCTACGCAGCGTCGCTATGTGATCGGGGCCGTAAGGATCTTGCGAAACGGGGCTATGCGCCGGATGGGCGCAAGCATCTGCGGCGGTTTTCGCTGTGGGAGATTACGCGCTATCTTATTCCGGTCGCGTCGGCGCATTTGCGTCGCACGCTGAAGGCTAACCCCGACCTGCCTCAGGGCGAGCTAGAGAGCGACCGTGGGACACGCTGGTTCACGCTCGAAGAAATCATGAGCCTGCGCCGTCATTTCGCCGCCGAAGGATCAAGAAGCAAAGGCTATATGCCCTGGAAACCAGCTGGCGCCAAAGCCAAGATCATCGCCGTCGCCAATTTCAAAGGCGGCGTGGGCAAGACCTCGACGGCGGCGCACCTCGCCATGTCGGCGGCGCTCGACGGATACCGGGTGCTTGTGGTCGATCTCGACAGCCAGGGCTCGATGACATCGATCTTCGGCGGCCAGGTCGAGGATGAGTGGCGCACCGCCTTCGCCGTGATCGCGCGCGATTTCGCGCGCGAAATCATCGCTGACGGCGACGAGACGGCGTTGAACGAGACCCTGACCGAAGCCCTCCGAATTACCGCCGATCACGTGGTGCAAAAAACGCATTGGCCGAACATCGATCTGATCGGCGCGCAGCTCAATCTGTACTGGGCGGAATTCCAAATCCCGGTCTGGCGCATGTCGCTGCGACGCTGGCGACTGTGGGACGCGCTTTCACGGTTTTTCGAGTCGGATGGCGTGCTTGAGCGCTATGACATCGTGATCCTCGATACCCCTCCCGCACTTGGGTACCTGACGATCAACGCGCTGTCGGCCGCAGATATCCTGGTGGTGCCGCTGGGCGCATCGTTTCTGGAATTCGAGAGCACCGGACGTTTTTTTGATATGCTCTACAGCACGTTCGCCTCGATCGAGGAAGGCGAGAACGACGCCAATCGCGCGCTTGGCCTTGCGGGAGTAAAGTTCGAATGGGATGCCGTGCGCGCCGTGCTGACCCGGTACGACCACAGCCAGCAAGCCGAACTCGCCAACGTCATCCAGGCATATTTTGGCGAATTCATGGCGACGCACCGACAGGAGTTCACCGCGCTGATCGGACAGGCCGGCGAGCAGATCAACGGCATTTATGAGGCCGACTATCGCGGCTTCAACCGTGACACTTATCTGCGCGGCCGCGACACCTTTGACCGCACCTATGCCGAAATCAAGGAACTGGTGCTGGGAAGCTGGTGGCGCGATACGCAATTCGCCACCGCCGTCTGACTGAACAGGAGCTTGCCCCATGGCCCGACGCCGTCGCCTTGACGCTCCCTCCACCGAAGAAATGGCGCGTATTCGCGCCGATGCAGCCAGTCGCGAACAGCATGCCGATTTCGCCACGATCAGTTCCTCCCCCATCGCCCGGGTGGCGGCCGACAGCGTTGCGGCGCAGCGAGCCGAACTGGATGCGTTACGCGCGGAGGCGACGCGCAACCGCAGCGCCGCCCAGACGCTGGCGGCGGCGGAAGCGGCGGGCGGCGTGGTGCGTGACATCGCGCTTGACGATATCGAGGTGGACTATCTGACCCGCGACCGTCTGCGGCGCATGGATGAGGACGAAGCCTGGCTTTCATTGCGCGCATCGATCCAGGCCCATGGCCAGCGCACGCCGCTGGATCTCGCCAATATCGCCCATCTTGGCGGCAGGCCCTATGGTCTGATTTCCGGCTATCGGCGCATCAGCGTGCTCAGCGCGCTGGCTGCAGAGACAGGTGAGCGACGCTGGCAGGTCGCGAAAGCGTTGGTGCGCGCGCCGACCACGCTGGGACAGGCGTTTCTCGGCATGATCGAAGAAAACGAGATCCGAGAAGGCCTGAGCTACTTCGAGCGCGGCCGCATCTGTCTCGCCGCCGTCGACCAGGGCGCTTTCGAGAATATAGGCGCCGCGCTTGAAATGCTGTTCGGCGCGGCCAGCCCCGCCAAGCGCTCCAAGATCCGCAGCTTCGTGCTTGTGGTCGAGGAGCTGGGAGACTTGCTGCGGTTTCCGAAAATGCTCGGCGAGCGACTGGGTCTGCGGCTGGCGCAGGCGATCAAGGCGGGGCAAGGCGGCGCGCTGCGGCGGCGGCTTGGTGAAGAGGGCCTTGAGACGCAGGACGCAAGCGCCGAGCAGCGCCTTCTGGAGGCTGCCCTGGCCGATGAGCGTCGCCTGATCCGTCCGCCCTCCAGCGCAAGGCGGCTTGAATGGCGTTCTGCACTGGCGGACGGTCGCATCGTCACGGCGCGGCGGGGCGTCGGCGGCGTGGTGATGCAAGTCGATGGCCGCGCGCCGACAGACGCACAGATCGAAGCTGCGCTGAAGGCGTGGGCTGCTGCGCTCGCCGTGCGCTGATCGCTTGCGTTTCGCGCGCGAAACACAGCGTGGCTAGCGTTTTGCCGATAGAGGTGTCGTTGCGATGGCGATCCGTATTCCGGGCGGCGCACAGGATGCGCGCCATGCCGGTTTCGCGCGCGAAACCGGCCCTGCAAAGAGGTGCTTTCGCCCTGGACGGACGAGAGACTGGCCCGGCAGGCGCCTGTTTTCGGGATCCCTCGACGCCAGCAGAAGATCCCTGAATGATTCCATGGCGCCATGGATTCAGCGATCGGGTAGTGCCCCATCTGGTGGTGTATGAGCGCCAACCCTCGGAGTGGCTCGGTCTCGGTCAGGCGGTGAGCTACTCCCCAACCCTTGGACAGTTTCCCGACTGGGTTAAGCTACCGCCTGCACCTGCTGATCGGTTTCGATGCTGTTGAAGTAGTTCGGCGCCAAGCCCGCCGAGATACGCCGCCTGCTGGATGGCGCTCTCGAAGCCGCCCGGACGCGGGAACTCGCGGACCTCATGCCCGCCGCCGGCCTGACGCTGTGACCACGGTCGGCCGTCGCACACCGCTGCGCCCGGTCTCGGCAATCTGCGCTGGTCGCACATAGCCTGCGCCGGGTCTCAGCCAATCCGAGCCGAAAAATGCGATGATCTCGCGCCCGGCTGCCGATGATCTCAAGCCGCTACAGCTAGGCGTCGCGCTCTACCCCCATGTCGGCGTCCAGTTCGCTCCCTCCATGACCTGCGGCGACACGGACGACGCGACCGTCCACACAATCAGCATGCTGACCTTGCAATGATGCCGGCAATCAGGTGGTCTCGCCGCGAAGCAGCACAAGCGGCAGCTGCAGCACGGCGTCTCCGGCGCCTCCGCCCGCAAGCCGCTCCAACAACAGCCGCGCCGCCTCGCGGCCCATGGCGCGGCGCGGATTGGCGATGGTGGTGAGGCGCGGCGTGAGCGCCTGGGCCAGCTCCAGCCCATTGAACCCGGCCAGCGCCAGCCGCCCGGGCGTCGCGACGCCGGACTGCTGACAGTGCAGCAGCGCGCCGATCGCCAAGTCGTCGTTGGCGAAGAACAGCGCGTCGAGATCGGGATGCGCGGCCAGCATCAGCGCGCAGCACACCTTACCGACGGCCAGCGAGGACGGGCGGTCGTCGATGTGGCGCGCGACTAGCGGCGCGCCGAGATCGCGCAGCGCGGCCTCGAAGGCCAGTCGGCGCTTGCGGGAGCGCGCGGGCCGCTCGGCCCAGGCGCCGACATAACCGATCCGCCGCCGCCCGGTCTCGAACAGGTGGCGCGCCATCAGCCGCCCGGCCTCCGCCTGCGAGGCGCCCACGCAGATGTCCACCGGCGCGCCGTCCACATCCATGATCTCGACAACCGGGCAGGCGGCGGCGGCCAGCAGGGCGCGGGCGGCGGCGGTGTGCTCAAGCCCGCCGATCACCACCGCCGCCGGGTTCCACGCCAGAATGTCGCGCAAGATCGCCTCCTCCCGCGCCAAGTCATAGTGGGTGAGGCCCAGCACGCTACGATAGCGGGTCTGGGCGAAGCCCTCGTCCAGACCGTCGACCACGGCGGCGAACACGCTGTTGCCGATCGACGGCAGGATCACTGCAATCAGGTCGGTGGTGCGGCTGCGCAGCGATCCCGCGATACGGTTCGGGGTGTAGCCGAGCTCTCGCGCCGCCGCCTCGACCCGCGCGCGCAGTCCGGGCGAAACGTTGGGCGCGCCGCGCAAGGCGCGGGAGGCTGAGATCAGGCTGACCCCGCACTCGGCGGCGATGGTCCTCAACGTGGGCCGCCCGTCGTCGCCAGCCATGCTCGCCGCCGCTCCAAACCGACCGCCTGATCCGTTCCTGCTTGCGAGCGTAACGTCCGAAAATGTCGTTGACAACGTTATCAACGCAATGACAACAATGATCCAACGGTGCAAAGCGCCATTTCCGGGGAGGAATGCATGATGATCGCCAAGGCCATTCTGGCGCTGGCGCTCGCCGTCGGCGCGACCGCCGCCGCCGCGCAGGATTTTCCGCAGCAACCGATCAACCTGATCGTGCCGTTCAACGCGGGCGGCGGGACCGATCTGCTGGTGCGCGGGTTCGCGCCGCACTTTGCGCAGGCGCTGGGCGGGGACGCTTATGTCTCGAACATGGCCGGCGGCTCGGGCACTGTGGCGGCGGGGACGCTGGCGGCGCGCGAGGCCGACGGCTATCAGCTTGGCTACTGGTCGGTCACCGTCGCCACGGTGCAGCCGCAGATCAAGGACGTGCCCTATGGGCTGGACAGCTGGTCGCCGATCTGCTCGGTCGCGGCCTCGCCGACGATACTGTTCGTGCGCGCCGACAGCCCGTTCCAGACCATCGGCGACGTCGTCGCTGCGGTTGAGGCTGAGCCGGGCCGTTATCTCTACGGCTCCTCCGGCCCCGGCGCGATCACCCATCTGACCATGGTCGCGGCGTTCGCGGGCCTGGGCCTGATCGACAAGGTGCGCCATCTGCCGTTCCAGGGCTCCGGCCCCGCGATGCAGGCGATGGCGGCGAACACCATCCAGTTCTTCGGCGATACTGAACTGCTGATGCAGAGCGGCGATTTCCGCCCGCTGATCGTTTTCGCCGACCAGCGGGCGGCGAATTTCCCCGACGTGCCGACAGCGGCGGAGATCGGCATCGCAGCGCCGCTGAATGAGCTCTATCTGTGGGGCGGCCTGTTCGCGCCCGCCGGGCTGGACGCGGCGGTGATGGAAAAGCTGTCGGCGGCCTGCGGCGCGGCCGTCGCGTCGGAGGGGTTCCAGGCGTTCGCGGCGCAGACCGGCACGACGCTGGCGTATCGCGACGCCGCGTCCTTCGATGCGTTCTACCGCGCGCAATATGACGCCAACCGGGCCCTGATCGCCGCCGCCGGGCTGTGAGCGGCGGCGGGCGGCGCGGCGCGCGGCCCTAGCGGGAGGCAGGCCGCGTGACGCGCGTGATCAACGAACGTTTTGCGGTGTCTTTCGCCCTGCTGCTGCTCGGCGCGGGCTTGAGCGCGTCGTCGTTCGGGCTGCGCTTCGCCGATCTGGGCGGCGCGTTCAGCCCGATGTTCTTTCCGCGCATCGTGCTGTTTTTCTGGGTGGCGCTGGCGACCGCCAATCTGGTCGCCGACTTCATGGCGCAGCAACCGCCCGCGCCGCTGCGACTGGTCCGCGTGACGATCATTGCGGCGGCGGCGCTGGCGCTGGCGCTGCTGATGCCGCATCTGGGGTTTTTCCTGACCGGCGCAGGCTTTGGCCTGCTGACGCTATGGCTGCTGGGGGTGCGCGACTGGCGCGGCCTGCTTCTTGTCGGCGTGGGGCTGCCGCTGGCGATGGCGGTGCTGTTCAGCCGGGTGCTGCGGATGCCGCTGCCATCCTCGCCGTTTTTGTGGTGGCTGTGAGGGCGCGCGATGCTTGAGCTTTTGCCGCAGGCGCTGGGGCTGATCCTGACGGCGCAGGGCGTCGCCGCGCTGGTGCTGGGCACGATGCTGGGGATCGTGCTGGGTGCGCTGCCGGGGATCGGCTCGACGGTCGCGGTGGCGATGATCCTGCCGTTCACGTTGACGATGGCGCAGGCGCCGGCGATCCTGCTGTTGCTGGCGGTCTATGCGGGATCGGTCTATGGCGGGTCGATCTCGGCGATCCTGATCAACACGCCGGGCACGCCGCAATCGGCGGCGACCTGTCTCGACGGCTATCCTATGGCGCTGCGCGGTGAGGCGGGGCAGGCGCTTGGCTGGGCGACGGTCGCCTCGGTGATCGGCGGGTTGACCTCCGCCGTGCTGCTGCTGCTGGCGGCGCCACAGCTGGCGGCTTTTGCACTGAACTTCGGGCCGATCGAGACCTTCGCGCTGATCCTGCTGGGGCTGACGTGCATCGTCTCGGTGTCGGAGGGATCGCTGCTCAAAGGCCTGATGGCGGGCGCGGTGGGGATATTCCTGTCCACGGTGGGCGGCGACCCGATCACCGGCGAGGCGCGCTTCACCTTTGGGCAGCACCAGTTGATCGCCGGGTTCGACCTGTTGGCGGTGGTTATTGGCGTGTTCGCGTTGTCGGAGGTGCTGCTGCGCGTCGCCGCGCCGCAGGACGGCGCGGCGCGGCTGGTCGCGTTCAACGGCGTCGTGCTGCCGAGGCTGGCGGCGTGGCGGGGGCGGGTGGGCGTGCTGGTGAAGTCGGTGCTGATCGGCAATGGCATAGGCGTGCTGCCCGGCACGGGGGCGGCGACGGCGGCGTTCATCGCCTACGCCGAGGCGCAGCGATCCTCGCCGCGCCGCGCGGATTTCGGCAAGGGGGAGCCTGACGGGCTGATCGCGTCGGAATCGGCCAACAACGCCGTCACCGGCGGCGCGCTGGTGCCGACGCTGGCGCTGGGGATACCGGGCGATGCGGTGACGGCGGTGATGCTGGCGACGCTGACGCTGCACGGGGTGACGCCGGGCATCCGGCTGATGACCGAGAACCCGGTGCTGATTGCGGCGATCTTCACCGGGTTCTTCGTCATCAACATTTTGCTGCTGCCGCTGGGCATGTTGGTGGCGCGGGCGGCGGCGCCGATCCTGCGCGTGCGCGAGGCGTTCATGCTGGTGGCGATCGTGCTGCTGTGCGTGATCGGGGTGTACTTCGTGCGCGGTAACCCCTTCGACCTGCTGGTGATGGCGGTCGCGGGGCTGATCGGCTTCGCGCTGCGGCGTCAGGGCTATCCCATGGCGCCGCTGGTGATCGGGATGGTGCTGGGCGGTACGCTGGAGATCAGCCTGCGCCAGGGGCTGATCATCACCAACGGCGACTTCGCGGCGTTCTTCGTGCAACGGCCGATCGCGGCGGGCCTGGTGATGGCGGCGGTCGCCATGCTGTGCCTGCCACTGTGGCGGGCGTGGCGGGCCGGGCGATCCAAGGCGGCGCGCATCTGAACGTGGCGTTGACGATCGAGCGCCTGTCGGAAGGAACCGGTTGGCCGATAGAAAGCCAACGCAGTGATCAGGGCAGCCTGCGCGCCGACGGGATTGCCAAGTTGCCTCCGTTGACAGCAGAACGCTGCAGATTGGCTCGACCTCGAATTCCTCACGCAATTCATCAATGAAGGCAGTCATTTGTGGAATGGGCAGTCGAGCTTCGCCCGCACAAAGCTAGCTGAACGCTGCGATCACCGTGTCAATAGGCAGAAACAAGGTGCGACTGTCCGCTGGGTATTCGGTGAATTCAGCGCAGGACATGTAGAATCGCTTCGCATTGTCGTCCTTTGCCTGCACCAACACCGCACCAATGCCAATGCTCTGGGACGCGACTGCGATGCGGCGCAGGGCGTCCGACAGGATGTCCGCGCCAAGGCCGCGACCGGCATGGGCGCGGCTGACGGCCAGACGTCCAATCACCGAAACAGGAATGACGTCAGGCGCATTGCGTCGGACCTTGCCTGGCGCGGCCGTCCGTTCCACCGATCCAGCGGCGATGCAGAAATAGGCCACGACCGCATCGCCGTCGCAAACGACATAGGTGCGGGAGAAGCGGCTTTCGTTCTTCAACGCCCGATGCTTCAGCCAGTCGTTCAGGGCCGGCTCGCCGCACTCGAAATCGGTCAGGTCATGGGTTGCCGTCAGTGGAACCGGGGCCGAGAGCTTCGTTTGCGGACGCTTGGAATCAAGCGTCACGTTTCCCATGCCGGGACTCGACGCAACAGCGCGCGCAGCTTGGGTCCGGGCGCCGTGGGATTGTCGAGCGCCTGGATAAAGGCGTCGTACCGATCCGAATCCAGCGAGAACAGGCGCTGATCCAGAAGGACATCGATCGCCAGAGAGCGGGCGCTATCGACCATGAACTCGGTGCGGGTCTTTCCCAGGATCGCCGCCGCATCGTCGATGAGCTGGCGCGTATGCGTCTCGATGCGAAGATTGATGCTGCCCTTGGTCTCAGACGAAAAAGGTCGCGCCGTGACCGCTACGGTCGCCGCGCGCGTACGTTCCGCAGAGGATATGCGAGCCTTTGCCATTACCTTACTATGGCGGAGCGTATCCACATTGTCAATACAGGTGATGATATGGGATGGTTCGCACCGTCGCCCTTCAGGCTGCGCTCCCGGCCGCGCTCCCGGCCGCGCCGGAGCCAGGCGTCAACGGCGCCGGACCGCCAGCGCCTCGTCGCCTTCGATCTCCGCCTCGGCGTCGCGCGCAGTCTGCTTGGATGCCGACCATTCAGCATCGATATTCAAAACGCCACCCTCTCCAAATCCAGCTTCAATCAAATTGAATTTTTGGGCGCGACCTTTAAAGACAGCAACCTGTCCGGTTGGCGAATTAATGATATTAATTTTTCAGGCTTAAGGATTGAGAACGCGACTCTATCCGGTATTGCGATCGAGAATTGTCGCCTCGTCGGCGTGAAACTCGACGGTGTAGGGATCGAGGATATGCTACAGGCCTATAACGCGGCGCGCGACTAGCCGCGTCTTGGCCAAGGGCGGACGAACGAAGGAGAGCGGCTCCTTCCGCGTAATTGCTCACGTGATTGGCTTCAGGCCGTCTGAGCAGCGGGCTGGAAGAGGGTCTCAGCGAGGCCCCGGATGGCGCCGTACGCGGTCTGGCCGGCGAGACGCGCGGTGCTGGTGACGGACCTATAGCCTGCATGGACGCTGGGGCCCCACGGGGAGCGGAAGCCGCCAGTGACCTTTCGGAACACCACCGAGGGTCGGATCTCACGCTCGGCCACATTGTTCGTGGCGCTGACGCGCCGGTCTTCGAGGAATACGAAGAATTTGATGCGCCATGCCTTCACCTGGCGTTGCAGGGTGCGTCCGGCGGGGTGCGGCGCGGGCGTGGCGAGCAGCCGGTCGAGATCGCGGTCGGCCTTGGCGCGGTATTGCTGCAGGGTGCTGTCCTTGAGGTCGCCGCGTCTTCGGCCGACGCGGATCGTCCAGGCCAGCAACTTTGCGAGCGCGGGTGCGAACACGGCATCGCCGCAGTCGATGGCGTACTGCACGTCGCGCAACACATGGGCGAGGCACACCTGATGGGCTGCAGCCATGTCCTGCTGGCCGGCATAGCGGTCCGACACCCAGACCGCGGGCTGGTGGCCAGCCATCACATCCTGCGCCACCGCCTTGGCGCGACGCGGGGCGATCTCGTGCAGCACTGCATTGGGTGTGACGAACACCCAGTGCCAATGCAGGCGGCCATTGATGCGGGTGGTGGTCTCGTCCGACCAGACCACCTCGGCGGTGCGCAGCGTCGCGCGGATCGCATCGCGCTCGGCCTCCAGCGGTGTCTTCAGCCGGTGCATGGCGTTGGCGATGGCGCCCTCGGAGATCGACAGCCCGAACATCTCGCGCGCGAGCCGGGCCAACCGCTCGAAGCCGACGTGATGGCTGTGGTGCAGGTAGGCCAGCAGGGCGTGGATGTTCGGCCCGAACGGCGTGCCGGGTGGCATGCGCTCGGGTGGTGCGGCACGGTAGCGCTTCCCGCAGGCGCAGCGCCCGCCATGCAGTTCGACCCGCGTCACATGCGGGGTGACCGGCGGGATGTCGACGTGGTCGTAGCGCATCCGGCAGCTCTGCCTGAGACCAGAGACGTCGGCCCCGCAGGCGCAACGCTCGGCGCGGCAGACGATCGTTTCATCCGGCGCCGCTGCAAGGCGGCGCGACACCCCCGGGCGCGAGGGCCGAGGCTTCTTCGGCTTGTCCTTGGCCTTGCCGCCACCCGACCGGCCGCCAGGGTCCTGTGAGGGCGGCGTATGGGAATTGCGCGACGTCTTGCGCGGCTTCGCCGGCGCCGCCTCCAGCGCTTCGATCCGCGCCAGCAGCGCCGCAATCTGCGCCGCCTGGGCCTCGATAAGCAGCGCCTGACGCTCCAGCAGGGCGTCTTTCTCGGCGTCGGTCAGGCGGTATCGCGGAAGCTGAGTCATGGGAATCATGACTCACACCAGCGCCCTCAGATCAAGCGAAAATGCCAGGGGGGTGAACAGTTACGCCCGCGAGGCCGTTTACCATCGTCGGCACCTGCATCATCATGAAGACCGATACGATCGAGATGACGATGAGCTGGAGAGCATCTTCGAGGCGTTCTCCACCCTCCGCGAGTGAAAGTATATCTGCGCCCACGAACAGGATGGCCCCCATGACGCCGGCCAGCACAAGCGGAATGAGCGCGAATCCTATGGTGAACCGCGCCCAGCTCTTGAACAGGTCGGCGGTGAAACCAAAGAGCAGGGTGGCGATGAAGATCGGCGCCGTGGCGACCGCGAAGGCGAGGCCGATCTTGGCTGCGGCCAGCACGATGATCGCGACCGCGGCGATCAGCGCCCCGAGCAGCTTCAGCAGCACCGAGACCAGCGAAATCTCGTACCAGGCGGCCTCCGCCTCCGCCCGATCGCCGTAGTTGAAGATCTCCGTCACCATGGCGTCCATGGCGTCGTTCAGGGATGGCGCGCTCAAGTCAGAAATCATCGCGCCGCCGATCGAGCCGGGCACGTTGGTTAGGATCTGATAGATCGGATCGAACTGCGCCCACGTCGTTGCGACCGAAAGGATGACGACGAACCGCACGGCCCATGTGAGGTACTGGCTCATGCGCATCGGCGACCACTGCATCAGCGCGTTGGCGGCGAGCAGGGCGAGGCCCATGACCCCACCAAGCTGGATAGTGGTCGTCAGAGGACCCGCCAGATCGTTAAAGATGGCCTCAGCGAAAGCGCCAACGGCAACGTCGATCTGACCCATGATATCCTGAATGATCGTCGCCACATCATCTCTCCCTACCGAATAGGAATGGCACCGACTTGGCGGCAGTATTCAACTGATTTGGAGACAGAATATCCTTGATCACGGACTTTCTGCATGAACGGGCGAAGAGCGGCTCGGTCCATTTGAAAATATTCTCTCGGGATTGAAGTCTCGATAGCGGCCCAGTCCCGCCGACCATTCAGGCAGCCGATGGTATACGGTTGGCCTTTGGCAAAGGCTTCGCATTGCGACCGGATGTGTTCTGAATCCCACTTCGTCATATACGCCTTGACGATGACGTTCATTTCTCTGTTGTGAGAAAGCTTATCGATATGAGCCTTGTCACTCGGAACGACGGCGGCCATGCGCTCGCACGCCCAGCTTCCGGAGCGCTCCTGCGCGACAGCAGTATGTCCGCTTGCAACGGTGACGACGACTGCGACGGCGGACATCAGAACCTTGCGCATCTTCAATCTCCCACCTTCATGAACTTCCGCTGGGCGGCCATGGCGCGGGCGTTCGACAGGGTGTCGGCGCCCTGGGCGTTCGCTGTCGCCGCCTGCACGCGCAGCGTCTCGTTGAGCAGTACGGCGACTTCGGCCAGCATCCGCGTGTTGAGGTCGGTGCTGGCCTTGATGTCCGGGGTGG
>Ga0210036_1004908_pt1 | contig 11983 bp, 5 predicted proteins | sample CryGeymeta201515_FD_185469 | JGI IMG/M metagenome (GOLD analysis project Ga0210036, IMG submission 185469) | Groundwater microbial communities from Crystal Geyser aquifers in Utah, USA - Crystal Geyser metaG 2015-15 (SPAdes) (version 2) | ecosystem: Environmental > Aquatic > Deep subsurface >...
GGGGGAGGCAGCAGGGGGGGCTGAGGAGGAGGTGGACGAGGAGGACGATGTTGTTGTTGATGATGGTTCTTAACCACATCAGGACGAGGGGGAGGACGTGCATACATCTTACTTAGATGCGCGGCTATTGCAGCACTCTCCTCCTCGTCGTCGTCATCTTCATCCTCGTCGTTCTCCTCCTCGTCGTCTTCGTCTTGTTGTCTTCCTAAAGAAGCATGATCATCATCATGGTCTTCTTCATGAGGAGGAGCTTCATTCATCGTGCTCAGGAGGTGTTTTGGCAGGTGATGACAAAAAATGTGCCCACTCCAATATCATTTTTTTTCTGAACAAGAGAAGAGATCGTGTAGAAAACTTACTAGGGTCTACAGGCCAGTCTTTACTAAGTAGTTCCCTAAGTACAGTATGGCCGGCTACTTTCATTAAGTAATTCAACAGGCTTGTCGGCGCCAAATTGAGTTTCAGGAGCAGGCAAGGCCAGCTGGCCAAGCCAAATGAGAAGTGGTCTGGCTTCAAGTATTTGGTGCGCCTCTATTTCAGGAATGGCCCAGTAGTATAGTACTAGTAGTGGTAGCTCTAGTAGTAGGGTGTACTACTACTCTACGTAGTACTACTAGTAGTAGCTCTAGCTCCTCTAGCTAGTAGTGGAGTACAGTACCAGCCAGCCAGGTACCTAGTACTACTACTACATACTACTACTAGTAGTAGTAGTACTCTGGAGTAGTACCAGGTACTACTACTGTACTACTACTAGTACTAGTATGGTAGTGGTACTATTACTCTTCTCCTACTACGTACCAGGTACCATAGTAATCAAAATAATGTGACATTCCTCATTTTCTCCGGGACTGGCATTCATCTCGATACCAGTGCCAGTACATTTCATGAAAAGCGCGAAGATAGAATAATACTAATACAGTAAGATTTAGTAGTTGGGTTGGCTGATGTTTCTTTTCTTTTAAAAGAACACGCTTCCCTTCGCCGTGATTCCTCGTAATCTTTTAAAATTTATTATTATTTGACTCCAAGGGGGTAGACTTCAGGGGCAATGATGTTCAAATCATGTTGCAGCAAAATACATTATAAATTTCATTGAGATCGTGATTACGTGTTCCTACAGCTGCTTTCGATAGTCATCTTCATTAAAGCGCGCGTCTTGCTTTTAAATTGCACAAACTCCGATTTACTACTAGTAGACTAGTATGGCAGACTGCAAACTTACAACTTACTACTACAACAAAAAATAGTACTAATAGATTGCTTCGCTTTTAACTTTCAACCATGGTCCGACGAAACAAGCAACCCTCCTCAGCGCAGCAATCTCTACGCACACGCAGATGTAGTCGCAAGCTAGATGCAGTCGCGATTGACGGTCAGCAGGACTCCAAAGTAGAACAGAGCCCCGCCAAGAGGCAACGCCTCGACCCAGGTAACCCAGCAACTTCCGCTACTGCTGCTGCTGCTGCTGCTGCTGCTATTGTCACACCCACCGTTGCTGTATCTGTAACTGAGTTGAACAGCCAAGCCATGTCCCACTACAGTCGTGGTGACTTTGATACAGCTGCCAGTCTCTTTCGCAGAGCTATTGCCATTTCATCCAAGAGCCCCTATAATCAGTACAAGTGCGCGCCAACGACCACCAGCACTAACCAAACCCGAAGCAAAAGCAGCAGTGCCCACGATAAGCCGCCTTCGTCTAGTTATATCTACCAGCGTACCGACTTTGATGAAGGATTAAACGTATATTGTGAAACCATACCTCTATCAGCAGACGATCCACCACAAGTTGTCGCAACGACACTGCTGTTCAATGCGGGCCAGGCGCGCAAGAAGCTGAAGGACATGGAAGGAGCCGCTGAATTCTATGAGCAAGCCATTCAGACACTTTTGCCTGTTAACACCGCCGATGCTAACACCGCTACAAACATTGTATCTACAAACGAAGAAGACCAAGCAATGAAGTCATTTCTGCCAGCCACAAACACCAACGATACCAAGACTGTTTCTACAGATGAAGAATGGAAAAACCAGATCACGTACATTCCAACGCAACACACTATCATCATACCCCTCTTGCACACCATTGGTCAGTTAAAGTACCGCAGGGGCGAGCTGAAAGAAGCCTTATCTGTATACCAAGTAGCCCTGCGGCATTGTGAAGAGATTCACGGAAAAGACGACCGTTCCGTCGGTCATACGCTGAATTGCCTGGGGGTCGTCTCTTACCACTTGTCGTGCGATGCGTCAGAAGGAGCAAAGACATACTTTGAAAGAGCCCTCGAGACCATTGGGGAAGGGACACTGGAGAGTGCCACAACCTTGAACAATCTAGGCCGAGTCCATGTTCAGCGAGAGGAATTCGAAACGGCCCTTGTCTGTTACGAAAAGTCGATCGCCATTCGGAAGGCGCTCGGAAAGGACCACATTGATTATGCTGCCACGGCATTCAATGCTGGCCAGAGCCTTCACCAATTGGGCAAGTTAGATGAAGCGTTGGTAAGATACAAAGAATTTCTTTCGGTGGCCCTGAAAAGGTTCGGTAATCGCCACCGGGACGTAGCAGTTGTCTTGAGCGGCATTGCCCAAATCCATCAAGAAAAAAAGGAGTATGACAGAGCCTTGCAGCTCTACGAAGAGTCTCTCATAGTTGGTCGAGAGGCTCTAGGCAACTCGCACGCCGAGGTGGCTATGTTGCTTAATAGATTGGGCAACTTCTTTTTTGATCGAGGCGATTTTTCCAAAGCATTGACAGCTTATGAAGAAGGGCTGCAAATCGAGCAAAAGGTCCTTGAAGAGGCACATCCGAATATTATTGTCACTCTTACAAATATTGGCGAGATACATCGTCAGCGACATGATGTGGACAACTCTATTCTGCAATACGTAGAGGCTCTCCGTTTGCAAAGAAAGTGCTACGGATCGTCGAGCATTGAAGCTGCTTCGAGCCTCAATGTGCTCGGTCTGCTGTACGATTCCAAGGGAAACTCAACCGCTGCCCTTGCTTGTTTTCAAGAAGCCCTGGTCATTCGACGAAGCGTTCTAGGGGATGACCACTTGGAAGTTTCCGCAACCTTGGCCTGTCTAGGTACTGTCTTCTTCCGGCGAGGAGCCAACCGTATGGCCCTCCAGCTCTTCTCGGAAGCTTTAAGAATACGAATCAAAGAGCACGGTAAAGACAACCGAGACGTCGCGTATGTAGCCTACAATGTCGGATTATGCCACTATTATGTGGGATCGTATAAGGAGGCCATTCAGTGCTACAATGAAACTCTCAGAATTGAGCGATTACTCTTGGGAGAAGATCACAGCGACATCGCCATGACGCTTTCCAAGTTGGGAGAAACTCATGCCGCCAACAATGACTTAGATGAAGCTCTGCAGAGCTACGAGGGAGCCTATAACATTGAAAAGGCCAAGAGTCCTAAAGATCCAATGGCTGTAGCTCGAATTCTCAATGACATTGCCAACATTTACACCATCAAAGGTAATACACAGCTTATGATGGAATCTCTGTCGGAAGCTGCAAGAGTTCTAAAGGAAGCAGGTTTGGCGGTACAAGAATGCATTGCTCTGCCAGACAAGCTGTATGGTTTTGCATCTGTTTGTCCTTCCTCAGCTGCTGCTGCATAATTGTTTTACGCCGATAATAGAGATGGATTTTAAGAATTTCAAAAGTACTTGTAGCTCAACTATGGAAAGATTTTCTAATTACTGTAAATTACAATTACTAGCTGGCACGAACTACAATCCTTGTGCTGGGTCAATGACGACATCCAGAAGATCTTCGTTGTCCTCTTCTAATTCGATGCGAAGTGAATCTGCTATGCTTTGCATGGACCTTGGATGACTCCTGGTCAATTCCTCAAACGCTGATAATTCAGCTTCCTTGTCATTATCCGTTTTGCTGAAAAAGATAAATCTGGAATCACTATTGATTGCTCGAGCAGCTGAAGCGCGGGCAGTTCCATATTTCGCAAGATAGCATTTTCGTCCCAACTCGTCCACAAACATCACGCGGCGCCATTTGACATGGTGCAAGACACTGAGTGGCCTGCATTGCACAGGAGGTGAAAGCTGTTGAGTCATAACGATTCGTTGAGAATACTGGGATGATCGCTTGGTCATCCAGCCCTGGCTTTCCACGCTCTCTCGAGGCATGGCATGGCCAAATTCATCAAGTTGGACGGTTATGTCTGATGACTTGATGGAGTCGTAGGTAGAGATAACAATGTCAAAGGTGGCGCATTTTGCTGCAGTTGTAGATCTCTTGCGTTCGCTGGCTGGTAAGCCGGCGTGATCAATGACTGAAAAGGGGGTCAGCTCTCGAAGGGCCCGTTGCCACACGGTAATGTCTTCTTTTCCTCTTACAATAATCAACGTTTGTCCCGACAGTGACGACTCATCTCCATAGCGATTGGCACCCCTCGTGGACAAAACGTCCGCTTCCATGAGTACTTTGATGACAACACTACGGATCTGGGCTTGGTTCAGTGAGAAAACAATACCCTTTGAATCGAGACTCCATTTGGCAAAGACAGCATTGTCCCGAGCAACGATCCAATCAAAGACGCAATGTAAATTTTCAGATTCTTGACCGTGAAATGATTTCAAAGGATCACGAAATTCGGCGTGCTCGTTGCGATTGCGAGTAGCGCTTTCATTATCGCGCCGTTCGCGTGCAGTGATACGCTTGCTTCGTTTAATGTGTAGGGGATTGAAGTGCAAGGGGACACCGTCTTTGAGGGCCACGTTAGATGATATTTCACGCAGTCGGTCTCGTCCCGGGCGCTCACGGCGACTTGCATTGACTGATTGGATGGATTCATCATTGTAGTATCTGCTCTCGTTGTATTGTCGCTGACTAGGTCTACCAGATGGACGATATGAGCTTCGGTATTGGCCTTTGCTTGAATATTCGTCGTGACAAGCTGCTTGTTGCGACCCACTGTTGGGGCTGGAATGACGCCGTCGGATTTCACCGTCAATAGGCGATTGGGAAGCAGAAAAGGGATAGCAAGGGTGCTCTTCACCAGCTGACACCAAGGATACACTATCATTAGGCGAATCATGCCACTGCTGCGACAAAGATGGCATGATTTCTTCATCCGACGAGTCATGGGGAGTATCTGGGTACCGACAATCAGTGTTCAGCCGAGTTCGACACATATCACTACCACGCTTGCCACTCGCCGAAGCATTGCGCTTTGAAGCGAGGGAACGATTCGTCTGTTGAAGCGGTGGTGACTGAAACCCGGATGAGTCTGACATGTATTCTGCAGTTCCTCGTGTGACTTCCACAGACCGATCTGATGCGCGAGTATCGGCATCGTAATCGTCGCAATCATTATCGTTTCCTCCAGCTTGAAATGAAATGGGAGACGTTCCTCGGACGATACTAGCCGAACTATCGGCTGTGAATCGGACATGCATGTTTGGCGACTGACTATCGGGACTAGTCTTGAGAATAGGCGAGAGCTGCAACGTTAAATTGTTTTGCTGTTGTTTAGCATCGATATCGTGGTTTGCTTTCTGTGATATCTTGTGTTGCTGGGAGTGTTGATTAGCTTGATGGTGCACAATGCGATGTATATATTTTTGTTCTCGAATATCATGTTGAGGTTGCTGCGGGGAAGCTGATCGCGAATCGTCAACTCTCATTTGGTCTAGATTTGTATCGTCGAGATTCGTGTCGTCCAATCTCGTCATGGATTGCTCTCGTAACATGATGCTATCGCTTCTAGGTGATAGCATAGATTCGTCCTTGTGAGCATTGCTATTGTATTCATGATGGAGATTCTTGCGTTGCGTAGAACTTGTTAATTCTTCTCCATCGCGTCCACGAATTCCCAATCGATCCAACAACGCTACAACCCGTTCCTGTTCGACCCTTTGCCCACTTGGATCTAGAGCTTCATAGTCGCGCAATTGAATTTGAGGATTACGACGTTCAAAAGCGACAAATTTATGTGCCAGTTTGGATCGAAAGAGATCACTCTCTAGCTGTTGGGACCACTGTATCGGCTGGAGAGTTGCTGCTTGAAAATTGAGAGTTGACAATGGCCGGCAGGATTGCTGGTGTGGTTGTGGAGACAGGCGCTGATCTGTAGGAGATGTTGGCTGTGGTTGTCGGTTTGATGCCTGTATAGACTCTTGACTCTTGCTAGTTTGCATCCTTTCTCTTTTCTCCACGGAACGAGGACCTTTATCGCACTGGCTTTCGGGCTGATGGTGTTGATCCTTACAGGATATTTTAGACGACGGTGCTTGTTGACTACTAAAACGATTAGGTATAGTGGAACAGGACGAGTCACAATGATCATCAGAAGACGAACCATAAACGGATTGCGGACAGTGTTTGTCAATTGATCGTTGTTGTGGCTGTGTGACAGTCTTTTGTTCCATCGGTTTTGTAGAGGAACAAGAGGAAGATGTGTCCGAGTCAGAATCGGACAAATGTGCCTCGTCGATACCGTCTTGGTAGTGCTCTATTTTGGATGCCTTTGATAGCACTTGTGACTGGAGCACGTGCGACTTGGTTTGTATCGCTGCTACAGCAGGTTGTACGAAAGCTGGTGTTTTTGGACGGGCATACGGGTTCTGGGGTACTTTGTCTATTTGGAGATCCTCTTGAATGGTAGTCGGAAGATCCTCCACGTGTTCTTTGCTCTTTGGATTCTTCGGTCTGTGCCGATGTGTGTCTTCAGCCGAACGGTTGGTGCTTTTAGGATCATCAGTTAATGACGCACAGTGATTTTGTTGTTGTGGCTGCTCCTGTTGCTGAAGCTGATCGTTGGGTAGGTCATGGAAGTTTTCGCTGACAACATGACTTCCATCGTCACTAGAATTTTCTTCGTCATCGGAGGAACTCAGTGAATTATCCAACATATTGATGGATTTATCCACCAACTTCGTTTCATTGCTGAGATTTACGGGCACATCACCCTCGGGCATTGTCACAACCCTATTGTTGTTATTGTGATTGCTACTTGTTGTGTTCTCAATGCTCAATGTTGTTTCGTCCAAATCCTGGGAGAAAGAAGAATCAAGCGAGGAATCCGAGTCGCATATTGACTCTTCAGTACGCATAAGTGTTGGCATCTGTGTTGTTTTGTTTTGGATATTTGGTCGTTGTTATTCTAGTGTGGCTTTGGATGGATGCGGTGCACACTTGTTGTAATGTGGCTCGAAGTCCTCGAAGGAAAATTTCTTGTTTACTATTCATGTTAGACCTAGTTGTTGATCGGTATGATTTTCTGTTTCAAACGGTTTTGAACTCGATAGGGTTGGAGATTGTTCAAGTGTGCGACAGGAATGCAAGAGCAAAACGCAAATCTTCACAATTATTTAATTTATCACCGAGGCACAAAAATCGTCATCCCGTTATTAACAACCATAAACAACCATATAACGACCATGGGCTTCGTATCAGGATTAATTGGAGCCGGCGTCTTTGTTGGCCTCCAGATCAGGTCGAATGCGATGATGAAGATTCCGTTATCTCGTGGTAAGTATTCATGGAGAGTCACCGTTACTTCTAACTTGGTGACGGACAGACCACTCCATTGGTTTTTGCGTTTTGCGATAGTTCTGCTGTACTGTATTAGGAAGTGCTTTGTCTGATAGAATTCTCTCTCTTTCTTTTTCCTCCATCCTCCAACACTTGACTACTACCGTTATATGCTGCAATAGACCCCTGGCTCCATGTAACGTACGGAGTTGTTGGTTTCATGGTTGGAAATTGGTACCCCAAGGCCGAAAAGCGGCTCGTGATGGACATTAACGAAATTCGTGCAGATCGAGGATTGCCACCTCTGGTGGGTTCGAATGCTTGGATTCGGTACCATCGTCCCGAAGGAGAAGTATCACCCATGTGGAACGATTCCAAACCTCATATGCCCCAAGATTATCCGAAGTGGAAGTATTAATAAATTGTACCTGCAGTCGAATTACGTACTCAAGTATGGAGGAATGCATCAACTTGTTGGGTAGGGTGGCATCTGCTACTACTACTACCACTACTACTAGCTAGTAGTACTGTACGTTTCTCACGAAATTCAACCAAGACCACGTACTCCAAACTACTGCCCTTCTTCATACTGACCTTTCTGGACTAGGATAAACAACCTATATCTATAGCCATTTATATTTTATTTGAATTTATCTACAGCTATCCAGCTAGAGCTATAAATAAGTACTTCGAATGGCTCCTTGCTCTAGAGTAGATAAGCCGTGTCATTAGTATTGACAAAAGCAACAAAAATTAAAAATCGACTCGTACCTGGTAGAAAATAAGCGATCGCAATGGTAAAAAAATACAGTAGACTAGACTACTAGTTTTGTAGGAGTAGTAGTAGAGGATACTAGTAGTCTCCTCTGCTCTACTTGCTTGCAGTAGTAGTAGTCTAGCTACTACTACTACTACTACTAGCTAGTAGTACTAGTATTGGTACTCGGGAGTACAGTATGCGTAGACGTATGAAATAGAACAAGTGAGCGCCCTTGTTTCCTTTCCTCGTCACCGACCACGAAAAACGAAAACAACGGTAGAAGCTTTCACTGCAGCGTCGCACTAGTAGTTTAATGTTTAATGAACACCATCCATCCAGGATATTACAGTAGTTTGAAAACACACACGATCACACTCTTTCAAAGGTAGGTTCCACTGACCAGACATAACAAACCTTCTTAATTGTGTCATTTATTCCTCTAGCCGGAATTCTCATCTTGGAAATGAGGATATGTATGTTGTATAGTACCAACATTGATTTTCACTTTTCACAGTATTGCCTCTCCTTTCTCACATTTCTTGCTGTTCCACAGAAACAAAACTAATAACAATGGTAGTCCAAGTTCCCAGAAGACGAAAGCGGTCGACTTTAATGAAGATATCGAGTTTACCATCACTGGCCATGAAATTGTTAGATATTGATTTTTTGTTTTCCAAAACGAGAATCTTTTTATTGTACGGATTTGCTCCTGCTGTCATTATTTGGGGTATGAACACCGAACCAGCACCGACGAGTTGGTTGGAATTGGTCAATATTTTGGATTAATAAAAGGAAAAGGGTGATGTATCAGTGCTTAAAGAAAAAAGACAGTGGCTGATGAAAGCGAGAGCAGAACTTGTGCATCGCATTCTTGCAAATGAAATATTCTTTGACTAGTTCTGTAAATAATGGAGCCTGATTCAGCAAATATTGTTGCGCTGTTGCATAGTATAAGATAGAATAATATCTCGATCATACTTATATATGACGTCCAGTGTACTTTTGATGTTAAACTACAAAAGCTATTTCTCTCCTATCCAAACGAATTGCGTAGGGCGTCTCGGGCAGTAGAACGCCTTTCCGGGTCAATCACAATGAGGCGGCGCAACAAATCTAAAAACCAAGCATCCTTGCGTCTTCGAACTACGGATTCCAATGGTGTACTTTCACGAACATGCGAAGCGTTGTCCAAGGAAAGAACCCGCTCCATGCGATGACGGCCACTGGAATCAAACGCTTGCTCGGCCATGGGTGATTTCAATTCACTGGCTCGTTGCAACATGCGGCGAGGAAAGGGACCGATGATCCGTTCAATGAGCGCCAAATGTTCTAAATTATCGTGAGTCGCAAACAGGAGATCTCCTTGATACAGTTCGGCCATGATACATCCAGCGGACCAAAGATCGGAAGGCATGCTCCAACCACAACCCAAAATCACTTCCGGTGCTCGGTATTGACGTGTATTGACCACCGAGGACTTCTTGTCGTCGTCGTAGGTCGCACCACCAAAATCAATAACTTTAATTCTGGTAGACTCGGGCAGCTTCTGCCGTCCGCGATTGATTTCTCGGCACTTTGTAACCAAAATATTCTCAGGTTTCACTGCAAGTAAAAATATAGGAGGCAAAAATGTATTTTCGCGTGTTAGTTGAAGATGAAAACACCAACATCAACAAGAACAAATAACAACAAAACATTCGTGTGGTCGCGTACAGTCCGTATGAATCAGTCGAAAGGAATGTAGAAATTCAATAGCTTCCAACAATTGCCGAGAAAAGTCTCGGACGTAACTCATGGGAAAGGGTTGGTACTCGTTGCGCTTGAGATAATCGTAGAGAGACGGACCGAGACTTTCAAACACTAGACAGTAATGCCCATGAAAGTTAAAGGCATCGTACATGATGGCAAAATGAGACGCGCCTCTTCCTCGGGGACCTCCTCTTCTATTGACATCTGCAACAATATCAGCTTCAATTAGGGCAGAATCGTAGTATCGTTTGACCTTGCGCACCATTTTAATGGCTACCAAAGGATTAGCATCGTCACGGATTGGCTGCTGCTGGTGATAATGGCGGTCTCTGCAGTTGTCGTTCGAACGACTCTTGGTCAAATCCAAACACTCCACAACCCGACCAAACGTGCCAATACCAAGCTCTCGCACTATCCTGTATTTATCAGCAACAATCGTTCCAGGGCCGCCCCAAAAGTGTCCTACAGTATCATCATGGTTTTGAGATGAAGATTGGGCGCTTTCGCGCCTTTTCCGGTTGCGTCGACTGTCATGGCTCAACTTGTCCTTTCGGTTTCGTGAACTGGAATGCTGGGCAGGATGTTTATCATCATTTCTTCTACCTCTTCCTCCTTGCGCTCCTGTTGCCGAGGATGCTTTTCCGTGCTGGCCTGGTGCTACGGGGGAAGGAGAATTGTAGGTTGTACCTAGAACATGATCGTCATCATCACTCACAACTCCGGTTCTTGCATTGATAGCCAGGGCACGAGGGCGTGGTGGTCTTTGTCGGTTGCTTCTGCGAGTGGACGATGAAGATGATGAAAAGGAAGAAAAACTACGACTTCTTCGATGAAGATATCTTCTACTCCTATCATGATGTGGTCGATGGATTCGTTCCTGATCCATGGAAGGGGATCGTCGATCGTATCTTAAATCTCGGTTGCGTCGTCCACTACCACCACCACTACGTCTGCTACGTCTTGTGTCTCTAGATCGGGATCTCGTTCTTGATCTAAGTCTTCTCGTTCTGGACCGGGATCTTGAATAAGATCGATGACGTCCCTCTTTCTTTCGGCTGTGGTGCTCTAGCAAAGACGATGATGAAGAAGAGGCGGACGACGACGACGAAGTGCTCCGCCATCTCTTGTACGAGGATCTCCGATGGGATCGATTTTTGCGGGAACGACAATCGGAGGATAACGAAGAGGAAGAGCGCGATCTTTTTCTACTCCTTCTTCGTCGCGTAGAAGATCTTCTCCGATGGCTTCCACGGGACAGCTCGTCCTTATTTCTTCGTCCTTTTTTAGATCTACCACGGTGCCGAAGACGACTGTCGTCTTCTAACGAATTCTCCCGTCGGGATTCCATGGCCGTAGTTTGTACGTTTCGTTGTTGTTAAAAATTCGGAAAGAACTTGCTGCAAATCAACGTCTATCTTTCATCACTGGGTAGACACAACACCAGTGAATTTCTTTATCTTGTTCTGTATGTTGTCAAAATTGAGTTGCCAGCCAACCGTATAAAACTTCAAATAAAAACCCTTCCAATTCCAATTGTGCCGTCTTAACGGAACTTAGGACAGCTCTCGTTGCCTCACACAACTGTGCTAGCTCCTGCTGCTACGGCTGCTAAGGCTGCAGATCCTCAATGCTTCTGCAGCGCTAGTAGAGGAAGGGAAAAGGTGAATTGATGGATTGTGGTGTTTGCTGACTGCAAAAGGCAAAAACTGCCGTACTGCTTGTTGGCGTAATAATAATAGTATGTCTGGCATTCGATGCATAAGTTTTTCCACAAATATTTAGAATTAGGGATAACTTGAATCACAACGGGATTTATTCCAAAGTCTACTCCATAATAATTTGTTGTCACCAATCGAGGGATATCCCTACCCCGGGAATTGCAAAATTACCCCGGGATAGGGAAAAACACATTCCCGGGGTTGTTTTTGGAAGTAGCATTTGTTGGGCTTAAGTAATATGAACCGTTA
>Ga0210036_1004913_pt1 | contig 11977 bp, 7 predicted proteins | sample CryGeymeta201515_FD_185469 | JGI IMG/M metagenome (GOLD analysis project Ga0210036, IMG submission 185469) | Groundwater microbial communities from Crystal Geyser aquifers in Utah, USA - Crystal Geyser metaG 2015-15 (SPAdes) (version 2) | ecosystem: Environmental > Aquatic > Deep subsurface >...
GGGCGCCGACACGCGGGAAATCTGAAAATCTCAGAACGCCGGTGCCGAAGATCATGGTATTGGTCTGGTAACCCACCGGCGTCAGAAAGCTGTTCGAGGCGGCGAACATCACTGCGATCGTGAGCGCAACCGGGTTCAGGCCAAGCATCCCGGAAAGGGAGATCGCTACTGGCACCAGAATCACGACGGCGGCGTTATTGCTAAGAATACTGGTCAGCAGAGCCGCGGCAGCATATAGCGCCATGACCACATACACCGGCTCCCAGCCGGCAGCATGCGCAGCCAGAAGCGAGCTGAGCCAGTCCGCTGCACCGGATTTGGTCATTGCGATGCCCAGCGGGATAATGCCCGCCAGCAAGAAGATCACGTCCCAGGAGACATCGTCGTACATCTCCTGCTTGCTGATGCAGCCGGAGGCGACCATCGCGATCACGCCTGCGATGGCGGTAAGCACGATCGGCATCGGAGTCAGCGTGGCCACCAGCACGACCGCTGTGACGATGCCCCCTGCGACCAACATGCGCCGCTTGTCAAAGTCATCCTCGTATTCGTCCAGCACGACCAGGTCGGAATTTCGATGCAGCCGCGCCAACGCAGTTTTGGAAATCTCGAACAGAACGATTTCACCGACATGCAGTTTTTCTCCGGCCAGGCGACGGGAGCGTACGTTCTTGGTGTCCAGTCCGACCAGGCGTGCCTGGTAGCGCTTCCAGAAATCGATTGCGCGCGCCGATCGACCATTGAACAGACCACGGTTTCGCAAAAGCACGGGGACAAGCTGGCCGTCGGACCGTGCTTTTCGGGTATCGCCGAAATCTGACAGGACGTCGACCTCGTTCTCCTTGATCAGGTCCATGATCTGGCGAACAGTCGCGTCGACCATGATGATGTCGCCGGGCTCCAGCGAGGTCGAGCGGGCACGTTTGATCCAGGTCTGTTCCCCCCGCGTAAGTTTCATGATGCTGACCCCAGCGTGAGTCTCGAACTTCGACTCCTGCAGGCTTTTGCCCAGCAGGGAGCTGTCGCGGGTGACGCTGAGTTCGATGATGAAGCTCTCGTCGACACCACTCTCGAGCGGGCGCGCATCACTTCCGGGTAGCAGCCAGCGTCCAATGGTCAAGAAATAAACGAGTCCGACGCCGAGCACGATCAGACCCAGATGAGCGAACTCGAACATGGCGAGCTCGCGCCCTACCCGAGCATCGTCAGCGAGGATGGCCGAAGCCAGGATGTTGGTTGAAGTCCCGATCAGGGTAAGCGTGCCGCCGAGCATTCCGAAGAAGCTGACCGGCAGCAAGACCCTCGAGGCCAGCAGATTGCTGCGGCGTGCCATGTCCAGCACAAGAGGAATCGCAATGGCAACAGCCGCGGTGTTGTTGATAAATCCCGAAACGAGGCCGACCAGCAGGCCAATGACGATGATCTGTCGAGTCTCTGAGTTGCCGACGAGCGGAAACAGTCGCTTGCCCAGCATGTGAATCAGGCCGGATCGCTGAATGCCTCCGGAAAGGATGAACATGCAGAGCACGGTGACAGTGGCGGTGCTGGAAAGACCGGACAGGCTTTCGGCGACGGTTGGGAAGGCGGCCTGAAGATTGACGCCGCGCTCCAGCAGCCATTCGGAGTGGAACAGGATCGGAATGGCCATTACGGTGACCAGAATCGCGAGCGCGGTCACGTCGATCGGCAGCTTTTCGGTCGCGAACAGATACAGCGCGACTCCGATGATGATGAACACCAGCGCGATTTCGACTGTCATAAAGAGCCCGCTTCAGTTGCGCGGAGGGCAGCTTAGCGTGTTTTGGGCAGGTGCGGGGACCGCCTACTGCACGCGCCGCGCCTCGATATCGTGTTCAGCGAGCAACTGCAACAGGTTGTCCGGCCCGGCCAGGTGAGCCATCCCGACTGCGACCAGCGTGTTGCCGGGCCGATCAAGGTGCTCGAGGAGGAAATCGATCCAGAATCGGTTTCGACCCGAAACAAGTGCTCGAAAAAGTTCGGGATCGTCGCGATCGAAGCGTCGCAGCTCCTGGTCGAGGGTAGCGATGTCGCCGACACGCCAGAGAGCATAGGCTCTCGGCAGCTCGGGTTGACTTTCTCTGGGCTCGGACTGGACGGCCTCGAATTGCGCCATCAGAGCCGCTTGAATCTCGCAGCTCTTGTGGCCCAGATTGGCCCAAACCACATGAGCGCGGGTCTCGAGATTTTCCAGCGCAAACACAGGTACGCCACGCAAGCCGGCGAATGTTCCAAGCCAGTATTCCAGTCCGACATTGTCGGCCTCCTGGACCGGGTTTGATCGACTTTCATTCATCAGGAACAGCTTGCCGATCAGCGGTATCGAGTCATTTTCAGTCATCAGATTTTCGCGCCACGAATCAGGATTCGATCGGGATGAATCCGAACACTCGTCGGTTACGAATACCCTGGAAACGACTTCCAGAAGCTCAGCCTCGGTCGGTTGGTCGATACTCTCGATCACCAGCGATTGCATGTTCTCGATCGCGGTGTGGACCGACCCATGGTTCCAGGGAACGGGTAGGGGCTGCCCAGTATTGACACGCCGGTGGCGTAACCAGATCTCCAGACGCCAGTGATCAGGCTGCTGTGCGGCAGGCAGCCAGTGAACGGTGCCAAGCAGCCACATGATCGAGCCGTCCGGCTTTTCGATCTGCCATAGCGGCGGATGCTCAATCTCGGAATCGAACGGCACGGTCACACACCCGCCGACCATCAGCACCATGAATACTGAAGCCCAGCACGCCGAGGCCGCTTTTTTCGAACGATATTCGTTCTGCATCCCGGAAACCCTGGTACCGGTATCCAGTAGACCCAGTCGAGCTGGATTGGATTGCGGGCCAGCAGATGAATGGCGATGTGACGACACGAAACGATCCGCGACTTTTCCGAATGAAACGGCGCTCCGTGTCGATCTCATCCGGGGTTCGGCGTGGGTTCAGGAGCGCTCGTTGACAAGTTCCCGGCCGATCAGCATGCGCCGGATTTCGTTGGTTCCGGCGCCAATATCGTAAAGTTTGGCGTCGCGCAGCAAGCGGCCGGTAGGATATTCATTGATGTAGCCGTTGCCGCCGAGTGCCTGAATCGACTCCAGCGCCACCTGAACCGCGTTGGTCGAAGCGTGCAGCAGACAGGCGGCAGTGTCGATGCGGCTCTTGTCGCCGGCATCAAAGCCGGCCGCGACCTGGTAGGCAAAGCCGCGCGAGGACTGCAAGGCTGCGTAGATGTCGCCGATCTTGGCCTGCATCAGGCCGAAATCACCGAGTCGGCGGTCGAACTGCTTGCGCTCACGCACATAGGGGATCACCTGCTCGAGGCAGGCCTGCATGATGCCGATCGGCCCGCCGGAAAGTACCAGGCGCTCGGAATTGAGCCCCGACATCAGGATCTTGACGCCTTGATCAACTTCGCCAAGCACGTTCTGTTCGGGAATCTCGCAGTTGTCGAACACCAGTTCACAGGTATTGGAGCCGCGCATGCCGAGCTTGTCGAGCTTTTGTGCCTTGCCGAACCCGGTGAAATCACTTTCGACCAGGAATGCAGTCATGCAGCGCGATCCAGCTTCCTTGCCGGCGGTGCGCATATAGACCACTGCCACGTCGCACTCCGGTCCGTTGGTAATCCACATCTTCGAGCCATTCGCGACCCATACGTCACCGTGGCGTTCGGCCATGCAGCGCATTGATCCGACTACATCCGAGCCGGCACCGGGCTCGGACATCGCCAGCGCACCCTTGAACTCACCGGAGACCAGCTTTGGCACAAACCTCGAGCGTTGATCCTCGTTGCCGTTGCGGTACAGGTTATCCAGGCAGAGGTTCGAATGCGCGCCGTAGGACAGGCCGATCGAGGCCGATGCGCGCGAGATCTCCTCCATTGCCACGAGATGGGCCAGGTAACCCATTCCTGATCCGCCGAATTGCTCCGGGATGGTGATCCCCAGCAGGCCCATTTCACCCAGCTTCTGCCACAGTTCCTGTGGAAATTCGTTGGCCTGATCAATCGCTGCGGCTTGCGGCGCGATTTCATCCTCGGCAAAGCGCCGCGTCGAATCGCGCAGCATTTCGATATCTTCGGAAAGCTTCATGACCTTCAACTCCGGTTACGTAATCCCGCAGCTACGCCGTTCCCGATCAAACGAATCGGGTTGCCGGTGCATTGCAGCGCCGGTTCAACGGAACGGTTCTGGCTGGATCGGACGCCGCGGAAGACCGCAGCGCCCGGGGACCGATCAGTGGTTGCCGCGCTCGCGACCCGGGAAGCGATGCGCACGGCCCATGAAGGGCAGCTTGAGCTTTCCGATCGTGGTAATGCGCTCTTCGGCCATGCGGTCGGCAGCCTGCCAGGTCGGGATGCCATCGCGCTCGGCAATCTGGAAGATTTTCGAGACGTTGTAGTAGATCGTGCGCATCATGCGATTGGCCCGTTCACGGTTGTAGCCTTCGAATTCGATCGAGACATTCATCAAACCGCCGGCGTTGACCGCGTAATCCGGAGCGTAAAGAATGCCGCGCTGCTCCAGTTCGTTACCGCTTTCATCAGTGGCAAGCTGGTTGTTGGCCGCGCCGCAGACCACCTTGAAGTTGAAGCGCGGAATCGTTCGCTCATTGACGATCGCGCCCAGCGCGGTCGGGCAGAACACTTCACAATCGACATCGTAGATATCGTCGAGACCAACGGTTTCGCAGCCGAGCTCGACACAGGCCTCCAGGGCCTTGTCGTTGATATCGGTCACGAACACCTTGGCGCCCTCGGCGCGCAGCAGCTTGACCAGTTCAAAGCCGACGTGACCAACGCCCTGGACGGCGTAGCCATAATCGCCCACTTCCTCATTGCCGAACTTGTGCTGCAGGCTGGCACGGATGCCCTGCAGCGTGCCGTAGGCCGTGAACGGTGAAGGGTCACCGGAACCACCGTGAACCTGATGCACACCGACACAGTTGTCGGTTTCCTGGAACACGTATTCCATGTCGTTGACGTCGATGCCGACGTCCTCGGCCGTAATGTAGCGGCCATTGAGCGAGTCGATGAAGCGACCAAAGGAGCGGAACAGGGCTTCGGACTTGTCGGTGCGCGGATCGCCGATCAGCACCGACTTGCCGCCGCCTAGATTCAAACCGGCTACGGCAGCCTTGTAGGTCATCCCGCGCGACAGGCGCAGAACGTCATCGAGCGCTTCCTGCTCGGTTGCGTAGGGCCACATTCGCAAGCCCCCGAGGGCAGGGCCCAGGGTCGTGTTGTGAATCGCGATGATGCCCTTGAGGCCAGCGTCCTTGTTGTGGCAGAAGATGACCTGTTCGTGCTCGGTCGTGTGGATGGTTTCGAAAAGATTCATTCAATCCTCCAGGCTTCGCACTTCTCGCGGTGCGAATGGGAAAAATGCCAACCGGCCCCCGAGAACCGGCGGGAAAGACGGACCACTCGTCCTCGAGGCGAGGGAGCGATCCAGCCCGGTATTCTATCCGAATCGGCGACTCGACTCGGCGGGGTCAAAGTTCGGGTTGGCTGAACAGTCGGGTCTGGTGGGTTCTGAATCCGGCTTGTTCAGCAACTGTCCCGCGGCGGAGCCGCCAAGCCACGCCGGAGCACCCCGTAAAAGACCCCGCCGCGCCCGTGGCGATTCAAGCCAGGCTTCCCTGGGTCGCGAAAGAACACAGCCACGAGATCTGGCCACGCGATGGTCAACCAGAGGGGTCGCGAGACCCGCGTCGGATTTTCACTCTACTGATATTAGAATGTCGGCAAGAACACGATGGCGTCGAAAGGAGGTTTGCAGATGGAACTTGATCCACTATTGCTGTCCCGTATCCAGTTTGCCTTCGTTATATCGTTCCACGCCATCTTCCCGGTATTCACGATCGGGCTTGCAGCCTGGATCGCGCTGCTGGAATTCCTGAATTTCCGCAACCCCGACGCGGTGCGAGAAAGACTCAGTCAGTTCTGGATCAAGATCTTCGCCCTGGTATTCGGCATGGGGGTGGTTTCCGGCATCGTCATGGCGTTCCAGTTCGGGACCAACTGGTCGAAATTCTCGTACGCGGCATCGAACTTCATTGGCCCGGTACTGAGCTACGAGGTCGTGACCGCGTTCTTCCTCGAGGCAACCTTCCTCGGTGTGTTGCTGTTTGGACGCGACCGGGTGCCGCGGGGCGCCCACCTTCTGGCCGCGATGATGGTCGCGATTGGAACCTTGATCTCTTCGTTCTGGATCCTTTCGGCCAACAGCTGGTTCCATACCCCGGCTGGCGTCGAACTGATCGATGGGCACTTCCATGTGCGCTCCTGGATCGAGGCAATCTTCAATCCGTCGCTGCCGTACCGCCTTGGCCACATGATGCTGGCCTCCTTCATTACCGGTGGCTTCGTGGTCGCCGCCATCAGCGCCTGGTACCTGTTGCGGGAGCGAAATCCGCGTTCCAGCCGCATGGCCCTGAAAATGACCGTGGTGATGCTGGCAGTGGCGACCCCGATGCAGCTTCTTCTGGGCGACCTGCACGGCCTGAACACGCTGGAGCATCAGCCGATCAAGGTTGCCGCCATGGAAGGGCACTGGGAAACCCGGAAGGGGGCCCCGTTGATCCTGTTTGCCTGGCCGGATTCAAGTGCGGAGCGGAACCATTTCGAGATCGGAATTCCGTATCTCGGCAGCCTGATTCTCACGCATAGCCTGGACGGAGAGATACAGGGTCTGAAATCCGTGCCGGCCGAGGACCGGCCGCCGGTCGCTGTCGTGTTCTGGAGCTTCCGGATCATGGTCGCCATCGGCCTGCTGTTCATCCTGCTTTCCTGGTCTGCGCTGATCCAGTTGCTGCGTGGGCGGCTGTTCGGGTCCCGGCGGCTGCTGACCGCGCTGTATTACGCCTGGCCACTGCCATTCGTGGCCGTGCTGGCCGGCTGGTTCGTCACCGAGGTCGGTCGTCAACCGTGGATCGTCTACGGCATGATGCGACTGTCCGAAGGCTTGACCCCGTCGCTGACCGGCTGGATGGCACTGGCCACGCTGATTGGCTATATCGCGGTCTACGCCGTGGTCTTCGGAGCCGGAATGTTCTACCTGCGCAAGGTCATACTCAGTGGGCTGGATCCAATTGCAAATTCCGATGAAAGCAGGCGACCGAAGCGGCCCTGGTCCGCAGTCGGCGATGACTTCGACGCCCCCATGTTGCCGTCACGGAGCTGAAGCCATGGAGAATATCGATCTGACCCTGATCTGGGTCGCCATCATCGGGCTGGCCATGTTCATGTACGTGTTGATGGACGGCTTCGATCTTGGGGTAGGCATCCTGTTTCCATTCGCCCCGGACGACCGGGCGCGCGATCTGATGATGAATTCGGTCGCACCGGTCTGGGACGGCAACGAAACCTGGCTGATCCTGGGCGGGGCCGGTCTGTTGGCAGCGTTTCCTTTGATCTACTCGGTATTTCTGCCGGCCTTGTACATCGGCGTGTTCCTGATGCTGGCCGGTCTGATCTTTCGTGGTATCGCGTTTGAATTCCGCTTCAAGTCCCACCAGTCCAGGCACTGGTGGGACCAGTCCTTTGCGATCGGTTCCACCGTGGCCGCGTTTGCCCAGGGTGCCGTGATCGGTGCCTATATCCAGGGTTTCGAGGTGGTCGATCGAGCCTATGTCGGTGGAGCCTTCGATTGGTTGACGCCGTTTACCCTGATGACCGGGTTGGGCGTCGTCGTCGGCTATGCCCTGCTTGGTGCGACCTGGACCGTGCTCAAGACCGAGGGCCAGACCCAGGCCTGGGCTTTCCGGATCAGCGAGCGTTTGTTGCTGGCGGTATTCGGATTCTTTGTTCTGGTCAGCGTCTGGACTCCGCTGGCCAGGCCTTTGGTGCAGGCGCGCTGGCTCGGCAACGCCGAGTGGCTCTGGATCTTCCCGCTATGCACGGCGCTGACCATGCTTGGCGTCTGGCGCTCGATCCGCCGTGGCCGCGAGGCGCTGCCGTTCGTCGGCTCGATGGCGCTGTTTGGGTTGTTCTATGCCGGCATCCTGATCTCGATGTGGCCGCTGGCGGTGCCGCCGGACTACACCTTCTGGGATGCGGCGTCGGACCCGGGCAGCCAGCTGTTTCTGCTGCTGGGCGTGCTGTTCCTGATCCCGATCATCCTGGTCTATACGGCGTTCAACTACTGGGTCTTCCGCGGCAAGGTCCAACGCGGTGCCGGCTACCACTGATCCGGTCATCGAGCCGGGCACCGCTGCTCGCGTCGATCCTGGCCTAAACTCCGGCCACTGGCTGAGCGGCCAGATTCCCCGCTGGTTCCGGCCGGCCCTGGCCCTCCTGGCGCTGTCGGAGACTGCGGCAATCATTGTGACCAGCTGGCAGCTGGCTTCGATCGCCTCGGCGGTTTTTATCGAGTCCCGCCCTGCTGCGGCGGTCAACGCGGCGATGCTGTGGCTGCTGGCGGCGCTGGTGCTGCGCGCAACGGTGGTGGCCCTCCGGCGCTGGCTTGTCGCCGAAGTCTCGATCGAGCTGCGGCAGCGCATCCGGTGTGATGTGCTCGAGGCCGTTGCCGCAGCTGATCCGCGGTCCGGTCCGAGCTCCGGTGAGCTGGTTCCGCTGATCGACGAACAGGTCGAGACCCTCGATCGCTATTACGCCGGCGACGTCCCGCTCAGGATCAACGCCCTGGTGATACCGCTGGGCACTGTCGTACTGGTATTTGCAAGCGATTGGCTGGCCGGGCTGCTGCTTGCCCTGAGTGCGCCGCTGATCCCGCTTTTCATGGCGCTGGTCGGCATGGGCGCCGAGCAGGCTGCGCGCGTGCAGCAGGGGCAACTGAGTGCGCTCAGCGGCTGGTTCCTGGATCGGATTCGAGGTGCAGCGACGCTGCGCCTGTTCCGAGCCGAGCAGCGAACCCTTGCTGACGTTCAGCAACGCACCGAAGAATTGCGAACCAGCACGATGAAAGTTCTCCGGCTGGCATTTCTGTCCTCGGCGGTGATGGAGTTCTTTGCCGCGATCGCGATTGCGACCGTCGCAATCTACGTCGGTCTGGGCCTGTTCGGCGCGATCCAGTTTGGCCCGGCCGATCAGCTGACGCTGCAGTCGGGCCTGTTCGTGTTGCTGCTGGCACCGGAATTCTTCCAGCCATTGCGGGCCTTGTCGCAAGCCTGGCATGACCGTTCCGATGCTCGCGCTGCGAGTGCGGCAATTCTGCGGACGCTGGCGCTACCACCGGCGCGGCCCAAGGCCGGAGCGGTGCAGGACCTGAGGCCGGGACGCTCTGCCGCAATCGAGTTGCGTGGCGTCGGCTTCGCTTATCCAGGTCGGCAACCCTTGTTTCTCGACCTTGATCTCGAGATCCGCCCCGGCGAACGGATCGTTCTGATCGGCCCCAGCGGTGGCGGCAAGAGCACGTTGATTGCGCTTCTGGCTGGTTTCATCGAGCCACAGCAGGGCGAGATCCGGATCGACGATACGCGGCTTGCAGCACTAAGCGCCAGCACGCGCGCAGCGCACATCGCCTGGCTCGGTCAGCGTCCCTGGCTGTTCCGCGCATCGATCGCGGAAAACATCCGATTCGGTGATCCGGACGCCGACGAGGCGCGGCTGCACGACATCGCCGAAACGGCCGGGATTCTGCAATTCAGTCACGCGCTCCCGGAAGGTCTTGGCAGCGCTGTGGGAGAGGGTGGCTACGGACTGTCTGGCGGCCAGGCCCAACGCGTGGCCCTGGCGCGTGCGCTGCTTCGTCCGAGGCCGCTGATCCTGCTGGACGAGCCGACGGCCAGCCTGGATTCCGACAATGAGCACGATGTGCTGGAGGCGCTGTCGCGCCTGCTGCAGAAAAGCTCGGCAACCATTGTCTGTGCCAGTCATCGACCGGGCCTGATCCGTTGGGCCGACCGGGTGCTCGAAGTCGAGGGCGGCCAACTACGGGAGCGGGATCGATGAGCGTGTTGCGCGATGTCATCTGGCCGAGGGGCGCGGCACGACCCTGGCTGCTGCTGGCCGCGGTTCTCGCCGTTGCCGCGGCACTGGCCGGAATCGTGCTGCTGGCGCTTTCGGGCTGGCTGATCAGCGCCACCGGACTGGCCGGACTGGGCCTGTGGGGGACGCTGGACATTTTCGCGCCCGGCGCAGGAATCCGGGCCGCGGCCGTCGCGCGGACCGTGGCACGTTACCTGGAGCGACTGATCGGACACGACGCCACCTTCCGTCAATTGGCCCGGCTGCGCGAAGCTGCCGCGGCCGGCCTGCTGCGGCTTCCGATCAGGCAACTCTTCGCGATGCGCAGCGGCGACACCCTGAGTCGCCTGACCCGCGACATCGACCTGCTCGACCATGGTCTTACCCGGCTGACCTTGCCTGTGATTGCGGCTGTGGCGACGACGGCACTGTTTGTCGCATGGTTGGCCGCGAACGATGCTCGACTCGGCGGTTTGGTCGCTGCGGCCTATTTCGGCGTCGGCACATTGCTGCTGCTGATCACCCTGCGTCTGGCGCGTCGCAGCGGCGCGGAGTTATCGATCGCAAGTGTCGAAATGCGGGCGTTCACCGCCGACTGGAGCGCCGGCAGGGCAGAGCTGTTCAGCCTTGATCGGGCCACCGAATTCGGCCGCCAGGTGCTTGGCGCAAGTCGGATGGTGTTGACCGCACAGCGCCGTCAGCGCCGGCTGGAGGCGTTGACGCAGTTCGGCCTGACGCTGGTCGGCGATCTTGCGTTCTGGATACTTCTGAAGTTGGCTTTTTCGGCCCATGCCAACGGCCAGCTCTCGGCCCCGCTGGTGATCGCCATGGCCCTGGCGGCATTTGCGCTGGTGGATTTGTGGCTGCCGCTGGTGCCCGGCGTCAGCTTTCTCGAAACCCTGAAGCGCGGTGCCGCTCGGGTCGAGCACCTGCTGCAGCCCAAAGCCCCGGAAGTGGGCGATTTCCGAATTGACTCGAAGCGGCCAAGGCGGATCGAGGTTCGAGATCTTCATTTCCGTCACGCGCCCCATCTGCCGGAACTCTTCGGCGGTTTGAACCTGGTCATCGAGCCCGGTGAACGGGTCCTGATCGAGGGTCCCAGCGGCTGCGGCAAGTCGACATTGCTGGAGCTGATCGCGGGCATCCTCGAACCGCAGCAAGGCGAAATCCTCTTCGACGGTGTGGCGCTTTCGGCGCTGAATCCGGATCGACTGCGCGCCTCGGTTGGCTGCCTGACCCAGGGTTCGACCCTATTCGCCGACACGCTCGAAGCCAATCTGCGCCTGGCCGATCCAGAGGCCTCCGACGCCCGGTTGCGCCAGGTGCTGGAGCAGGTCGACCTGGGCCGCCTGCTCGATGAACTTCCCGAGGGACTCGAGAGCTGGCTCGGGGAATTCGGTCATTCGCTTTCCGGCGGGCAGGGCCGACGGGTGGCACTGGCGCGGCTGGTGCTGGGAGAGTTTCCGGTGGTCCTGCTGGATGAACCCTCGGCCGGGCTCGACGCGGCGACCTCAGTCCGGATCTGGCAGGGTCTTGAACCCTGGCTGGCCCGGCGCAGCCTGCTGATGTGCGCGCATGATGCCGGTGTTGTGCCATCCATCGATCGGCGCCTGGTTTGCGGGGTCGACCGCCACTGGCACGTCGAACCCGCTGCGACGGTCGAGGGACCGGAACCGGAACGATAAAGCCGCCAGATCGAACAATCAAGCGTCCGGGCCGGTCGATCTGCAAGCAAGGGAACGAGGCCAGACTCCAGTGACGCTAAAACTCGACGGTTGCTGTGAACGCGCCGCGCAGGTCGCCCTCCTGAAAGCCGGTAGCCCGATCATCCGGATAGTGCTCCCGAATCGTTGCGGCAAGATCGGCGTCGATCTCTGTGCCGTGGCAGGTGGTGCACATCGGGGCGGTCGGAATGGCCTTCATCCAGCGCCCGACCTCGCGATCTTCTATCGCATGCACTTGCCAGGCTTCCAGCGTCGACGGGTCGGCGCCCTCGGCAATCCGGCGCTGAAAGTCCTCCAGCACAGATCGTTCC
>Ga0210036_1004926_pt1 | contig 11938 bp, 12 predicted proteins | sample CryGeymeta201515_FD_185469 | JGI IMG/M metagenome (GOLD analysis project Ga0210036, IMG submission 185469) | Groundwater microbial communities from Crystal Geyser aquifers in Utah, USA - Crystal Geyser metaG 2015-15 (SPAdes) (version 2) | ecosystem: Environmental > Aquatic > Deep subsurface >...
TTAGGGCAAAATAATTGGTGTAAAGTATCCGCTTGTGTTGTTTCAAGGATTTTGCAACGATAATCACTAGCGTAATATTAAGTTGATTATCCAAGATAGTTTGATTAAGATAGTCGAATAACTCTTGCGCAATTTCGTTACAGTCCATATAGCATTCCGTAAAAATATTCAAAGTCAATTGCTTATTTAGGGCATAGTGGCTTAATAACTTCATCAAGGGCAACAAGGATTGGTTGACATAAGCGCTGGTAATATAATCATCATAACTATCTTTAAAAGCTTCTGGTTTTAAGAAATATGGGTCGATGATGATTGCATCTGTGAGTGGTACCAGCGGATGTGTTAATAGTGATGACCATCCCTTGAATGACTTCAAATTGATAGGAGTATCTTTATGGTTATTCAAACCTTCAGGTATGATTGGAAAGTCAGTTGATTGTTCAGGCATATTGAATAAGAGTGCACTTAAACGATCCCATAAGTCGTTTGTGCTGATCGTGAAAAGGGATTTTGAAACTTCATCAAAAAAATCGCTATTGCTTGTTAGCAGCGCAACGGTCCATTTATTTTTTGTAAGCGTTTTTGTATTCAATGAGGTGAAAGAGGGTTTTTCATTATCCCCTAAACCTTGCGTGAAATATGACAATACCTGACCTGCTTGTGACTGGATTTCGCTATCAAGCTTTAACTTACAGCCTTTCTTGATGAAAGCCTCAGCTTTGACGTAAAGGTTAAGCTTGCTGATATCGGTTTCTCTTTTTGCTTTGCTGGCACCGTTGACAAATGCAGCGATCATTTTTCTATCTATGTAAACGTCCAACATCTCAATTCAAGTTTTCGTGTTGGAGTAAAGCAACGGCTAGCTGTGCACTTTCGTCATAGAATCCTTCGCCAAAGGATTCTTTGAGCAGACCATCATTACGGATGTTGATTTTGCGGAAGTTGACATCTTTTTTTGCCTGTTCGAAATAGAGCAATGAAACTTCATTGGGTTCGATTTCATTTCGTGCAACCAGCAGTTGCAGTTTTTGAATCAGGTAAACACTGTGTGTTTCGATTAAAAACTGTACCTTATATTTTTTTGAAAGCTTTACAAAGAAGTCTGCCAGCAATGATTGCCATTTAGGGTGGAAGTAGGCTTCTGGTTCTTCGATGTGGATGATTAACTGAGGTTTATTAGGATTCCAACGCCCTTGTTTGCCCCTGTCTTCATCGCTCAACATAAAAAGTTTATATCCAATGGCCAGCATCAATTGAATGAGTTTGGCATGGCCTTTACCGAGATCAGCAATGTTGATTTCGCAGTTTTGCTCATCCACATAAAGCACCTGATGGTAAGCATTTTCAAGTTCTTTGGTAATGAAATAGCCAGGAAGGTCGAATAGTTTGAGCCAGTTGTACATTCCATCTTGATAATTTGAATGATTAAATATAATCATGAAAAGTAAAGGACCGGAATGATCTTTATCAACGCGTTGTTTATCATCGTACGAAAGATCGATAATTTTAAAATTCAGGGAATTAGAATCGATGATACGCTTTTGGATATCGCTATTCAGATCAAGGTGAAAGAGTTGTTTTTGATAGAAAAAGCGTAATTGAGCGGAAAGTTCATTCAAAAACTCACGGAAATATTCTTTGATAAAATCAGTATATCCAATTTGTTGCACTCTTTGAATGTACTCATGATAAGCCTCACCTCCGTCACTATCATAATAAATCGGGTATTTTCCTTCATTGTTTAACAAATTGCAGTAACTGTCATTGTAAAGGTCAAAGAAAAACTCATCAGAGAATCTGGTAAAAGGCATTCGAACATAGTAATCAGCTTCTTCCAGCAATTCACCAGTCCAGATGCCATCGGGGAAGTTCCTTTGCAAAACAGCAAACACATCTTCATACTTCTGGTAATGGTCTGCAGTTTTACTATTGGCAAGCATTTGGAGATCAATAGCAAAGACTATTATTCCTGGGTTGCTATCATCATCTATACCTACAAATGTTATTAATTCCTTCTGCTTGTTTTTATACACCACCTGTGACTCATCATTTGCTGAAGGCCTGTAAAAACTTAAAAGATATTTGTTTTTAAGCTTGATTTCGACCTCTGAAACGGTTATGGATGTTTTTTGCTCATCCTGGACAAACTTATATTTCACCTCCATTTTACCATTAAAAAAAACTGAATTATAACGAAAGCCAAGCCAGAAACACTTTTTAGAAGCATTGAAGTTCAATAGGTCCTCGAAAAAACCAGCATCTGGCAGGGCTTTACGGATGTCGAAAAGCGGGAAATCGCCGTCCACAAAACCTTCGGTAAAGATTTTCATGGCATTGAATAAGGTGCTCTTGCCACTGCTATTAGCTCCGGTAAGGATGTTGAGCTTGTTAAGCTCGAACCAGGTTCCTTTGCGGATAGCTTTGAAGTTTTCGACGTAAAAGGCTGTTATTTTTGTTGTTGGTTGCATAAGCCAAAAAATTTGTGAGCATTCGAAATGAATTCAAGCTCAAAGATAAAACACAAGTTAAAAGGGTTTTTGCCCCTTGAAAACAGGTAAAAATAAGAAAAATACTTTTTGGTAAGGAGGTATAAACCGGTAAAGCATATTAATAAAAGCTTCATAGCAAAAGCACTTTTCATTACATTAAGCTTTTTATCAGATACTTAATCAATAAAAAAGAAGCGGAGAGAAGTAAAAAGGTTTTGGTGGTGTAAAAGTAGGGAGAAGGGTTTAAAGAAGCAAGAGAAAATTGTTTTTTAGAGTTGATGAAGGGGGAATGGGTTAAGGGTTGACGGGCCGAGCGGTGATTGGAAGGTCGAAAATCACTGAAAGTCGAAGGTCGAAGGTCTGAAGTTCGAAAGTCACTGAAAGTCAAAAGTCTGAATGTCGAAGGTCGAAGGTCTGAAGTTCGAAGGTCACTGAAAGTCAAAAGTCTGAATGTCGAAGGTCGGAAAGTCGAAGGTTTGAAGGATTTTATGCTCCAGTTGAATGAAAGCTTCTGTGAATGGCTGGTTACCATGATGGGTGCGGAGGTCTTCAAGATCAAAGGTGTGACAGGGGCTTTGTTGTGAGAGGGTTTTTAGGGCTGCTTCGGCAGTTTGTCGTGTAATGATTCCCTGGTACCGGAATGGGAGGATGGCTATAAAAGAATTACTTATTTGATGCTTTAAGAGGTAGTTGCCGGCTTTGATGGCCTGTGCTGCTGACTCGCTGTAGGTGAGGTCAGTAAGGATGAGGTAGTGTTCGCTGTAATGGAATAATTCTTCGGGATGGTTCGGCTCTAATTCGGATTGTTGTATTCCGGAATCAGCCGGGAGTTCTACAAATTCGGGGTTACAAAGCAGTCTGATATTGGCTTCAGGCAAAGGAATTTTCGACAAGTTGTTGCTGATGATGGAGGCAGCAAGATCACCAATAGCGAGGATGTTGGTTTTGTTGTTTATGGCTATAAGTCCAGAAAGACTGAAAGGCATTAAGAGTGTGGCTGATGCGGCGGCGAGGGATTTGAGGAAGCGGCGGCGGGGGAGGGAGTTCATGGGTTCATGGGTTTACGGGTTTAAGAGTTGTTGATCTGTCTCCCGCTGGTCGCCAGACAGGTTTGTTGATGCGTTGATTTGTTTAGGAGATTTGAAGATTTGAGGATTCAAAGATTCAAAGACCTACCTCTTTGATGTCGGTAGGCAGGTTCAAGGGTTAACGGGCTGGTTTATTGACTTTTTCGTTGAAGTTTTCGTCCACCAGGAGACGTAGTTCGTTGTAGGCTTCGGGGCCATGTTTTTCGTAAAACCAGTTCATGAGGGAGTCGATTTTGTGCTCCTTTGCTACATTGTCCCAGGCGGTTTGGTTCAAGTTAAAGATTTGCATTGTACGTTGGTCAAAAATTACGTTAGCACTATTAATTGCATTGTGATAGTCGGCAATGGCATCATTGTAGGCTACTAAAATAGTGTTGGTGTCGTTTTTAAGGGTTTTGTTACAGGAGGTTGTGGCTATGGCCAAAGTGGCGAGCATGACCAGGATCAGAAAGGGGTTAAGTTTTGATTTCATGTTGATGATTTTTAAGTTTTGAAGCAAAATTAGGTATGGGGGTACGACAAAAGGTGACGGGATTGAAGAAGTGGGAGGTCGGAAGGTCTGAAAGTCGACATCTCGACTATCGCTCGATGACCAAGGTCTGAAAGTCGAAGGTCGGAAGGTCGAAGGTCGAAGGTCTGAAAGTCGAAGGTCTGAAAGAAGGTCTGAAAAGATTCTGAGCGACATGTTTTGGCGGAGTTGGTATTTAGGTTTGCAAATAAAAAAGATATGGAAAAATATAATTTTTCAAGCCTATTGGAAGGCAAAATTCTACAAGTGCCTGATTATCTGAGAGGATATGTTTGGGGCGAAAAACAATGGAAGGATTTTGTTCAAGATGTTGATATGTTGATTGATGACAAAACTAACAGTCATTATATGGGAACTATAATTATCCATATGCCTACTAAAGAACAGACAATAAGTTACGGCTCTAAAATATTGGAAGTTGTTGATATTGTTGACGGACAGCAGCGGTTAACAACATGTAGTTTGTATTTGTCTATAATTTTGGCTGAATTGATTAAAGCTGGGAAAGCTGAATACAAGGTGGAAATAGCTACATTTCTTTTTTCAGGGGCAAAAAGTAAATTGAAACTGAATAATGACACAGAAGATTTTTATTACGACTTAATATCCAAAGGCAACGAAAATGTTCAGGCATTCACAGTTTATCAAAGAAGATTACTCGATGGATTTAGTTATTTGAAGAACCACTTTACAGCAAAATACGCAGAAAAAGGGGCTTTGGGCATTGCCTATCTAGGAAATTTATTTTATTCCATAATCAGTAAACTGAATTTCTCATATTACCCCATAAAGGCTGAAAGCGAAATTGGTATGATTCTCGAGACGATAAACTCAAGAGGTAAAGACCTTTCTGCCATAGATTTTCTGAAAAACCGCATAGTGAACCGGGTTTACAAAAATCTTTGTTTGCCGAAAGAGAAAGAAAATCCTATAATTATTATGAATGAACACGTGCTTGAAAATCATCAATTTGAGAATTATTTATCAGGCACAAAGAATGCTTGTTTAATAGAATTGCTTAAAAACTCAATTTTGACGAATAGCTCATATTCTTCGCAGATGTTTCATGTTGTTGGAGCAATTGGGGTTGGTAAAACACACTTAGCTCAGGCATACTGGAATTTTATCAAGCAACAGGATAAAAGCCAAAAGCCATACTACTGCACAGCAACAACGTTTTTAAGGAACTTTGTAGAAGCAAGTGCAAAAAACAAGAAAAACACTTTATTTTCTGAACTGGAACAGTATGATGCTTTTATATTCGACGATCTTCAACATCTTAATAATAAAGAAAAAACGCAAGAATTTTTAATTGAGATAATTGAGTATTTTTTATCATCAAACAAGCCTGTTTTAGTAACATCTTCTAAACCGCTAAAGAAGGGTAATTTTGATGAAAAACTCTTGTCTCTTGTAAAAAGTGGTCTTATCCATAAAATCAAAAAGTCAGGTTATAAAACACGTTTAGGTTTGTTGAAAGCTAAGGCCAATGCCTTAAATATCACTATTGAAGACCATTTGATAGGTGTTATTGCAGCATACTGCAAAAATGATGATGCCAGGAATCTAAATGGGATATTAAACACGCTAAAAAGTTTAAAGGGAGAAGCAATTACTTACCAACAGGTAAAAGCTACTTTGAAACTTTTTAAGAATTAGTTTTTTGGTTGGATTGGGGCATGCATTGACTATGGGAAACATGATAGTGAACTCGTGCAGCGAGTTGAAGAGTAAAAAATGCAGAGTTGAAATAGAAATTAGGTTTTTGCTTTAGTTTTGATTGAGCGACATGTTTTGGCGGAGGATGTGGGTAATTTTGGCTTTGCGTTGAAGGGGTACTAAAAATTCAATAGCGTAAGCAACAAATAAAATTATGCATTATGGCTGAATTAATTGGCGATAGGAGATTTGAAATCGAGCAGTTTATTTTATTGTATGACGGATGTTTTGCTGTTGAATTTGAATACAATGGCAGAAAATACATTAAACCTGTCTATTTGAAACCGGCTGAACTATTTAAGGTACTGGAGAATGAGGGATTAGACAGTTTTGAAAAGATTGACGCCATTGATTTTTATTCCGATGGGTTGATTGTTTCAAAAACGACGTTGATCTTTGAGGTGTTTGATGTTGAGGATGAAACTATAAGCTTTATAACCTCTGAAGAGGCTGAGCATTATCAGGAGAATGATATTCAGTTTGTTTTTTGCAAAATTAAGGTTGAATGAAGGGGATTGATGGTGATATGCTGATTGTTGCCACACGAGAGGCATTTCGACAAGCTCAATGTCCAACTCGTGCGGCAGCGATGATAGCCGGGTTTTATGGTTTATATAGCGATCGACATAGTCGCAGACTATGCCGAGCGTTGGGATTATAAACGAGTTGCCTTGCTTGGAAATAAAACGTACTTGGAGACAAGTTTTATCGTGATAAATCCTGATCTTTGCCATACTAGATTTAAAAAACTGAAGATAATCTAAAAATGGAAAAATGGAAAGTACAATTAATCAGTTGTTTGATAGCAAAAACAGAAAATTTGAAATCCCTTCTTATCAGAGAGCCTTTTCTTGGGACAAAGAAGAAATCAGCCAATTTATTGAGGACATAGAAAATGCGGAGAGTCACTACTATTTAGGGCACTTTATATTTGAGGTTAAGGAAGAAAACGTACTCTATGTAATTGATGGCCAACAACGTCTTACTACATTGATAATTTTTTTTAGTGTCTTGAAGAAGGAGTTAGAACGCAGAAAAAAAAATGAAGTGCATATCAATATTGATCTTGAGGATATCGAGGATTATTATCTTAAAGACTTACGGAAAGGCACCCAAAAGTTTAAAACTGTTGCTTACGACAATAACTTCTTCGTTGAGGAAATCATTGAGGGAAGAGAAAACCACTATCAAGAGATTGATACTGCTTCCAAAATCAGGATGCGGGTTGCAAAGAAACTACTTGCCGAGAAGTTCGCCAGTGATACATTGGAAAATTTGGAGAAACGATGTAAATTGATTCAAGACGCAACTATAACCGAATATGTGGTGAAAGATAAAATTCAGGCTACTCAAATTTTTGCTTTCCAGAATGACAGAGGCAAAAAGCTGTCGAAGCTGGAAATAATCAAAGCTTATTTTATGCTTCAGATCTATCTTTCAGGCACTTCAAAAGAGAAAGTCGAAGACGATATAAGGTACATTGAGGACGAACTTACGAAAATTTATAAGCAAATTGTTCGGATTAATATTGGCGAAGATGAGGTGCTGAATTACTATTGGCGTGCTGAAAGTGGTCATGGATACAATAGTGAAGAAGTTGTTAAAGGTATCAAAGACGCAGTCAGCTCTCTTACAAGTCCTAAATCGGATTGGATAAAGTCTTTCCTTTCGGGGCTTTCACAGGCTTTTCAGACGGTTGAGAAAATTGAAAAAAGCAATGACAGCGTCACCAGAGACTTGCTATACTTAAACAATATGGCTTTGGCTTACCCATTTCTAATTAAGGCATATAAAATGCAAGCAGATGAGAAAACGATAAGCCGATTGACAAAACTTTTGGAAAACATAACTTTTCGATATCTAATACGCGGAGGCAGGGCTGAAATTGAGACGAGGTTAAACCAACATCTAATACATATGAATACCGTTAATAGCATTGAGAAAAACATTGACGATATCATTGCCAATATTAAGAGCAATGGTTGGTGGAACTACTGGAATGATAATACTCTTTATGCACACCTAAACAGTAAATATTTTTACGGTAATCGCGTGGATAACTATTTGCTTTGGAAATATGAACTTCACATTGGAAGCAATAACTACCCTAAACCGCTCAAAGTTACTTACGCCAATTTAATCAGCCAGGAAAGTATCGAGCATATTGCTCCGCAAACACCAACAAATGGAGATCCGGTAGCATATGGATATGGACTTTATGACAACGTTGAAAATCCGGACGAAGGGATCGTGTCAGGTAATTGGATGAATTGTCTTGGTAACTTGATGCTAATTTCCAAAAAGCACAACAGTTCAATTGGGAATAAACCTTTTAAGGACAAGCTGGATTCTTATGGAAGGGATAATTTGCTTAACCAACAAAAACAAATCATGTATTTTCTTAGTGATAGTGCTAGTCCGGTTTGGGACAAAGAAGCAATTGAAAAAAGACAGAAAGCGATTGTAGAAGCTGCAAAGGTTATTTGGGGTTTGGATAGGGTTTAGGCGTTAGAGTGGATTGAATGTGTTTAAATGAGTTTACTTAGCGAGTCAGGATGAAAGTCGGAGGTTGGAAGGTCGAAGGTTGAACGACATAGTCACAGACTACGCCGACTGCCTTGGCTATGGTCGGCTTATTCCTATACTAGACCGAACGTTTGAGGGTACCTTTTTGGGTTGTTAAGGATTTAATTGAAGCAGTTACATACTGCGCCGAGTGATATTGAACGACGCAGACACAGACTACGCCGAACAGTAATACTTAAGAAATAAAATGTTTTAGCTACTGTGAAATTGGGAAGTAGATTATAGCTTGAATAAATACCAATTACCAATTTGATATTTGCCCTGTTGTTTACTATTGTATGTTTTAACATTATAGGTCTGCAAGAAACTGGCTATTTGGCTTGTAAAGTCATTTGAGGTTAAATTTTCATCAGCAAACACGATCAACAGGTTTTTCTTCAGGATTAAAATAGAGATATAGAGAGAAAAAGCAGTATTATTTCCTTTACTTACAGAAATAGATTGTGTTGCGTTGATCAATCCATTAGAAATTTTATTCAAGACACTTTTAATAGTACCGGTATTTTCATTTTCAAGTAGATGACACCATGCTCCGGGAAGTTCTTCATTGACTAGTTTTAACAGGTCTTTGTCAAAACTGTTCTGATCTGGATTGTGGGCTTTAAACTCTATATTTAACTTGCGCTCACTATGTTCAAAAAAAGCCATATCAGTTGCAGCAGAACGTTGATTTACAAGCCCTTTAAATTGATATTGTTTTGTTGTTGGAACTTCAATTGCATAGTTTAGGTCTAAATAATTTAACCGATTATAATCATGTAGTGATGTAAAAGCAAAACGCAACTCTTGTTCGCTCACTCTTTTTCTATTTAAAGTATTTCTTATTGATGGAAAAATAAGATGAGTCTTTTTATTACTACTATTATTAAACGCTTTAATAAGCTCTATTCCTGCTTCTTGATTTAGTTCTAGCAGGTAATTGAAAAAAGGATTTGAAGAGAACATGATTTTATAGTTTTAATGTTTTAAAAGCGTATTTTATCTGATAGATTTGTTTTAAATTGGTTTGCATAAACTTGAAAAAATAATATTTTTTTGGGTTAGTTATTTAGGCTAGCAAGTTACAAAATTTTAATTTCAAACTGATGTTTTATCTGAAGATTGAGACATTATAGTTATGGGATAAGAATGCCGTATGGATAAATTATTTTTCTTACAACTGCCTTACGATACAGACATATTTAAATTGACCGTAAGCCTTGGTGGTTAGCCATTCGAAGTGGGATGGCTGTATTTCATCAATCTTGAGGTTGAAGCCTTCGTTGAGGAATTCCGGGATTTCATCCAGGATAGTCAGGTATTTGAAGGAGACTTTCAGGATTTTTTTGTCGTGCAGGAGTTGAATGAATTCTTCAAATGAATCAATATCGTAAGGCATACTGATACGGAAAACGCCTTCGGTTGTGAGTGAGATGTGGTATTTTTTTTCCATGTTTTAAGGTTTATGGGTTTATGGGTTGATGAGTTTACGGGTTCATGGGTTGATGAGTTGGTTTGTTTCTTAGATTTGGAGGTGATCGAGCGAAGCCGAGAGTACCGATTTTAAGGGTTCACGGGTTAATGGGTTGATGAGTTGATGGGTTTACGGGTTGATGGGTTTATGGGTTTACGGGTTCATGGGTTTACGGGTTTACGGGTTTATGGGTTGTCATTTTGTCTTTCATAAAACTAAAAACTTGCTTATTAAGTTGAAACGAGCCAACAGCTAAATGCCAATAGCCAAAAGCATCTTCACGGGTTCATGGGTTTATGGGTTTATGGGTTAATGGGTTAATGGGTTAATGGGTTCACGGGTTGATGGGTTGATGAGTTTACGGGTTCACGGGTTTATGGGTTCACGGGATGATGAGTTTACGGGTTCATGGGTTGATGAGTTGGTTTGTTTCGTAGATTTGGAGGTGATCGAGCGAAGCCGAGAGTACCGATTTTAAGGGTTTACGGGTTTATGGGGTGATGCTGTGTAGTGGCTATATTAGCTGCGGTTTTCTTCGTTAACGGCGGCTGTCCATTTGTCGGCAAAGTGGAGGATCATCTGGAGGCGGCATTCCCGGTGATGGAAGTCGAGGTTGTTTACGCCGCCATGAAGTGGGTAGAGGCCATCGTGAGCTACGATAGCTTGCACTTCCTGCTCGGTGATGGGTACAAACTTAGTAATGAGGTAAAGGCTGCGGATGGCATGACTGGTATGTACAATGGCAGGGTTTGTTTTGTAGCGGATGCCACGTTCGATCTCCTCTACGTTTTCGTTTGGGAGGTAATATGGTTTGTTGGGATAGCCAACCTTGCCGACATCATGAAAGAGTGCTACCAGGATGATAGATTCATCGGAGATATCGGGAGCGAGCAGTTTTTTAATGGCAAGAGCATTTATTGCGACACCAACAGCATGCAACAACAATCCTTTTTCGATGGCCAGGTGAAAACGATTGGAGGCAGGAGCTGTAAGCCAAGAGGTTTGTGTTTCGAGGAAGTTACGGAAAACTGCCAGGGCTTTCTTTCTGACGGACATCTTATCGAAAAGTTTTTCGTATTCCGTGTTCAGGTTCTGGACGTTGAGTTGTGTGTGTGGGGGAGTTTTCATGTGTTTTAGGAATGGATGGGGATGGGTTGATTCGTTGATTCGTTGATTCGTTGATTTGTTGATTTGTTGACCTGCCTCTTTTCTGTCGTCAGGCAGGTTTGTTGATTCATTTTAATTGATGGAGTCACAGACTGCGCCGTGCGTTTTATTGAACGACGTAGTCATAGACTACGCCGAGCGAAAGCTAAGCCGAGCGATAGTGATGGGGGGTTGTGATCGTGTTCGTTTCCTTCTTTTTTCACGGATTTGATTTGTTGGTATTGTGATTTAGTTGCAGGTCGAAGCCGGAAGTGGTGACTGCCTGAGGCTTGTTACCAGCGCTGATTTTTTGCAGGAGGCGTTTGCGGTAAAACAGGTTGGAGCCGTCTTCGATGATTTGGCTGATATCGAAGTCAACTGCATGTGATTTGACTAATTCGCGCAGCTTTGCTTTGTGGATGTTGGCGTGGTTGCTGAGGTAGCCTGCAATTCGCAGGAGCAGTTTTTCCTGATGCTTGAGGGTTTTTTCAGCGAGTTGTGTTGCTACATCGATCCATTCCCGAGCTTGCAGTTCGATTTGATGGTCGAAGTCGTTGAGAAAATGCCGGGTGCTGATTGCATTGGCGTTGATGGCAATCATCCGGTTTCCCATGCCGTGTTCTTTGAGCATGGCATTGACGAAGAAGGTTGCCCGCCTGATATCGTCATCGGCACCAGTGGTGATGTTATCGGCACCAAATACCAGCTTTTCGGCTACCAGTCCACCCAGGAATAAAGCCAGCCGACTGAGGATTTCCTTGCGAGAGATGTAATCCCATTTGACTTTTGTGTGCAGGAAACCCGACTGATCCTGACTGGCAGTGGAAGAGCAAATCACTTCGGGGATCGTCCGCATCAGGATGACAGCGAGGACGGCATGACCAGCTTCGTGCACTGCAACGATAGCCTGCATATCATCGCGTTTGTT
>Ga0210036_1004928_pt1 | contig 11934 bp, 8 predicted proteins | sample CryGeymeta201515_FD_185469 | JGI IMG/M metagenome (GOLD analysis project Ga0210036, IMG submission 185469) | Groundwater microbial communities from Crystal Geyser aquifers in Utah, USA - Crystal Geyser metaG 2015-15 (SPAdes) (version 2) | ecosystem: Environmental > Aquatic > Deep subsurface >...
TTCGGCAGCCTGGCGTGTGGATCTTCTTCCCCGAAGTGGGAATAGTCGTATCCGATTTCTCCCGATGTGTTCCTGTTTCTGAGTGGGAGACGGGATGGGGCATTTCGGGTCATTCCGGTGACGTCGGATTCGGGTCTCCTTGTCTCACGTTCCCTTCGGCTGGCTCTGATTGGCTCGGACCGACGCTGTCAGGCCTCAGCGTGGACTATCGGACCGACGCTGTCAGGCCTCAGCGTGGACTCGAGTTCTCCCTCACCGAAAGAACGAAGCAAGGATACCCGAGAATCTGTACGTTTGACGTGTGCCATGTAAAAGTCAGGTGCAGCAGAAATTGAAGACGATCTTGTTTCTCGAAAGCAAACAAGCAATTTCATACTCACAGCAAAGAAAAATCTTAGTGATGTCAGATTGCTGCCCAGCGATGCTATCGACTAATCTAGTCTCCTGCATTGGAAAACTTTCGTTGTTTGGTAAGGGAACTCAGACTACAGTAAATCTACCATAATCACTGATACTGCCTTTGAACTGTTCTCCAAATGCAACTGCTTTCCAGCATCCGTGCAAGGGCACTCATTCTGCTACTTGTCAGCTCAACTTCCAAATAAAAGGGTTAGAACGCTAGCTCCAAGTGCATCATTTTAGAAAATCGATTTTTTTCAATTGAAACGGTGTCATTCAAACTAAAGTTACTACTTCATAAACAAAAGGCTTTGCACTCGAGAGTCGGTTGAAGGTCATGATTAAAATGGCATATCATGGTATTTGGCAACATACAACCGGAAAAAGGCATACATGTAGAAGCCCGCATGCGCCAGCAGAACAACCTTGAAAGTGTCGTCGCTGCGTTCCTCTGGGGGTGCCTTCATTCGTTTCTGAAATCCCAACCAACTAGAAATAGTCTTCAGGACACAATATGCAACCATCCAAAACGCGCTGTTGTATTGGTAGGATTCGTCCAAGTTCATTTTGATGGCGTACCACACCAGTCCCAGTAAGGTCCACATGACATACTTGTTCATGTGCAGAGGTCCCATACGGAGAATGCAACCCATGGTTCCAAAGCAAGCACCTACCACGCCTCTGCGTGCAGAGGCAGTTGAAAAGCTGTCAAACAGCGCAATAGCTCCAAATCCAGCCACCAATGTTATACCGTAAATACTCATCAACACTACTGCACTGGCCACTTGTTTGCGCCGCAAGGTCATCAAAAAGGCATTGAATTGGATAATCGCCAGAGTGACCAGATGGAACGAGTAGGAGTGATATCCAACCAAACAAATTCCTGTCAACCACATTTGCGATTCCGAGGCAAACCAATTCATAAAGGGGTCGGTAAACTTTCCGTCTCGTACCGTGTCGGAATGAAACTCTGGACCTAGCCAACAGGTCCCAAAGTCCGCAGCAGCACACGTGGCCAAGACCAAGGGCAAGTCCATGAAAGAATATTCTCGTTGATTGCGTTGTTCTAACCATATGAGAAACATAAAAGCCAAGTTTCGGCCCGAAAACACCAGGCCGTGGGCCCGGTACTCTGCCCAAATGCGGTATCCTCCATCCTTGTTTTGAATTCGCTTTTTGGGCACAAAGAAGTTGAAGGACGAAAGATTCAGAGCAAGATGCATCAAGATAAAGACCAGGGTACCATAGTGAGGCCCAAAATTGCCATCCTTGTGTCCAATATAGGAAAATCTGTAAAGGAACGAGGCCAGACATGAAAAGCCAAGAATCTTGTGAAAATGAGGAATTATGAAGGTTGTTTCTTCCTTGGAAGAGAAGAGTTTATCTACAACCGATTTCTTTGCGCTATTGTTAATCAATAAAGCATGCTCATCTGCAGCATCGACTTGTTGTTCATTAGTGGAATTCTCCGAGACGACGCGGCGTCTGACCGTATTGTCTCCGCCTCCTCCTACCATGTTTCTTTCTTTCTTTTGTTTGCACTCAAAAGTGTCCTCTATGCAAAAAAAAAATACTTTTTGTTTCCGTCGCAGCAATTGATTCTCCTTCCGGCAGACAAAAAAGGCAGTTCAACGATCCTGACAATCGGAGTAAAAAGATAGCTTTTCCGCATGCTTCTTGAAAGTCGAAAAAAATCCTTCTTGATTCTATTTATCGAAATAAATAATTCGCCAAACAAACATTCTCCGAGGACATACACTTTACTGACGTTAAAGCAAACAAGAGTAGGGTCTCATTATTTACCCTAAGGCCTGAAGCTATGGTCTCTCTCCTATCTACTTCCTGGTACTGTTGGGTACCAGGTAGCTAGCTAACGTAGTATTTACAGTAGTAGCGGTACTCGTATTATTAGGTGAAACCCGTGGATTAGCTACTAGTAAGTGTGAACCAGCGAAAAAAAAATTCCCAGTCAGTATGAGAAGCAGGGGACTCTGTGTCGTGTAAGTACTAGTACTAGCCAAGAAGCTACTACCTGGTACTAATAAAGTAGCTACTACTAAGAAGTCTACTAGCTAGTACTACTAGCTACTAGTATTGCGTAGTACCAGTAGTACACTGTGATTATTTTTTATCTTTAACCTCAAGACAAATATCCGTCGTCGACAACCATTCATTATCATCACACATTCATTCATCATCAGTCCGCAACACAACCAAAGCAAAGCTTTCTAAAAAGACAACCTGAAAAATATCATAACATAGACAGCCAACTTGTGAGCTACAATTCAGCAATCCACCACACACAACTTCATTCCAGAAACAATGGCAGAGACGTGTGCAAAGCCGGGTACAGATACTCGTAATTTGCGATGGAAAGAAAACAACAAAGGTTCGACGTTGTTGCAGAAAATGGGTTGGAAACAAGGTATGGCTTTGGGTAGCAAACGCCGCAAGTCTCTCGAAGGAGACAGCAACGACAAAGACGAAGGTTGCACGGGAGAAGGTTTGAAAATTGTCAAACGACCAGATGGATTGGGATTGGGAATGACGCGCGACGAAACCTTTCAATTGGGTGAGTTGCAAACGGGAAGTTTTGTGGATGTCTTGAAGAAATTGCAGCAAGAACACGGACCAAATTCAGCGGCCAGCAACGATAGCAACAGTAATAAGAACTCCAAAAAGAAAAAGAGCAAGAAACGAAAATTGGGAGCTAGCAGTGATGATGACGAAAATCCAAACACTGGCGGCGACAAAAAGGAAAGATCGACGGAAAGCAAAAAGTCTAGTGCCAAAAAGTTAAAGAAACAACAAAAGAAAAAAGAAACGATTTTTGCTACCAATAAAATGACCAATTCGAAAGTGAGACAATCCAAATTTGCTACGAAATCAGCCATTGACATGGCATGTATTTTTGGAAAAGACTATACTCCTATGCACAACAACGATGACGAAATAATTGACAGCAACACCGCCTTGAGCAACAAAAAAGAACGAAAAGGCGTCAAATCAGAAAAACGAACGAAAGAAACCAAAGTCGAACGTCAGGAACGCAAGACAACCAAACGCAGACGGCAAAAAGAGGAAGAACAAGAACAAAAAGATTGATATTTTTTATGACAAGAAAAGAAAGATGGGGCTGCAATCGACATTGAACGCGTCTGTGTTTTTGAAGAGAGCTTGAGTAACTTGCAATTTGCAACATCATACTGGGAGTTCATATGCACACTTTACACACCTCCACCCCCCAATTGCATTTTTCATACTAAAAAACTTCGTGCTTCAATGGCAATTTAAGGTATTCGAATACCGTAGTCAACTGAATTCGCTAGTCTACTACTCTTACCTCGTAGTCTACTACTGTACTACCACTACGATCAGGTTAGTCTTGTGGTCTCCCTAGTAAAATACTGGAGCAGGAGTAGTCTAGGTTTAGATAATCAGGATCAGGATTAATAAAGATTATGATGTACTCTGGAGTAATAGGGTACAGTATTACTATTACTACTACTAGGTCTACTAGTAGGTCTATTATCGTAGTAGAGAGTAGAATCCACAGTCTCGCTCTCTTTTTCATCCATAGAATTCTAATCCCCCATGACTCAGAGAGGTCCGTTTTCTTCCTGCGTCACACTTTTAACTCGAATTTTATTTTCTTCGCTTCTCTTATTGGCACAGAGAAGTTGGACAGGCAGTCAGACGTCGTTGAGCTTGGGTCATGCTGAAGTCTTCGTTAGCTATTGATGAGATCTACTACAACTACTAGCAAATATGCGGGCAGCTACGGAGGAGCAAGACGAAAAGCCGGCACAATTAGTCTACTTGTCCACTCCGAGGTATTTATCTGTTTTACAAAACAAGATTGTTATCTTTACACTACCACTACTTAACGAACCCTTTCAAAAACAACAACCATGGATCGTGATTCTCTAGTTTACAAGGCCAAGCTTGCCGAACAGGCCGAGCGATTCGATGAGATGGTAAGCCATAGATGCAGAGTACTCTATTTAGTATCCTACTACTATTGATGTTGGCTGGTTGGCTGGTGATGCCAAAGTCATTATTATTTGGTCAGTGCGAGAGACACGCCAGTGCACTGCGCTGCACGTTATCTGCTGATTTTTTCTGAAGCTGATCGCTCATATAATAATGAATGGCATGGCGCAACTATAGTTCTAACAGCTGTAGTATGCACCTTCTTAAAATCGTTGTCAATGTGATTAATATCGTCCTGTGCCCTTTTTGATCCTCCGACGAAAACCAATGGTGCACTAACCATTATATCTTCACCTTTTCACTACAAAAAAAATCGACTTCACTAGGTCTCTGACATGAAGGAAGTTGCCAAGCAACCCCAGGAATTGACTGTCGAGGAGCGCAACCTCCTTTCCGTTGCCTACAAGAACGTCATTGGTAGCCGTCGTGCCTCTTGGCGTGTGGTCACCAGCATTGAGCAAAAGGGTGACCCCGAAAAGATGACCATCATCAAGGACTACAAGTCCAAGATCGAAGAGGAACTCGTTGATATCTGTAACGATATTCTTGGAATCATTGAAGATTCCCTCATCCCCAACTCCACCAGCGAAGAGGCCAAGGTCTTTTACTACAAGATGAAGGGAGATTACCACCGTTACCTTTCCGAGTTCCAATCGGGAGATACTCGCAAGGAGAGTGCTGGATCCGCCCTTGATGCCTACCAGGCCGCCAGTGGCATTGCTTCCAGTGACTTGCCTCCCACTCACCCCATTCGCTTGGGATTGGCCCTCAACTTTTCTGTCTTTTATTACGAAATTCTCAACTCTCCCGACAAGGCCTGTCAAATTGCCAAGCAAGCCTTTGATGATGCTATTGCCGAATTGGATACATTGAACGAAGAATCCTACAAGGACTCGACTTTGATTATGCAATTGTTGCGTGATAACTTGACCCTGTGGACCAGTGATACCGCTGATGAAGCGGATGGGGCAGAACCAGAGGAGAAGGGAGAGTAAGTTGGCGGTGAGCCAATGAAGTAAATCAAACGATCTCTGTATATTCTTTTTGTAGCGCCAGGAGCAAATCCACACAGAAGAAAAAATGTGTCAAATGTTCAATCAAGAAAAAATATAAACGTTATTAGAAATGGCGGCATGTTACAGCATTTTTCTGATCGTCTTTTTGTGTCACTGTAGACTTCATTTTTTTATATACTTTTTACTACGAAATTTTAATTACATCTAACTTTGTTGTAAGTGGTGGCAGGATTGTTGTGTGAAGATGGAGCAACGCACGACGAGTGGGAATTGAAATAATAATGATAAAATTGCAGGAAAGCAATCATTATTAGCGCGCAATGGCAGAGAAAAAAACTTGACATACACACGACAATGTTGATTGCTGGTAGCGACTGTACGTCTTCTTCAAAAATCCCCTCGTCTGATGAGCAGTATAAGCCTCTACATCGGAACAGGGCACGACAAAAAACTGCATCTAGAACTACTCCTGCTTAACTTTTGATCTTACTCATATTTTAGCAGCACAGTTTGTCATGCTCTACAGATCTTCTGCTTCTTCTTCGGTATTCTCGCTTTCTTCTTCCGATGGTCCATCGGCTCCTTCCTCTCCCAGCGATCCAACGCACTCGGCCAATCGAATGATATTGCCTTTCAATTCCAAACCAGGTTTCAGTAGTTCAACCACAGTGCCTTTATCAAAATCAGTACTGTAGACTTCGTCCACTACCAAGACACGGGTAGGATCTATTTTCTCGCCGGCATTGGCAGTGTATTCCGAAACTCCCATGGCAGAAAAAGCCGAATTCAAGTTGCCAGCCAAGGCAGTATATTGCTTTCCAAATGGATGGGTTTCATACTGATCTTTGAGAGCGTCAAGTTTGTCCTTGACTACCATGAAATCACGCAAAACATTGGCAATACTGGTTTCCTTGTTCGACGATGCCATGGACTGTACGGCACAAGAAGATAGGAGCGTATGAATTGTAAAACAAATGGTGTATCGTGTCATATTCATACGATTGTAAATCGAACAAGACCCGAAAAGGTAACAGTTACAAAAGAACGCCATCAAAAGAAGTGAGAATAAATGGATCACGTTGATGATGAAAATCGACAATACGTCAAAACCCAGATCATTCACTTACACTGCGTGCTCGTCGCATATTTTCCATCTCAGCTACCTTTCGAGCATATCCTGCCTTGCTGTTGAGATCTGCGGCATCTTGGAGGTACTGAATTTCTGATTTCTTTGCTTTCAGCGAGGACTCGAGATTGACAATCTCCTGTTTAATGGCTGTCAATTCTGGATCTTCGGTCTTTGGCTCTGGCTCGGTAGCCTCTTCTTCTACTTCTTCGTCGTCTCCGCTCTCTTCTTCAGCAACAGCTTCTTCCTCTCCTCCTTGAGAAGCTGATCCTTCGCCTTCCGCTCTTAGAATGGTAAGAGTCTGGGATTCAAGCGACGCAGTAATGAATGCCGATGGTGTGACAACTTGTTGTTGATTGGGGGCCTGGTGTCGGACGACGGATGGTTGCAGGAAAGCATCAGAGGATGTGGCAGCAAGGGCCAAAAAAGCCGCTAACAAGGCAAACAAAGAGGGGGTTGGATGCGTCATAGTAGTGTTGTGAAAAACGAAATACGAGTTGGTTGAAATGATTATGGAGAGTTGATAAAACGTGTGTGTCAAAAGGAAAAGATCGTTCACCTTGTTTTATTCAGTGGATACAGCGATCCTCCACGTGGATCTTTGACACTTTAAAAAAGAATTATTTCCTGGGTGGAAAGGCTTAGTAGACCCCTCTTTTTTAAATTAGATTCTTGACTCTAGCTCGCTATGCTTACTATTCGGAGTACGTTGTGTTGCATCTTGTTTATTTGAGATATTTACTGGGAAATTAAGTAGAATAGCGAAGAAACAGGCATAGGATAGGGCATTGGAATAGGTTTTATCTCTTCACCGATCAAAGACTGTGCTAGCCAGCAATCCGTCATCGGCAGCGGCAGTGACGAGCAAATGATTGTCGTAGCAACTTGTTGGAAAACAACGTTTGTTTCTTCCAGTCACTGTAGAGCAATATATTGATCCAGCAAACAGTGCGCAGTAGTAGAACACAAAACGGTTTAATTGTCATATTTCCAAATAATAGAATTTGTAGGTTGTCACCTTGTTATTAGCAGCCACAAAAACCCTGGAGCTCCGCCGTTAGTCCAACAGCTGCAAATTCATTGCAGTCCTCTACTGAGAGCTTCAACCAGTCGTGCTCTAATCTTCGGCAGGTGGCAACACCTCCATTGTCAAACACGTATTCTCTGTCTGGATTACCTACCACGGTACCAGAACTGCAGAGCGAGCAATTGGGAAACACACCTGGACATTCGCAAAAGATTTGAAAAAATTCTTTGACATCCCTCCTGAATCCTCCGAGACACTCGGCATCATTAGCGTTTTGAAACATTTGTTGCAATGAGGTGCAAGTGCGCTCTGTACCGTCAAGTGCGACATACAGTTTCGAAGGAGCTCCCACCAGGGAGCCACCATCACATAGACTGCAACCACTCGTGGGGGATGGCGTCGGTCGGGCAGTGATAGGCATCAGTGTTGGCAGAGGGGTAGGTGGAAGTGTTGGCAGCGATGTAGGCCGAGGACTTGGCAGTGGAGTAGGCAAAGGCGTGGGTTGTGTTGTAGGCTGAAGAGTTGGCAGTTGAGTAGGTGAAAGCGTGGGTTGGGATGTAGGCTGCAGGGTTGGCGCAGAAGTAGGTGAATGTGTGGGCTGGACTGTAGGCTGAAGAGTTGGTAGCGGAGTAGGCGAAGGTGTGGGCTGAAGAGTTGGCAGAAGGGTCGGTGGAAGAGTTGGTATCGGAGTAGGCGAAGGTGTGGGCTGAAGAGTTGGCAGAAGGGTCGGTTGAGGGGTAGGCAGAGGGGTCGGCGAACCGGTTGGTCGCAATGTGAGTACACTTGTTGGAAGATTTGTTGGCGACTCTGTGGTCAGTTTTACTGGTCGAGGACTTGGACCAGGAGTGGGTCGGGAAGTGGGTGGAAGAGTTTGCGCTGCCAAAGGTATGCGCGTAGGGCGAGAACTCGGTGGTGGCGGCGTTGCTGATGGCGATACTGTTGGTGAGACCATTGGTAGAAACGGTGTTAACAATTCAAGTGATAAAGTTGCAGGTGCTGCTGCTGTGACATCACTAGTTGTATTTGCTGGCTCTGTTGTAATATTGTGCGGCGAATGTAAAATATCTGTATCGGTTCCGTCGACTGCATCGTCGGCCTGAGGATACGAGGACGATACGTCAGTGGCATTTGAGAGTTGATCGGCTGGATTTAATTCTGTTTGTTCTGGTTTGATTGTCGACGAGTTGCTTACTGACTGAACAGATATTTTCGTAGGATTCAGGGTCGGCATCGACACGACCGAGGCAGATTTACTACTTTCATTTGAACCTCCCGCAGAAAATATAACAATGACAACAGCTACTAAAACAATGGCGCACACCACGATGCTTCCAAAACAAAGGAGCTTCCTGCGTTTGGAGCGCAGAGCAAGCTCTTCTTCGATGACGGCAGTTGCTGTTGCTGAATGTGGTAGTGTTTGAGCGACTTTTAATTCTTGGGGTACCATGCCGCTCTGTATTAACGGAGCTTCCTTGATTCCTTCCTCGGCTCTTTGTTCGATATCGTCGACAGGAGCTTCCGTAGGTCCTTCTTCTTCAAGACATGCATTAGAACGATTATCGATTTCCACAGTATCACCATTACTTTCCTCGTGGCTATTGTCTTGATCTCCAACGAAGTTGTCAACTCCGCTAACATTGTCGGATGCAACAGTTGATGACTCTAGGAAAACGTTTTCACTAGCCGTCAAATGTAGCTCCTCTGCTTCAGCTCCGAACATTGTCAATTGTCAGCTATGTGTGTGTAGGTAACGATAGAGCTTGTAGGGGCTTTGAACTCACTTTTTAAAATCGTGCCCTCTCGCTCTTTGGAGAAGTACTAGAGAATTCATGCTGCCGTTCTCATAGATTGACAGATTGACATTCTCGAGCGTCTCATCTCAGTTGCTATTATTGTGATGAATTAATATTCATACATCTCTCACAAGTCGTCGGCCTAAATACAGTCATAGCTTTGTTGAGGTTAATATTACTATTAAATTTAAACGTTAAAATCTTAAATCCAAGGATTCATTAAACGCTGTAAGATTCTGAATTTGAATTTTAACCTTGAGATTGAACGACAGGAACAATTGTCATGCCGTAAGATGACAATAAAACCAATAGATGAGCGTGTTTCGAATTCCTGCAAGACCACTATGATGATTTCCCTCCTGCCCGCATGTATCCTGATCCGCGTAACAGATTGAGAATTTTTTTCTTCGGTAGTAGTGTTGATGCCATTATTCAATCAATTAATTGATCCACACGTGTACTCCTTCTAATTATGCGTGAACGTCATTGTCTCGTGCATTTGTTCGTATGACGAGATGGTATTCCTGATTCGCCTTACCGTTGTGTTGAGAAGCCCGGAAAGGATACGCCATACGCCCACTAGCTCTTACAGTTACAAAATATATGAGATTGATCCTGCCCACTGCCCACCGTTACCTTTTCTACATAATAAATAAACATCATCATTATTAATTTACTTTCCTTTGGTTTCTGCCAACAAAAACTCGGCACGGTCTAACATGCCTCTCGACTGGGGATCACCAGGAGCTGCAATCAAACAGGTGTTCAGTCTTTCAATGGCCAGAGGTAAATGTTCAACGGTCCAATGCCGGTTCTCCACTGATTGCTTGGCATTGTGTTCGGCACACAACAGAGCACACCGAGCTGCATCCTTCCTTGCGGCCCACGCCAAACTCTTGAGCGACAACATCGCCTCGGGTTGCAAATCGCGATTATTGATACGTTCCAAGACTGCATTAAATCGTCGAAGAGATGCTCTAGGGCGTCGCTGTTCCAACAGTAATTGTGCCATGCTGACCATGGCTTTTTGACAAATCGGGTAGGCTTGATCGGCTTTTTGAAAACTTTGAAAAGCAGCCCTTTTTTGGTGACGCATCATATGCAGTCGTCCCATAGTATTGTGCAGCAAGTGATCCCGGGGAGCAATTTCTAATCCGACTTGTAAAATGGTGTCCGCCTGACCTAGTTGTTCGTTTTGAAGACACTCGAGAGCTTGCGCATGACATCGTCGTGCCATCTGCGGTTCGTTAGTGGCCAAGACGAACAACACCAAGACCCATCGCTCACCTCGAGAAATACCAACTCCGGCGTGCATGGCTCCTCCAGCATGACACAACAAATGACCGCGCTCAATTTTGAGCGTCGTATCCAGGGCTTCAACGTACGTTCCACCACCATCAAAGTCGTCTAACGAACTGAGTGCTATATTGAGAGTCAATAAAGATGCATCTCGATGAATCGGTTGAGACCGCGATGGCGCCTGTGCATTCAACACCAATCCATCGTACAAGACTAGATTGGAAACTCCAAATCGACTTTCCAAGAGTGGCAACAATCGGTTGGACAGAGTTCTCTGTAACCATTGTCGAGCTTTTGGCATGTTGGACAGAGCCGCTTCGCTCAATTGACTGTTGGTGCGAGCTCGTGTCTGTTGCTGTTCACTATTATCCGGGCTGTCATCATCATTATTGGCAGACTGAAGCTCCTGATCAATTATAGTCCTAGCCTCATCAATGATGGCCTGACACTCTTCCTCAGTTAGAACGGGTTGTTGGCTTTCAAAGACAGTGTCCCCAGTTTGGAGATAGGTAGCATCGGTTCCCGTATTTCCTAGACCAATATTACGCGCTAGAAAATCGAAATCATTCCATATTTTTCTTTCAACCGCTTGATGAGTGGTTGAGGCGGCTGACTCTTCAGCCAAGGACTCTTCAAATGCATCTTTGCCTCGTCGGATTTCATCGTCATGAATGTTTTGCATGGTTTTCAGGACCATCCCTTGTGCTGATAATTGAAGTGATGGGATAGGATCAGTGGCCGACGACGCAGAAGTTGGAGGTGAAGCAGCGGATAAAGCACCGACATGATTAACCAACAATGAAATGAGAAGGAGCCTTGATTTTACTTGCAGCATCATGTCTCTTTTTTTATGGTTCGTTTTTCTGAGAAACAAAGATTGTGGCGGCATGAAAATTCTCGTTTGTTGAGAGAAAATCTTGCTACAGTAGCTGGATGGACAATACTACTACTACTAAGTAGCGAAGCAAGTACCAGTGGTACGTTTTTAAGTCACGAGCGTGATAAAAGAATCATCAACTGCTGGTTCAGGAAAGGTTGGACAGATTGTTTTGGGAGACTCGGTCTTCTACTTAGAGTACTTTACTTAGTAGGCCAGAGAGCGAGACTCTACCACTAGTAGCCCTACTAGTACTAGTCTAATAGTAGTATTACTGATGTAGTACATCAGAGAATGACCATCTGGGTAAATCCCGATTCCCTGTGTAAATTACCCAAACACAAACCCTACGGGGTATGGTTATTGAACCTGTGTACATTGTTGTAGAATTATGTAATTAACCA
>Ga0210036_1004937_pt1 | contig 11928 bp, 13 predicted proteins | sample CryGeymeta201515_FD_185469 | JGI IMG/M metagenome (GOLD analysis project Ga0210036, IMG submission 185469) | Groundwater microbial communities from Crystal Geyser aquifers in Utah, USA - Crystal Geyser metaG 2015-15 (SPAdes) (version 2) | ecosystem: Environmental > Aquatic > Deep subsurface >...
GTGCAACAACAAAATTATGTTGTGGTGGTGCAAAAGCAAAAAATTCGGCACAGTGGGTAAATACCCCCTGGAATTGCAGGGGGTAAATACCCCCTGCAAACAGATGAATCCTAATCTTAGCTCTATCAAATTAAGCCCAGGTGGACTATGGCAGTTTACCTTGTCTCCTATTAGGCGATATGATGCGACTCATGAGTTAGGCCATACTTATCTAGGTCGTACTACCACTGCATGCTTCCTACTACTATACATACACAACCATAATATTTACTGTAATACTCTATCTAATAGTCTCCACACTAGCTTTTTACGTGTTATCATGCACCATGAGCCTCTTCAAGCCGGCTACAGCCGGCTTACCTCTGGTTAACAGGGTCTATAGGCACTACAGACAACCCCTGTAGCTCCTGTAGTCCTCAAGCGAGTCCGGAGGCGAAGTATCGCAACCGGAAGACCAATCGTTTTGGTTCATCATCAAAATCGATTGAACCACAAAGCTTTGGAGACTTTGACCATGGCTTAAAGCCACGGCCAAGAACCAAGTTAACTTGCTCCTCTCCTACTACAGGAGGAGGAGGACCTCGCTTCCACACCGATGGAGACGAGGAGACACTGTACCTGTACCACATGCGAGAGATCGATGCGAAAGTTCGTTTCGTTCGATCGCCAATCGCAAACTCGCCAAATGGAAGAAGCACAAGTTGTGCCTTTCCATGTACCTACTACCACATCTACAACTACACCTACATCGTCAAACTGGAAGGAACGACGACACTACCGACAAGCCTACGTCTAACGACAACAATGGAAGCCTTTGCCACATGGTTCATGGTCTTGTTCCAGCAAGCCAGTGACCGGCAGAACCGGAAACTACAAGCCGAAGGACGCTTCAGCTTCACTAAACTCAGTGGAACCATCCACTGTGCGAGAGCCACAGCCTCAACAGGAATCCTCTCACGGACGAGGAGATCGTCGTTCTTACGACGACACCATGCCTCGTTGGCTACACCCCATTGCTTGGCCACATCCTGCACAGGACACACCGACGACGAGACACCTCGCAGGACATCTTCGCATCGCACCTGGACATTCATGACTACACCAGTCATCAAGACTAGATCCAGGACTACCAACCACCGACCACAGGAATGACTACTTGGCACACAGTCTACCACTCTGGTAACGAGAGTATTTCCGAAATAAGCCCTGGTGGACGACTATGGAACGACGGTCGTGATGGCTATCGTGGCGTAGTACGTACCTGACACTGCGAAAGTTGGAAGTTCACTGAATCGCCAAGAGACTGATGAAGAAGCACCACTTGTGCCGCGTCCGCTTCCTACCACACATCATCAAACCGGAGTCTACCCACGACAATGGGAACCCTTTGCCACCCTATGATTCTTTCCAGAGGACACTCTTGCTGGTACCTGGATCCAGAATGGTACTGATGGACAGCATGCCACTGGAGCCTACTAAGCACTCTCTCCATACAGGAACTACACGACAACATCTCCCCACCAGTCTACTACTGCTGCTGCTACTACTACTACCTACTAATGCTATCAATGCTGCTTCTATAATATATTATGTTGGCGACGTTAATGCGAAGGGTTCTTTTGAATCCGTCGAGCAAGAGACATGATTGTGTTACATCTTGTTTCTGTGGCAGCCAGTTGACATTTGACATTACTTGGATTGATCTTGATGATTGATGACATGAATTGATCTTTGATGATTGATGAAATGGATTGATCTTTGATGATTGATGACATACCCAGGGTCATGATTATGTTGCATCTTGTTTCTGTTGCAGTCAGTTGGCAGTACTGGGATCGATCTTGATGACATACCCAGGGCCACGGGACGTCTGTTTGGTATTATTGAAAAGCTGGATCTTCACTTTCTTGGTGGTAAATCCTGTGATGACACCCTCACAATTGTCAGTGGTGGTGCGGACACGATCCCCCACAGAAAATTCACGACGTTCACCATCAACAGTAAATGTTTTGGTTTCCACAATGGCACAAGACAAGCCACGACCAACGGCACGGGCAGCACGTGTAATAGAATTGCGGGCAGTGCTATTGCTCTGGGGTGTACCAGTGGAAGTAGGACTAGTTGGATTGGGTCCATTGCTGGTGCTTGCCATCCCCAAACTCCCAGGTGTGCGGGATTCCTGGCTTGGTCCAGGAACAATAACAGCTGGGACACCAGGAGTAGTACATGGTAAGCCATGTGCATGTCCTGTTTCGGCACCATTATCAGGGCGGGCACTGCCAAAAGAACTACCACGAATGCGTTGGATAACAGCCTGACCAAGACGAAGTGGCACTTTGACTGGTGTCATAATCATGCTACTGATACTTGAAACAAATCCACCTTGGTTGCTTGGACCAATCATTGCTCCATTTGTAGCATGGTTCAACTGCACAGACTCTTCTGAAGTAACAGTCTCTACTTGGACAGCACCATCCACAGTGCTGCGTAGTGATGGAAATGAAAATTCAGGCACAGAATCTTCTGAAGTAACAGTTTCTACTTGGATAGCACCATCGACAGTGCTGCGTGGTGATCCAGGCACAGACTCTTCTGAAGCAACAGTCTCTAATTGGAAAGGAACAGTTGGCGTGAATTCTGGTATTGGATATCCAGGATTGGTTTTGCGTATCTCAATAACCTGTCTTGCAACTTTTTGTTCCCACTCAGCCACTCCTCGCAATGCTTCACTGGTACACAAGTGGCTGTGGTCGTCGAAGTCATCCCAACTTTCTTGTGATGACACCATGTCAAATGCACTACCAGTGCTATCGGATGGTGGTGGAATGTTTTCCAACACCACATACTGCCGATACTCGGCAGGGTCCATGTTATATTCGATTGGTTTGCCTAGAACTTCAAATTCGGAATTATTGCCTGGGACATTGCAGCCTGGGACGTTGGCAGAAATATTAGCACTGTTGTCAAGAGCAATTGGAACTGATTCCTTGCTGGCATTATCTGCAGCAGCAGCTGCAGCCTCGTTGGCATTGTTATTATCAACACTGCCAATTACATCTGCAGCATCTTCTTCAATATTAGCACTGTTGTCAAGAGCAATTGGAACCGATTCCTTGCTGGCATTATCTGCAGCAGCAGCTGCAGCCTCGCTGGCATTATTATCAACACCATCGGCAGCATCTTCTTCAATATTAGCTGCTGTCGCATCCACATCTTTCGCAAAGAACACACGAGATTCTGGGGCTGCTGTGGCCGCATCCACATTTTCTGCAGAGATCACACGAGGTCCTGGGACATCCCCAGCAACTTCTTCAATATTAGCTGATGCCGCATGGACATCCTCTCCAAAGATGACACGAGGTTCTAGGGCTGTTGCCTCCGTATCAGCATCTTCTGCAAAGATCACACCAGATCCTGGGACATCCGCGGCAACTTCTGCGGCATCCACATCCTGCCCAAAGATCACACGAGTTTCTGGGACTGCTGCAGCATCTTCTGCAAAGGTCACATGAGGTCCTTGGACATTCTTAGTACCTTTTTCTTCAATATTGTTAGCTGCTGCTGCCTTGACATCTTTCGCAAAGGTCACACGAGGGGGGCCGTCTTTTCGTGCTGGAGTTTCCCATTCCTTCATATCATGATACTCATTCTTTGGCCCGTCAGGTCCAAGAAGACTGGTGGAGCTCTTCTTCATCTCGGACCAAGGAGCCTGCTCGAGATTCGCGGCAACACCAGTAATAGTCGCAGCCATAGGAGCCACCACCTCGGCAAGAATCTGTTTTTGCTGTGACATCGCCCCGGAAAACATCGCGCCAAAAAGCTCCTGCTGGCGCAGCGCAGCAGCCTCGCGGTCAAGGCGACCTTGTTCCAGCATAAGTGCCAATGCAGCCTCGCGTTCAAGGCGACCTTGTTCCAAAGCATTTTCGCGTTCGAGACGACCTTGTTCCAAAGCATTTTGCTGGCGCACTGCAGCAGCCTCGCGTTCCTTGCTAGCACGATCATTATCGGCCTGTCGTCCATACTCATTGAGCACAAGGTCCGGATTGGTTCCGTTGGGATTACGACGAAAAGCTGACAGCACTGCATGGACATTCCCCATTTCATATGTCAAAACACCAGCACCTCCATCAACCTGCTGAACATTGACCAGAGCTGTGGAGCAAAGTCGAAAGCAAAGAAGACAAATAGTGTTATTGTATGGATATATTCAGGAGTACTTGTAAAGACAATGACCGAATCATACCTCCACCGGTTCCATTGGCTCCTCCGTCAATTTCCTCAAGAGCCACCTCATCTGTGCAAAGTGAAAAGCAAAGGAGACAAATGGGTGTTATTGTATGTATAATATATTCAGGGGTACTTGTAACGACAATAAGCGAATCAGCCATACCTCCACCGGTTCCATTGGCTGCAAGACTGGGCAAATTTTCTTGAACACAAGCGTGCCCGGTGGCCTCTTGAACAATTGTCTTCATATTCTTGGCAGAGGCATCGGCTGGCGGAAGTGCCCCCTCTAGTATTGTTTCAGGCTCTGTAGGATTTTTCATAGTGATCCGTTTGCGCATATCGTCTGGAAATATGATTGCAAATTTGTTACGAGCTGCGGCAATCAATTCCTTCTTGCTGGTGATAGAATCCTTGTTTGCAATGGCAGAAAGGACATCCAAGATTACTTCAATGGGGACCTTGGGTAACCAAACGGTGGTTGTGTTATTTTTGTCATTCGTCACGACCTTTGTCATGATACCACCTGGAATAACAAAATCATTATAGACGTCATCTTCCTCCTTGAACTTCACTGCCATTTCAGGCGTAATAATTTCGTAGTTGTGCAATGTTGTCCACTTGGGATAAAACCCGCCAAGAACACAGCCTTCTGCACTTCTGCACTTTTGAGGTATGTGTCATTGTAGTACGGCTTTCTCGTGCCCACTGGCTGGAGTTTCATGGCAATAGTGTCACTGTAGGTCTTGGTAGAGAAATTACCGGAGGTCGTTGTCTTCATGATCAAGAGGAACTTCATGCGGCTATCCTGGTCTTTGGCGTGGATATAAATTGGTCGGTCGTCCATTCTTGTAGAGTATGGAATCCTAAGCGAAGAGACGAACTGGTGAGTGTGAGAGTGGCTAGAAACTACGAGAGTGGTTGGAAGTTGGAAAGGACGAGATAGAAAGTGTGACTTGTCGTGACTTGTCTGTTTGTTGGCAATGTATCTTTGCTTCTTACCTGGATGGATGAAACTTTATGAACCTTTAGAACACTGTGGTGTGATGTTGAAGCGTTGGAGCTATGATATGATTGTAACGGAGGACGTACTGAGTACTTGATTATAATATGGTTGGTTTGATGAGATCTTGTTGAGTTGTGTGGTTTCGTGTTTCGTGTTTCGTGCATAAGAAAGCAATTCTTACCATCAGATTGGGAGAAAGTGAAGTTGCGCGGTACCATCCCTGCCTTTTCAAATCTTTAAATAAACAGCTATTTTTTATGAAGCTGCTATTTTTTTCGAATTCCATGACAACTCGTGACCTATCAAAGTGTCATTCAAGGAGTCAATCTGTGCCTTGATTTTGACAAGAACAAAAATAAATAATAGTTATTCGTACCATACTGGAGCCGCGAAGGACAGGAGATACCGGAGCCATGAGCCATGAACGAGGACAGGAGATACTGGAGCCATGAATGACAGGAGATACTGGAGCCAGGAACGACGACAGATACTGGAAACTGGAGACACAGGACGAGACGACAGATACTGGTGCCATGAACGACAGATACTGGAGACACGAACGACAGAAGATACTGGAGCCACATGACGAGACGACAAATACTGAAGCTACAAGCGACCGACAGATACTGGAGACACAAACGACAACAGATACTGGAGCCATGAACGACAGATACTGGATCCACAAACGACAGATGATCCTGGAGCCACGAACGACAACCACTGGAGCCACAAGCGACAGATATTGGAGCCACGAACGACAGCAGGAGATACTGGAGCCACAAACAACAGCCACAGGAGCGACAGATATTGGAGCCACGAATGACAAGAACAGATACTGGAGACTGGAGCCACGAACGACAGATGCTGGAAATACTGCAGGAGCAACGAACGACAGATACAGGAGCTACTGCCAGAGCCACGAACAACAGGAGATAATACTGGAGCTACCGGAGCCATGAATGACAGGAGATACTACTGGATGAGCCGCAAGACTGGAGCCACAAGACGAGACGACATCTACTGGAGCCACAAGCGACAACATCTACTGGAGCCACAAGCGACAAGAACAGATACTGGAGCCATGAACGACAGGAGATACTGGCGACAGATACTGGAGCCATGAACGACAGATACCAGAGCCACAAGCGATTAACAGATACTGGAGACACAGGACGAGATGACAAATACTGGAGCCATAAACAACAGATACTGGTGCCATGAACGACAGATACTGGAGATTGCTGGAGCCACAAGCGACAAAGCCGGTACTGGAGCCATGAACGACAGCCATGAACGACAGACAGCCCACTGGTGCCATGAACGACAGATACTGGAGCTACTGCCGGAGCCACAAATGACAAAGCCAATACTGGAGCCATGGACGACAAAGCCGATACTGGAGACTGGAGCCATGAACGACAAAGCCGATACTGGAGACTGGAGCCATGAACGACAAAGCCGATACTGGAGACTGGAGCCACAAGCAAACGACAGCCACAGGAGATAGTACTGGAGCCATCAACGACAGATACAGGAGCTGCTGCCGGAGCCACGGAAGTAATAATAGTTGTAGTAGTACCATAGCAGATAGCAGTAGTAATAGTAATAATAATAATACTAGTAGTACCAGCCACCGTAGTCTGTTGTCGCTTGTGGCTCCAGTACCACTATCTGTTGTCACTTGTGGCTCCAGTGGCTGGTTGTCGCTTGTGGCTCCAGCAGTAGCTCTAGTATCTGTTGGTTGCTTGTGGCTCCAGTAGTGATTTAATGAATGACCCATAACTCCGCCGCGGCGGAGTTATCGGTCATAATACAAGGGTTTGAGTTAACTACTAGCTACTACTAGTACTACTAGTAGTAGCGCTACTACTAGTACTAGTAGTAGCGCTACTAGTACTAGAGTAGTAGTACTAGTACTAGTAATTAATGATTTAATGAATGACCCATAACTCCGCCGCGGCGGAGTTATCGGTCATAATACAAGGGTTTGAGTTAACTACTAGCTACAGTACCTGGTACTACTAGTAGCTAGTAGCGCTACTACTAGTAGTGCTACTACTAGTACCTTCCAGTACATAATAGACTACTCTAGTAGCTAGTAGTAGTAGCATATCTACGCCTCCGCTGGTTGCAGCAAGCTTCTTTCTCTCTTTGTTGCTGCTTGTTGTACTTCTTAGATTAACTTAATGCTGCTATACCAAGTTAATCTGTCTTCTCAGTTGTATCAAAGAGGGTGTAAAGGGCAAGTTAATGTGGCAGGAGGGGCTTAAAGTACTGCAGTAGTCTAGTATCTAATAATAGATACTGGTAGGAGATAGGCTGTTGGTGAAGCTTGTGGTCTTGTTATCTTTTTTATTAAAATTTATGTCTCTTTTTCGGTTTGCGAAAATGACTGCCTCCAACTAAATATTTTCGATCAAATCATCAGGTTATGGGTCTATACCAAATATTTATTCTCAAGATAAAGTTGGGAAAAGCGGAAAAGTTAGTGGATGCTCTTAGTAGTCTACTCTAGTACTTTGTTTTCGAAGAGATTGATCTTCCACTACTAGCTAGTGCCATTCTTATCAAACATCTTCAGTTAAGCAGTGTTGCTGTTACCATGGCGGAAATGCGAAAGTTAACCAAGTATTTTTGCTTGTTGGGCGGGGAAAGCAAGTGGGATGCTCAAGCCGAAAAGATCTTTGACGATCTCTTTCATCCCGAGGTGATCATCGTAGGAGATAAGAAGAGGTTTTGCTTTCAAGAATGGAAGGCTTGGTACAAACAGGCCATTGAAGATGGTTTGGTGTTGGATATGGAGAAGATTGTCAGGACCAGTGACGACTCGATTGTGTACACTCTCTTAGTTCACAATCACGACGGTACGGTGATCTCACACACGGCCAAAGGAATCTTTAAGGATGGAAAGTTGATCCGAACGGAACCCTCCAATCCAGGAATTTACGACATCATGAGCACGCCTAAAAGGAAGGCCGTTTGCATTCTCTAGACTATATGAATCGTATGGAAACGAACTTGTTTGGAGCGCGAAGCAATGGACAATGGAGTAGGTTTTAATGGATGATGGACTGTGACTTGTGTGCATTTTGGAAGTATGATAAACAAACATTGGAAGATACTCGGACTAGACTTTCTCGTAGATTTGCATTTTTACAGACCTACTTTTTGTATTTCTTGCTGCATCAATTTGAGCTTGTAGTGGCGACAAGTGTAGGGCCTTTAAGATCCTCTTGATTACCAAGCTGTATTGACGTTGTCGTCCTTTACTCGTTCTTCTGATTTCTGACAGGTAAGTGAGGCATAGTTCTGCTTGACAGCATGAAGCGGTTACATATATGTACACGCCAATAATCGCAGAAACAAGTCCTTATCGCTTAAAATTGTTGGCGTGGAATTGGAGGAAGACGGGAAATGATCAAAGACACCTCGCCACGATCCTCTGCTTCTGCAGTACGGTGCGTACCAAGTAATGCAACAGAACTCAATAAATTACGCTTGTTCATGTAGAGTCCGTCACCTGAAATTAATATAAATGAAAGTGTTGCGGTGCAAACTCAAGCGCGTTGTTATCTACATCCATGTGCGCATAGTCCCTCTGTTTTTCTCCAAAAGCCACACCAGGCCGCACTTAGTGTTTCAAGGCTACCTTCGCCACACCGACAAGAAAATCAGTTATATATTTTGGCTTCGGATGTAACCTTTGAGGCGGTGAAGGAAGTCCGTATGATAGGCTGTAGTTGAGGCTGTAGTTGAGGTGCGAACCAGATAATCATAAAGAGAATCAGACAATTGTGAAGAGAACCCTTGAAAAATGGGAGCATAATCTTCCCTTGCGAAGTCATGCGCTTCGGCTGTCTTGTGTGTAAGGCGTGTTCCACCTGTTGACTTCTGCATTTTTCTGCAAGAGTAGTAACCCTGCTCGCAATGTCTGTTATTTTCACCTTGCAGCCTCCACGAGTTGTACTCTATGTTCAACTCTCCTTTTCTTAGCTGTCAGCTATTTCCGAGATTAAGACTTTACATTTCCAGTCGAACTTGAGAAGGACAACAGAATAACGTTCTCTCCTTTTGTGACGTCGCTATTCTTTCTACTAACGCTGACGTATTGAAATTTAGGAAATCATGGTAAAACTCCGTGTTGTCTGGGGCGGGCGTGTATTCCTGGTGGTGTTATCCAAATTCCAGTCCAAAGGCTTCTTAGGCAAAGCCTGCGTCACCATTGACTTCAGAAACTATGCCAACATCGTTGATACGAAAGTACACATTGTAGATAGGCAGGGACAATTCTTTATTGCGAGCCCAGGGATTTTCTCCACGCGGTGCCATAATGGACATCCACCGAATGGAAGGATCATCATTCTGCGACCGAGCTTCGGCCTGAGGGTCCGTGAGTTGAAATCTCCACCAACCTGCCGGCAAGTTCTCGAAGGTCCTGGACTGCAAATTTCCGTCCATTCCTCGACTCGAACGGAACCATGGAAGCCAGTCATCCTGTTCAAAGCTTTCTTTGGAAAGAGACCATGCAACAAAATGTGAATTGGCTCCGTACATAACGTTGACCGTAACAGCATTGGTTGCTACTTTGGGACCCTCGCCGGGGAACGTGGTAGAAATGGTATTAAGATTCGCACTAGGATTGTAGAGTTGAGTTGCACCGCCACCGCCACCAGGTCGTGGATTATTAAGCGGGGTTTGATTTCCAGCGGACGATGACCCGCCAGGCAAGGAAGAGTCTTGACCAGCTGAAGACCCGCCAGTATTTTCATCGGATTCAGATTGAGCTCCACCAGATCCACCAAGAATATGGGACGTTTCGCCACTATTTTGTCCGCCTGAATCGGATTCTGGTGTTTGTTCGACTTGACCTCCCGCGGTCAAAAACGATGGTGGCGTAGTTCGTTGTTCTTCTTGAACTTCCTGTAGAATTCCAGGAGTACGCAATGGACACGTCTCAGGCGGGACGCTGCTATTGTCACAAATGGTCTGTTCAATCCATGATCGAATGTCCGGTGAAGCAAGTCGAGTATTAACACCACTAAAATCATCCCTGGCGCATCCTTGACCAAAACTGACTACGCCAGCAAGTTTGGCGGTCCTTTTGTCAATCAGCGGTCCACCACTGTCGCCCTGTTTTATGTATCAACCAAAAACGGGCGAAAAATAAAAGGATGAGAATAAGATGCTCGCCAAAAGGAATCTTCATTCCTAAGAGTGTTAACCAGGAGCAACAACAACAAAACGTACCTTGCAAGTATCTTTGCCGCCTCCTGGTACTCCCGTGCAAAACATGAGTTCGGGATCAAAAATTCTCTGGGTATATTGTGCAGCACAGGTTTCGTTTTTGACGTAGTACAAAACTACATCGCGTAATTGATCACTCAATTGAATGTCCTTTTCGGAGGTTTGTCCGTATCCTACAGCATAAACACCCAAATCGTTTTGAATGTCTTCGGGTTCGGCAAGTTCGATTTTCTCGACGTCCATTCCGGGAAGGAGCATACTGTTTTTGGTTTTCAAAATCAATACATCGAAGGCATCATTATTGGTATCCTCGTAATCATAGAGTGGGTGAGGAATAACTTCAACGTACTGCATGAGCATTCCACCAGTAGCGCGATTGGTACTACCAAGACGGACTTGACGACTGGCGGGTGGATTATTGGGATCAAAGCAGTGGGCCGCTGTTTGTTGTATTGTGCAGAGAGGGATAATGTCAGATTAAATAAGCTGTAATGCGAGGTAGCACACCTTCGACGTTTCCCTCCAGGTACCACTGCAAACATTCAGATCTCAGGTCAAAGACGTACCTGTAATGACAATGTCATTCCAAATAACAGCGCCTCCGCAGCGAGGGTCGGTCCATTCCACAAAGTAGGGATGAGCCCCTGGCTTGACAGGACTGCCTCCAACAATGCGAGATGAAACTGCCAGGTCTCGATCTTTACCTCCTCTTCTTCCTCCTCCTCCTCGTACTGTTTCTAAAGGATGATACTTATTTTGGGTTGGACTACCGCGCTGCAGATTTGTTGAATAGATCTTGGCTTCCGCCAAAGCTGGCAAGATTAACAAGAGGCATCCAATCAACAAAGCTGAAGCTACTGCTGCTACTGCTGCTCTTGTTCTTGCCGCCGATGCAAATGCCAATCCTTCTTTGACTCTCTCTTGGTGCACTAATGTCATTCTCATGGTTCTCATTAAAGAGTTAAAATAATTGTCCCTAGTTGCTAACTGAATGCAGTACGTACAGTATCAAGTACGAGTAATAATAGAACAAATTTAAATGAGTTTGTAGACTGCAGATGCTTTTCTTTCGGATGTTGCGATTATTTTATTGTTAGTTGTTTGCTGTTCATATTCGATTGTCAACAAAGTACTACTAGCTAACTAGGAGTAGAGTGTCTACTACTCGACTATTATCAGTAGTAGCTACTCCTGGTGGTCCTCCTCCCTGCTACTACTACTACTACTAGAGTACTACTAGTACTAGAGACCTACTACTTAGCTACTACTCTAGCTACTACTAGTAGTAGTAGTAGAAGTAGCAGCTACTACTAGAGTAGCTAGCTACTGTAGTAGTACTAGCAACTACTCTGGAAGGTCCGCCAAACCCCTGAACCCCTACTTTTATCCCTAATAGACTATTAAACCAAGAGGTCCATAAAGCTTTAAATACTGACAAACAGCTTGAGTCATGT
>Ga0210036_1004944_pt1 | contig 11919 bp, 8 predicted proteins | sample CryGeymeta201515_FD_185469 | JGI IMG/M metagenome (GOLD analysis project Ga0210036, IMG submission 185469) | Groundwater microbial communities from Crystal Geyser aquifers in Utah, USA - Crystal Geyser metaG 2015-15 (SPAdes) (version 2) | ecosystem: Environmental > Aquatic > Deep subsurface >...
TCTATCTGAGTAAGAATTAAGGAATAGTCAATCATTATTTTTTGGATTTCTACTATTGTTCTCATAAGTTATAGTATCATAACCGATAACTTTGTTAATCTCTCCCCACCCCTTTTTTCGCTCACCCAATTACTCATTACTCATTACTCCTAACTCTTAGCAAACATTTGTTTAAAAAGTTTAACAGTATTTTCGGTATAAGGTGCATAACGCCAGTTTAAATCTCCCCAAAATGGGCGAGATAAAACACTTTTATAATGAGTAAAAACATCAAAACTAGCCTTGCCATGATACGCACCAATACCACTATCACCCACACCGCCAAAAGGTAATTCTGTTACCCCAACGTGCATAATTGTCTCATTAAAAGATAATCCTCCTGATGAAGTTTCTTTTAAAATCCGTTGTTGTTTTTCCTTGTTATGGGAAAAGAAATATAACGCCAAAGGTTTGGGTTTACTATTAACAAAAGTGATGGCTTCATCTAAACTTTGGTATTCTAGTATAGGCAAAATAGGTCCAAAAATTTCTTCTGCCATGACAGGAGAATCCAGACTAACATTATCTAACATCGTGGGTGCAATATATTTCGTATCAGGGTTAGAATCACCACCAATAATAACATCACCACTGGTTAATAAACCTCGTAAACGCTCAAATTGCCTAATATTGATTATACGAGCAAAATCGGGACTTTGTGCAGGATTTTCTCCAAAAAAGTCTCTAATACACTGTTTTAGGGCTAAAATTAAATCTTGTTTGATAATGTTATCTACTAAAATATAATCAGGTGCGATGCAAGTTTGCCCTGCATTAATAAACTTCCCCCAAGTAATGCGTTTTGCTGTTTCCTTCAAATTTGTCTCTTTATCAACAATACAAGGACTTTTACCCCCTAATTCGAGGGTTACAGGGGTTAAATTTTGAGCTGCCGCACCCATGACGATTTTACCAATTTGAGTACCTCCTGTAAAGAAAATATGATCAAATTTTAAAGACAATAATTTTTGTGAAATTTCTACTCCCCCTTCTTGAATTGATATATATTCAGGGGAAAAAGTATCTTCAATTAATTCTCTCAAGAGTTGGGAAGTGTGAGGCGCTAATTCTGATGGTTTCACCATAGCACAATTTCCCGATGCGATCGCACCAATTAAGGGAGAAATCATCAAAGAAAAAGGATAATTCCAAGGAGCAATAATTAACACTACTCCTAGTGGTTCAGGATATATACGAGCATTACTAGGAAAAGTTTCGATACCAGTTTTCACTTTACGAGGTTTCATCCATTGAGGAAGATTTTTGATGGCATGACTAATGTCTTGTAAAACTGCCAACTCAAAACACCCCTCTAATTCAGGTTTTCCTAAGTCTTCTTTTAATGCTTTTAATATTTTATCTTGCCTACTAACGATGGCTAGTTTTAATTTTTGTAACTGTTGGCAACGAAAATCCAGAGGCTTAGTTAACCCACTACTAAAATATTGACGTTGTCGAGCTAATATATCTTCAATAGAATAATTAGTAGTAACCATAATAGATAGAGTATCAAATTAATTGTCAAAAACAACTCTATTCTATAATAAGAAACTTAAGTTTAAGGTAACGACTTAATGTTGACATTTGAGTAAAGTTTTTAAATAGTTTTTTATTCATCATTATTCATATCAGGATACTCGCCACCAACAGCAATACCAGACTCAAAAATCATGGCATTTTCGATATTAAGATTATTCATGGAAGCGCCAAAAACTTGAGCATCATAAACCACAGCATAGCTCAGATTAACACCGTTAAGATTACTATTATTCATAGTCGCATTAGTCAAAAAAGCACCCGTTAAATCTGCACCTTGCAAATTTGCACCGTCTAAATCTGCACCTTCGAGGTTAACATTTTTCAAGTCTGCATTTCTCAAGTCTGCGTTTCTCAAGTCTGCACCGATAAGATGTAATCCTTGTAAATCTGCACCTTTGAGATCGCATTTCATACATACATTTGTATCTATTAATTGTTGTCGATGAGCAGGATTTTCGGCGTTTGCGTATTCTGCTATGAGAAAAGTACTGATAATGGCGACAGTTGTAGCTAATAATTTATACATAAACATTTTTCCTCTTACGCTCTACTTTTTAGTATAGTCTATTTATTAACTTATTTGTTCTTTTAGTTAAGAATTATTTACATCATATTTTCAAACTTAAAATAGGCAAAAAAATTAGTTATAAACAGGTAAAGTAAAACGAAAACAACTGCCTTGATTGCCATTATCATCCACCCAAATTTGTCCGTAATGAGCATTGATTACTTGACGACAAAGAGTTAAACCAATACCATAACCATCTTCTTGTTGATCTCTTTTTAAGCGAAAATGCCCATCAAAAATACGTTCTTTTTTACTATCAGGAATACCAGACCCAACATCAATAATACTAACTTGTATTTTTTGAGTTGTTTTATGGATAATTGATAAGATAATAGGGGAGGAAGAAGGGCTATATTTTATCGCATTTTCTAGGAGATTAATAATAACTTGACTAATTAATTTTTCATCAGCGTAAACAGAGGGTAAATCTTGAGGAATTTCTTTAATAATATATTGATTTTTTTCTGCTAATTTAGCATTCAAGTTTAGAATAATCTCCTCAGAAATTGTCAATAAATTAACTTTACTAGGGATAAGATTTAATTGACTATTAATATTTTTTGATGCTTGAAGTAAATCACTAATCATTTTACTCATAATCAAGAATTGTCTTTTTGCTTGAGAGAATAACTTATTATATAGTGATTCATTATTGATAAGATCAGGTTTGTTTTTGACTAATTCGATAGTTTCAACGGCAATAGAAGCAGCTGTTAAAGGACTTCTTAAATCATGGGCTAACATTGCCAACATTTGATCTTTAAATTGTATTTGTTGTTTTAATTTTTCTACCTCTTGTTTTAGCTGAAAAATCTCATCTCTTAAGTGTATTAATTCTGAAGAAGGTAAGCAAGTTTGTAACCAAGAATTTTCCTCAGAATATTCCTTAAAAACGCTATAATTTTCTTGTACAGAGTTTTGCCATTTATCCCAACATTTTTGTAATTGTGCTGTTAAATTACTTCCAGCTAATGTTTGTTGAGGAAGAGGATTTACTTTCACTAAAGCTGGAGTTGCTACTAATTTAAAATATTCAACTAAATAAGGATATTTACTAATTTCTAATACTTCTAATTGAAAATCATAATTTTTCATTAAACTATTAAGATAATTTTTTATTTCTAAAATATTTTTTTGTGTACTATAACGATGATCAACAAAAAGTAATAACTGAAGAGTATTACTACTATTGACATTACAAATATTAGTTAAAAATTCTGATTCATTTTCGATAGGAAACATAATCAACCCCTCACAGTTTGACAATAACTGTCTTTGAGTTAAGTAAATATACAGTGTTTAATCAAATATTAATAAAAGATTAAGTTTCTGTATATATTATCTTACATCAGTTGTTGACAGAATCAATGATTAATTAAGTAACTTTATCAAAAATGCTAAAATTTATTTTCTAAGTGTAATCAACTACCCCGTTCTCCTATGAGGGAGGTAGTTCATTAGTAAAAACAGTTTATTCTCAATGAAATTTATTGTAAAATGCTCACGGGATTAACGGAGTTTTTAGGAGGAATACTACTTCTCATTTTTAAAACCGTTACGGCTTTAGAATATTGAGGATCATCTTTTGTCGCTAATAAAGAAGGATTTTGAGTCAGAAGAAACTCTTGTTCTTTGCTAATATTTTGAACAACATCAGGAGTGATACCTTTTTTATTAATATTTATACCACTAGGAGGATAGTAACGAGAAATTGTCACTGCTAACCCTGAACCATCTGACAGAGAATGTACCGATTGTACTAAACCTTTGCCATAGGTTGTTGTACCTACAATAGTGGCTCTTTTATTCTCTTTTAATGCACCTGTTAAAATTTCACTAGCACTAGCTGAGTTTCCGTTCACTAAAACCACTAAAGGTAAATCTGTAATAGCGGAATTATTAGCTTGAAAACGACGATGGCCACCACGACGATCTACTACATCTACAATTTCACCTTCTGCCATCCACATTCTAGCAATATCAACACTAGCGAATAATAACCCTCCCGGATTACCTCTCAAATCTAAAACAAAGGCAGAGGCTTTTTTTTCTTTCAGTTCGTCGATAGCTTCTTTCATTTGTTGTGCGGCTAAAGAACTAAATTCATCTAATTTGATGTAACCAACGTTTAATTCTCCTTCTTTTTTCAGACTAAAATCTACTGAGGGAACTTCAATTTGACTACGAGTTACTTTTACCTCAAATGCTGGTTTTCTTTCTCTTGAAATTTCAATCCTTACTACAGATTTTAATTCTCCTTTTAATGCTTCGGATGCTTGTTCTAAATTCATTAAGGCTGTGGGTTTACCGTCAATTCTGACAATGCGATCGCCTCTTTTTAAACCAGCTTCTACGGCAGGGGATTTTTTAATTACATCGATAATATATAAATCTTGAGTACGAGGATCAATAGCGATACGAATACCTACCCCTGATACTTCCCCTGATGTTTGACCCGTAAGAACTTCAAATTGTTCGGGAGGAAGAAAACGAGTATAAGGATCATTTAACTGTTTTAATGCTTGATTAATAGCACGATAAGCCTGTTTTTTACTAGAGTAATTTGCTTTTAAAAGTTCTTCTCTTTTATTTTGCCAGTTAACTTGATTAAAATTGCGATCAACAAATTCATTATTGACTATTTGCCAAACTTCATCTACCACCATTTTTGGGCTATCAGTCATTTCAGCTTGAACAGTGGGAGGGCTAAAAAAAGTCAGTAAACCACTTGTTGCTAAAGCGGTTAATGCTGATTTAAACAGAGGATTTTTCTTGATAGAAAGTTTTGGGGGTGACTGAATCATAAAGGTGGGTGAGTCAAGTTATCTCTATATTTACCTATGTCAACTTATCTTGAGCATTTCTGATTAACGGATAGCCTAGCAAGATTAAGCGATTATTTTATTGTAGTCAATTAAAACGCAAATTAACAATTAAGAAGACATTGTTTATTTAGTGGGAAATTTGGGAATAGAATCGATTAGTTTTCTGGTATATTCTCGTTGAGGGTTTTCAATGATTTGCGTTGCCGTAGATATTTCTTCAATTTTACCTTTATTCATCACCATAATGCGATCGCTCATAAATTTAATGACACTTAAGTCATGGGAAATAAAAATATAAGTCAAGCCAAACTCTGATTGTAACTCTTTAAGTAAATTTAAAACTTGTGCTTGAATAGAAACATCTAAGGCAGATACGGATTCATCACAGATAATTAATTGAGGATTTAAAGCTAAAGCCCTAGCAATACATACTCTTTGCCGTTGCCCACCCGATAACTCATGGGGATAACGATTAAACCAATGAGGATTTAAACCAACCCTATCAAGAAGATATGTTACTCTTTCTTTACGTTTATGGTTATTACCACCCATACCATGAATTACCAAAGGTTCAAGAATGGTATTACCAATATTAATACGAGGATTAAGAGAATTATAAGGATTTTGAAAGACAATTTGCATTTCTCGGCGTAATTGCCTTAAACGAGAGCTTTTTGGCGGTAATTGGGTTAAATTTTGTCCTAAAAACTGGATTTTACCTTCTTTTGTGGGAATTAATCTTAAAATTGTTCGAGCTAAAGTTGATTTACCGCAACCCGATTCTCCCACTAATCCTAAAGTTTCCCCTGAAAATACTTGAAAACTAACATCATTTACTGCCCAAAAATATTCTTTTTGCCAAGGTAATGAGCTTTTTTTGGGAAAGCCAACCTTTAAATTTTCCACCGTCAGAAGGGCTTGATTGAGCTTAATTTCTCTGATATTTTGGGAAAATGAGGGAGGAGTCGTTGCGGAATTATTCCCCATAAAATCAGCAACAATAGGCAAATAAGTGCGAGTTTCTTCTAACCTTGGGCGACAGGCTAGTAAACCTTTAGTGTAAGGTTGTTGAGCATTAAAAAGAATATCAAGAGTTTTGCCATATTCAACAATTTTCCCTTGATACATTACCGTTAAACTGTCGGCGATATTGGCTACTACGGCTAAATCATGGGTAATAAAAATCAGGGACATTTCTCGACTACGACATAATTCTTTTAATAATTCCAAAATCGTAGCTTGTATTGTTACATCTAACGCTGTAGTTGGTTCGTCTGCTATTAATATACTAGGTTGACAAGAAATAGCCATAGCAATCATGACTCTTTGTAATTGCCCTCCACTCATTTCTTGGGGAAAACGTTTTAAAATTGCCCTTTTCCGTTGATTAAGATAGGATTGAATTTCTTTGGGGTTTGAAGTGGCGTTTTGTTGTAAAAATTCTTCCGTTAATTGAGCATCATTAGGTAATAATTTAACTTCTTGTAATAAATTAATAGCTTGTCTTTTTGCTTCTAATTCAGAGATATTTTGGTGTAAACGGATAGCTTCTATAATTTGAAAACCGATATTATAAACAGGATTAAGAGAGCTCATCGGTTCTTGAAATATCATTGCAATTTTCCCCCCACGATATTGTCTTTTTTCATCGCAGGAAAGAGAAACTAAATTGAGAGGGGTTGAAGACGGGTTATCTTGAAAATAAATTTCACCACCAGTAATTTTCCCTGAAGATGGTAATAAGCCCATTATAGCTAAGGATGTAACGGATTTTCCTGAACCAGATTCTCCCACAATACCTAATATTTCGCCTTTTTGTAGTGCAATATTAATTTTATCTACGGCAATGGTAGGTTGATTTTCATCGTTGAGAAATACCACTTGTAAGTTACGAATATCAAGAATAGTCATGTTAACTACACTATTACTAATTGATCACACCATCTTAATAATAAGCTAAGACGCATTTAACTCATATTTTCTTCTCATAATAAAAAAATGAAACTAAATTCTTAACTAGACCTCTTGCAAAATCAAAGGTAAAATCTATTTTAGGATGGAAAACATTAATTTTTTAACTTATTACTCATTACTCATTACTCATTACTCATTACTCATTACTCATTACTCATTACTCATTACTCATTACTCATTACTCCACTTCTGCAAGAAATCTACTGTTACCTTTAGCCTTTAAACGCAAACCAGCTTAACACTAAAACTGTATTAATTAATTTTAAATAATCACGAAAAGTTGATTAATAGATTGTAGTTATAACTTAATTTTCTTTAGTTGTAAAGCATTTGTTACCACTGATACTGAGCTAAAAGCCATAGCACCTCCAGCAATTATGGGGTTTAATAACAATCCGAAAAAGGGATATAAAATACCTGTGGCAATTGGTATTCCAATTACGTTATATACATAAGCAAAAAATAGATTTTGTTTAATATTTTTCATGGTTTCTTTACTTAATTTTATCGCTGCTATAATACCCTGTAAATCTCCTGATATTAGCGTTATATCACTAGATGCGATCGCCACATCTGTACCCGTACCAATAGCAAAGCCAACGTCAGCTTGGGCAAGGGCGGGTGCATCATTAATACCATCGCCTACCATAGCGACTAATTTTCCTGTATTTTGCTGAATTTCTTTAATTTTTGCTATTTTTTCCGAAGGAAGTACTTGGGCAAAAAAGTGTCTAATACCCACTGCAGAAGCGATTTTCTGTGCTGTTTGTTGATTATCCCCCGTTAACATGATGACTTCTAAACCTTGTTGTTGCAATTTTTGGATTACTGATTTAGAAGAATCTTTCAGAGTATCAGAAAGAGCGATTAAACCCTCAATTTCACCATTTATGGCTATCCAAGCATTAGTTTTTTCAAAAACTTCATTATTGCATAAACTCTCTAATTTAGCCGTATTAATACCTAAATTCTGAAACCATATTTTTGTCCCTATTTGTATTTTGCGATCGCCAACAATTCCTTGTACGCCACAGCCTGAAATTGCTTCAAAATTTTTAATTTTTGCCTCCTTAAACTGGGAAATTGGAAATAGGGATTTTGCCTCATTAACCTCCCAATTTTGGGGAGAATTAAAGTTAATTTCTTGTTTTTTGGCATATTCGACAATGGCTTTGGCGATGGAATGTTCCGAATTATGCTCTAAAATAGCCACAAGGGTTAAAATATCTTTTTCCGATTCCGTGCCGTTAACGGTGATAAAATCAGTTACCACAGGCTTTCCAACGGTTAAAGTGCCTGTTTTATCTAAGACAATAGTTTTAATTTTGTGTGCCAATTCCAAACTACCTGCATCTTTGATTAAGATACCATGATTTGCACCTAAACCAGTGGCTACCATGATAGAAGTAGGAGTGGCTAAACCTAAAGCACAAGGACAAGCGATAATTAAGACATTGATAGAAGCGATTAAAGCAAAAGTCAAATTATGAGCAAAAAACCACCATGAAAAAAAAGTAATAACAGCGATTATAATAACTATAGGTACAAAATACGCTGTAATTTCATCTGCTAATTTTTGAATAGGTGCTTTACTATTTTGTGCTTGTTTAACTAATTCTACAATTTGTGCCAAAAAAGTATCTTTACCAATTTTTGTGGCTTGAAAAATAAAACTACCCGTTTGATTAATTGTTGCACCGATAACATCATCATGGATAGTTTTTTTAACCGTTACAGATTCTCCCGTTACCATGCTTTCATCGATGGAAGATTCACCATTAACAATTTTGCCGTCAACAGGGATTTTTTCTCCCGGACGAACTATAATTAAATCACCAATTTTAACTTCTACAATCGGTATTTCTTGCTCAAAATCTTCACGGATAACCCTAGCGGTTTTTGCTTCTAACTGTAATAACTTTTTAATTCCTTCCGAAGTTTGACTTTTTGCCCGATGTTCGAGTAATTTTCCTAATAGAATAAGAGTAATAATCACTGCCGCCGATTCATAATAAACATCTGCTTTTAAACCATGATTCTCGAAGAAAGTAGGAAACAAAGTAACTGCCATGGAGTAAAAATAAGCAGCACCAGTACCTAAAGAAACCAAAGTATTCATATTACTGGTACGATGTTTTAAGGCAGAAATTGCACCGATAAAAAAAGATTTTCCACACCAAAATAAAACAGGAGTCGTTAAAATTAGCTGTAACCAAGGGTTATGTAACCAATGAGGAATAAAAGGAAGACTTAAACCTGTCATCATTGGTAAAGAAGTTATGACTAAAAAACTGCTAATTATCGCCGCAATTTTAAATTTATAGACTAATTTTCTTTCTTGATTAATATTTTTTTCTTTTTCCTCGTCTTTATTACTATTTTCTGAAATATACGCCTTATAACCTGCTTTTTTTACTGCTTCTTGAATTATCGTTGAATCAGTTTTTTGTGGATTATAAGTAACAATGGCTTCTGATAGAGCATAATTAACGATAGATTTTTCTACACCGAAAACCTTATTTATAGCAGTTTCAATGGTTTTTGCACAGGTAACGCACCCCATACCTTCCAACTGAAAAGTTTGTTTTTCTAAATAGCTAGTTTTCATGGATTTTTAAAGATAATTTATTGACTAACTCTAGGTTAAACTCTCCACCTAACTAGAATGTCAATTCATTTCATTTTCTACTAAAGTTTTTTGCATAGATACAACATCTCAGCTAAATTAGTAAAATCAATAACTATAAACCTCAATTAGCTTAAATCAACTATGAAAATTAAAATTAGCCATGATTCTAAATTATCTTGGAGTGGTGATGCTTTAGCTTTAAGTTTTTTTACTGATAAAGTAGAACTTAATCCAGAATTAACACAATTAGATCAAAATTTAGATAATACTATTACTGAATTAATTACTGAAACTGAATTTACTGGAAAATCTGGAGAAACTATCATTACAAGAGTTGGTGGTAAAAATAGTCTTCGTAAAATTATTTTAGTTGGTTTAGGTAAAGAAGAAGATCTCACTCTTGATTCTTTTCGTCAAGCAGGAGGTAATATTGCCAGAATAGCAAAACAAAATAATATAAAAACTTTAGCCATCGCTATAAATCATAATAACTATGAAGATGATATACTTGCTCAAGTTATCAGTGAAGGAATTATTTTAGCTTTACATGAAGATAAACGCTTCAAATCTGAGCAAAAAACTTCAAAAATTACCTTAGACAGTATCGAATTATTAGATTTACCAGCTTCAAATACTGCGATTGAGACTGCTGAAAAAATCACATCGGGAGTCATTTTAGCAAGAGAGTTAGTTAACGCACCAGCTAACGAAATCAATCCTATCACCATGGCAAAAACCGTAGAAAAAATCGCCACTGAATATGGATTAGAATTAACTATTTTAGAACAAGCTGACTGCGAAAAACTAGGTATGGGGGCATTTTTAGGAGTAGCATTAGCTTCTGATTTACCTCCTAAATTTATTCATCTTATTTATAAACCAGAAGGCATCGCAAAACGTAAATTAGCCATTATCGGTAAAGGCTTAACCTTTGATTCTGGTGGTTTAAACCTTAAAATTAGTGGTAGTGGCATTGAAACTATGAAAATGGATATGGGTGGGGCTGCCGCTACTTTTGGAGCTGCTAAAGCGATAGCACAGTTGAAACCTAACGTAGAAGTGCATTTTATTAGCGCCGTTACTGAAAATATGATTAGCGGCAAAGCAATGCACCCTGGTGACATTTTAACAGCCTCCAATGGCAAAACCATCGAAATTAATAACACTGATGCAGAAGGTCGTTTAACCTTGGCTGATGCCCTAGTTTATAGCGATAAATTAGGGGTTGATGCCATGGTAGATTTAGCTACTTTAACAGGTGCTTGTATTGTCGCTTTAGGTAACGATATTGCAGGTTTATGGACCACAAATACTCCACTAGCAACACAACTAACCACATCTGCTCAAATTGCTGGAGAAAAATTTTGGCAAATGCCTTTAGAAGATAAATATTTTGATCAATTAAAATCACCCATCGCAGACATGAAGAATACTGGTAGTCGTGCAGGAGGCTCAATTACTGCAGCTTTATTCTTACAACAATTTGTGAAAAATACTCCTTGGGCACATTTAGATATTGCAGGCCCAGTTTGGGCAGAAAAACCAACGGCTATCGACAATGAAGGAGGTACTGGTTTTGCTGTAAGAACTCTAGTAAACTGGATATTAAGCAACTAATCATTGATAAAAATTTATTATAATTTAACAAAACTATGGGTGAATCGAAAAGAAGAAAAAGAGTTTTAGGTGAAGATTACGGTAAAGAAGAACGTTTCATCTCATGGCTACCTTTAACCAAAACTCAAGCCGAAGATGCTTATAATCTAACAACTCGTGGTGCATGGATTGGCATTGCCTTATTAGCTTTTGGGTGGATAACCATTAGATTTATCGGACCTACCTTTGGTTGGTGGGAGGTAAATTAAAGTTATCTCTTATTTTTCCTTGAATGAGGTATTCGATAAAAAAAATCAAAAAAAAGAAAAATCTTAAAAGCCTTACACAGAAACAAGTATAGCCATTAAAATTTAAAAGGAGAAAAAAGATTTAAAGAAAAAGTTGCCAAAAAGAAAAAGATTAGTTATATTAGTAAATGTGCGATTGAGAGCAAACGCCTCACTCTGACACCACGAACCTCGACAATTTAATAGTTTGAAAGCCATTTTCAAATATAACATACACCCTTGTTAAAGAACTTTAAATTAACAAAACAAGTATTAAATTACTAAAAAAAAGAGCAATCAAAAAGCTCGTTGAGAAGACGAAGTAGTTGGAAGACGAAAAGGAATCTACAATGGAGAGTTTGATCCTGGCTCAGGATGAACGCTGGCGGTATGCCTAACACATGCAAGTCGAACGGTCACTTTCGGGTGATAGTGGCGGACGGGTGAGGAACACGTGAGAAT
>Ga0210036_1004945_pt1 | contig 11919 bp, 15 predicted proteins | sample CryGeymeta201515_FD_185469 | JGI IMG/M metagenome (GOLD analysis project Ga0210036, IMG submission 185469) | Groundwater microbial communities from Crystal Geyser aquifers in Utah, USA - Crystal Geyser metaG 2015-15 (SPAdes) (version 2) | ecosystem: Environmental > Aquatic > Deep subsurface >...
TGGCGCATGGCTTTAGAGCATTAGCGCGTACGACAATTAGAGAAGAGCTTGAATATGATACTGAAGTAATTGAAAAACAATTAGCTCATAAAAGCGCAGGTTCTCTTGGTGAGGCTTATAACCGCACACAATTTATTGATAAGCGTAAAGCTATGATGCAAGACTGGGCGGATTATATTGATAGAATTGGCAAAGCATAATGGCTAAATCACAAGAATGGTGGGAAGATGTAAGACCACGCTTAATAGAAGCTATTCCCCAAGCCTTATCTAAATATCAAAACGCTAAAGAATTACAAAACTCTATTCAAAAATGGCAAGACATAATCATCAATGCTACCTTATTTGGATATATGTTTGATGATGAAATATTTGAAACAAACGCTCAAGCGAAACAGCAGTTACAAAAATTAGATAAAAAACTTAAAAGTTTTCTTCAAGAATATAATCAGCTTAACAATCACGCCAAAGTAATATTGGATAATGAAACTCGCAACTTTTGTGACTTAAAGACTGATACCCTTATAGATAATATTAATAACGCATTATATTTAGCAGTAAACAAAGCTGAGCAATCTAAAAATGATTTTCAAAAAAGAGGGTTAAAAGTTAATACCACTAGAAAGCCTATCTTCTCTTTATTGGATTCCCTTTATGGAGCATATATCGATATTTCAGGCAAAGAATTGAAGGTTAGCTTCGATCATCATAAAGATAGCGTTAGTGGTGATCTTTATAAATTTATAAAACCATTTCTTGATATTGTTGAGCCTCATATTAATCCAGAAACCTTAAAATCTATCCTTAAAGACAGTATTAAAAGGTATAAAAAATTACCCCATGATGATGTTGATGATCTTTAAGTGAACTTTTTCCTAAAAATTAAAAATTTCTTCCCATTATTTTTATTCAGTGGAATTTGCCACAATTCGCATACGTACTTTGAAACACAAACAAAGAAGGATGTATGCAAATAAACACAATCGAAAAGAAAGCCTACTCAATCAATGAATTCTGCCAGTTATTCTCAATAGGCAGAACAAAAACCTATCAAGAAACTAAGGAGGGTAAACTGCCTATCGTAAAGATAGGCAGTAGAACAGTTATTAAAGCTGTGGATGCGGACACTTGGTTTCAAAATTTAACAGGATAAAAGTTTTTTAGAATTTTTTTATTGCTTTGCAGAAAAATTGTAAGATTGTAAGATTGTAAGATTGTAAGATTGTAAACAAGACGCGAAAATCCACTTTTACTTTCTTTTATATATATATTTTTTTATAAGAATACCCCCATTTACGCATGTCCTTTACAATCTTACAATCTTACAACAATTCTGGCATTAAAAATAATAACGACTTACAAGGATGACCAATTTAAATAACAGGAGCTTTTTCTTTTAATTGGCGCCATAAAAAAATAGCTAACTATAAGAAGGCGTTAATATATGAAGGATCTCCATTCTTCCAATCTCTCATATGCATCAGAAAAACTGCTTTTATCAATGTATTTAAATCCATCATAATCATCTATTTGTACAATCTGGCATAATTGTTTTTCTATCTGATAAGTTAGTTCTGGCACTTCACCGCTGCTATCATTATAGTACAGTTTTCTAAAGTGCCGTTCTGCCGTGTCTATATAGCTATGTTTATTCAGGGAATCATTATATGAAAATGCTATAAAGCTCAAAAACAGATCGTCTTTTGGTTTTCTTGTAGGATTATTAAATTTAAGGTACTTACAATATTCAACAATCTCATCAAGTAAATTAGATCCGCTAGGTAGATTTTTTTCGGCACCAAGTTTGTGGTAAAGTTTTTCGTTTGTTACAAAAACTCCAATTAGCAATGCGATGCATCTTGTCTGACAATCGTGTAAAAATTTCCCTTCGTCATGGAGAACCAAAAATTGTGAAAATATTCTAAAGTAATACTCCATTTGTCGAGCATTAATATCCAAGCATTTAGCTATTCTTGTAATGAAAGAAATAATATCGTTTTTTTGGCTTGAATTGATAGGTATGTGAATACCAACATTACTTTTTTCATCAATATAATCTTCCCCTAATTTTTTTATATAAGGGGCCAAATCTAAGTTTTGAGCTGTTGGGAGTACCGCTTCCCTAGTGATAAAGCGCAAATAATAATTTTGAAAATCAATATCACCATATAATTGTTGTACAGATTTTTCTAATTGATCTTTGTCCACAGCGATTACAAAACATATTCCTTTGATATTGAAAAAGTGTTTAATTGTTTCAAGGAATTTTATAGCATAGCTTGGTCGAACACGATCAAGCTCATCAATGAATATAAATAATGTTTTCTTTGTCTCGTTTATATGCTTTCTCAGATGAAGGTTTAATTCTTTATATGCTTGTTTCTTAAAAGAGTAATTTTGATACAACCGCTCCCCAATAACGCATATATCATCTGTTTCCATGGCCGCAGTTTTGCCATCCTCAAGGGCTTTCTTGACGCTCACTCCCGTTAAAGCTGCTGCGGCCTGATCTACAGCGCTTGCACTAGCTCCCATTATGCCTTGGATAGATTTCATTATTATCTTACCGCCCTCACTAGTAGTGCCTATTTTTCTTAGAAGGGCATCAAGGATATGTATTAGGGGCTCTTCATCAAAATCAGATTCCCATGCGTTAATTGTGATTACTTCACATGCTTGACTAGTTTCTTTGCTTTTAAGTCTCTCTTCCCACATTTTTAAAAATGTAGTTTTTCCGCACCCATATTTAGCGTGAAGACTCAAAACAAATGACTCGGAATAAAAAGGCGCGAGCTTAAAAATAACTTTTTCTAAACGCTTAGCAAAATCTATACGTTGTAATTTATCAAAACCATCAAAGTTGATTGTCTCTAACTTCCCAACGCTATCAGTATCTTCTTCTTGATTGTCAGTTTGTTTTGTTAATTTCATTTTTTCAACTCATTTGTTAAGTTTTTATGAACTACTTCTGTATTATTAACATCCGCTACGTGTAGCATCCTTAAATTTAATATCATTTTTATACCCTAAATTACTTATATAAATAACAACTATAGGCTTAGCAAATGTAGCAAAATAAGAATATTTAAATAGGCTTGTGAAGTCTTATTTGCGTAAAGGGAGTTCACTAAAGGGAGTAAACTCCCTTTACGCAGTTGTTAAACTTTCTTCTCGTTATCATTGTGAGCTTCTTTAAAGTCCTCAATCACGACATCCAGCGCAGTTTCAAAATCATGAAAGATCACAGTGTCCATTAAACGATACATGTACCGCTCTTTTGGTTTCATATCCGCTATCTTGTTTAAATTCTCCATGACCTTTACGTAGCGGACACGGTAATTAGCTTTTTTAACTGTTTTATCCATTTTAAGCGGCCTTCCCGTATTGAAAAGGTTGAGCCTGAGCTAATTGAGCACGATAAGCCGTATCAAGTTGTATTGCCTTTTCCATGAGCTTTTTAAATCTCTTGAGATTTACACTGGCTTTAGCTTTTTCGTCATAGGCTGCGTCATATAGCTCCTTAACGTCAAATAACGATATTTCTTGTCCGTTATCAGTATTATTGGCTAGCTTGTTTAATAGTGTTCCCCACATATTGTTACTCCCATAAATTGTTTAACATAATTAACTAATGGTGATGTTTTACGCTCAAAAGGTTAACGAGAGGTTAAATAATTGTTGATTTGGTAAAATATATTTGTATTATAGTAAAATCAGGAAAAATAAGGTCAAATTTAGCTAATTATTTACCATTTTAGAAAGAAAATAGACGAATGATTAGTTCTCACCAAATAAAAGCCGCCCGCGCCCTTATCGATTGGTCACAGCAAGACCTTGCTGAAGCTATCGAAGTCTCATTACCTACGCTACGCAATATTGAAAAAGGCGGGGACGCTAAACTCGACACCCTAAGAAAAATTCAATCCACCCTTGAGTTAAACGGCATTGAGTTTGGCGTAAATGACGGGGTTAAAAGACGCTCTACCGTATTAAAAACATTAGAGGGGCAAGAAGGTTACTGGAAGTTTTATGACGACGTTTATGAGACTATCAAAAAGTCAGGCGGGGAAATTCTTGTTAGTAATGTTGACGAAAGAGAATTTGATAAATGGTTGGGCAATCGTTGGGAAATTCAAAAAAACCGCATGATGGATTTATCCAAAGAACAGGATTTTAGTATTCGTATCCTTGTTAAGGAGGGTGATCGTCATTTTACCGTGCCAGAATATGCCGAGTATAAATGGACACCTCAAGATCGTTTCTCTGAAATTCCTTTTTATGTTTACGGCAATAAGTTAGCTATCATTCTATTTGAACCTGATAATGTATCTATCTCCGTCATAGATAATCCTAAAATTGCTAATGCTTATAAGAAGCAATTTAACGTGATGTGGGATCAGGCCATCGTTATTCCTAAAGACCAGCAGAAGGCGCAAGGCAAACATGAGCCTAGCTGAACAGCATCATATAACGCTACCTGATACCGAGCTATTGAGTCTTGCTCAAGCGCTTGATGATCTCGTGCGTTTTGAGGTCTTTGGAGGGGCTTTGGCGGAATGTTATGGGGATGTCACAGGCTCACTCACTTGGGGACGTTTTGCACGTATTTCAGACCCTAAAATCCAATACACCTTCCAAAGTGAAGTGAATAATATCAATGATAACGGAGCTTCTATAGCCCAGATCATTACAGATAATCTAGACATCTCAAATCTGATTGTTATTGATAAAGGCAAAGGCTCTCGTGAGGCGGCAAATGCAAAGTCATTTAAGCTCATGGGTTTTTTACAAGATTTGGGAGCGTGCTTTGCCCTTTACTCAGACTGGGACATTTCAAAACAATATCGTGAAGAAGGTATTCCGCATTTAAAAGAAGTATTCCCAAATACCGAAGCCAATCCGCAAGATGTCAATTTTAATAGAGACGATCCTGATCTATCGACAAAAAAAAATCCTGATGTAGAACGACCAAGACTTGTTATGGAGTTCGGCTCTTCTCGTGGAAATATTGCAACTGTTGCACATGACAACGGTAAATCCTTTGAAGAGCAGGCTTATGAAGAATTACAGGCACGTTTTGCCAATGACTATATAAATTGTCGTGAGGAAGGAATACTTGTTATAGGCTCTGATGCCAATCAGAAAGAGAGTGCATTAAATGCTTACGTTCACCCTGCTCATGCCAAGTTTGCAGAGAACATTGTTCATCGTGGCAAAAGTGAGGGCGCCCTATCCGATGAGTTTAATCCGCAACTGCTTTATTATGATCCTCAGCTTGACACAAGCCATTCAATCAATGGAAAAGCATTCAGCGTTGTAAAACATGATCTGGTTGCTTCAAACGATCAGACTTTCGGAGTATTACAAGCCAGTGGTGATTTTAAGAAAGCGACCTTAAAAGAAGGCGACCGCTTAACTTTGAGTCATTCTATCAAATGGTCACCTGAAGTGATGATTGCAGCGGCAGAGTCACAAGGCTTTAAGTGCTTAAGTGTCACATGGGATAAAGATAACCGTTTTCCTATCTACGTATTCAAAGCCATGCCTAAAGCCCCTAGGCTTGCTGCTTCTGAAGGGCAAAAATTAAAAGTAGCCTAGCATTTGTATATAAATTCCCGAATTATTTTTTCATTTCTTCTAAGGCTTGATTTGTGGATTTTAACAAATCATTCTTTCTCTTGTGGTTGTTATCAATAAATTTTTCTGCGAGATTTATGCTGGATGCGCATAAAGCTCCTTGTAATACAGGATCTTCAGAAAAGGCAGTATAAAAATTGTAATATGCTAACTTTTGACCTTTTAAATAGCCTTCAGTTAAAAAATATACGTTATTTGAAACTGAACTTATATAATCAATAGTCATATTATCTTCTACTTGAACAGAAGAAATGATTAATACACTTTTGTCTAAATTTTCTAAATGATCGTACTCACTTAATGCTGAAACAAGCCCCTCTTTTTCACAAATATATAAAACTGCTGTTGCTTTCCATTTGTCTTCATAAATCTTATGAAGTTCAAGAAAAACTTCGTGAGAAGCATTATTAAGCTTATCAGAGCTAGAATCTGCATAAGCAAACGAACTGTAGCCAATTAATATTAATAAAATACTGATAGCTATCTTCATACTTAACTCCCTTATTTTCAAAGAAAAACCACCAGATGGGCTGGTGGCTGGGAGTTTGTAACCGTAACCATAGGGAACGGCCAGCAGCTTTTGGCCGCGAGGCTTGGACATGACTGCCACCCCCAGCCATATGGCCGAAAGCAGCATCATTGCGGTTGATACAAGACCGCCTATGGTTGGGGTTGCAAAGCCCCAAGGTAGCCCCATCGACTACCTCACAAGGACTATCGCTCGATTAACCAAGCGGTTCAAGAAATAACTTAAGTTATAAAGGCTTAGGGTATGGCTAACCAACTTGATTGGATGTATGGCTCACAGTTCTTGCTAGAGAATTGTTATGGCGCACCACAGCTGGAGCGGTGTTTCTGAGGGGGGGGGAGTGGGGTGTTTATCTTTCTTGAAGACTTAATGAAGATTGCAAGTTTTCCAGTCTATTAGTAGAATGCAATAACTGTTGAAACCGCACGTATATTTGCGAACAAAAGCGCACAACAATATGATTTGGGGGTATAGTTGGGGGTATTATTAAATATTGAACTGAATATATTTAATTAAAACAATAATTTAACCTTTTCTGATCGTTCCCTCTCGTGCACCATTTCGCTTTTTTTTACAGAAATTCCCCCTAAGTACTTGAAAGGGAATGATAATTCTGGTGTTCCATACACACCATTTTTACCATATCGAAGTTGCTCAGCAAAGGCCAACCGAAGCACGGTTTGGCGCATCGCAAGATTCACATAATATATTGACATAATTATTATATTGTCATAAAGCTATAAATTATTATGAAAATTAAGCTGCGTTGAAATGGTTGTAAAATTAACAGGTATTTTTTCAGAGGCATGTTCGGCATTACTTGCAACGAGTTTGGCTGTTATACCTGCTGACTTTAACTTGGAAACTGAAAAACAATCTACACGCGCTATGGCTACAGTTGGCAATATAAATGCTCAATCTGCTGATGTATTAGTTAATTACCTTACGACAGTGGCACCATCTGAACAAAGCCCAGATTTACTGGCATTTGGAAGTAACGGTGGTGAAATACCCGCGGCGCGACGCATTATCCAAGCCATGGAGGGTCGTTTCGAAGTAGCGTATGTATTTCAAGCAGAATCCGCTGCAACAGCCATAATCAGCTATGCAGACAACGTATATGCAACCGAAGATGCTGTTTTTATGTTCCATCAGGCTCGCCTAAAAAGGGATGCGCTACAAAAAATACACCCTCAAATCCCTCTAGATCTTGAGACGATAACAGGAAAAGCAGATGACTTTGTACAATCTGATTTCCGGCAGCTCCATAATACGCTGTTAGCTATACCAAATGCTTCACAGTCTTATATTGAATTTGCGAGAAGAACTATTGAATTACTTGAGGCGGATAACAATTTCTTGAAAACAGCGTATCAGGCGAAACATCCGCACTTAAATAACCAATGCGCGGAGGCTATAACAGCAGAGCAAGACTTATTTTTAGATGCAGAGCAAATGTTAGCGTTAGGGTTTGTAGACGCTGTGCTTATAAATCAAGGGGGTAATATGCTCGTAAGAGATGACGACCCAAGAGCAACCAAGTTTAAAGACGATCATCCTGATCGATATGTTACAACCAATCCGACATTTAGGCCACAATAGTTGATAACGCGAAATATAAGTTACGATTAATCTCAAAAGGGGTTTGCAGACGGCTGAGAGCCTTTGCATAACTGGAATCACCGGACTCTGACCCCTACTCAATAAAAAACATAAATAATGATTTTTTATTTGACATAATAAATAAAAGTTGTTATGTTACCACTCAATTAAGGGAGAACAATAATGAATATATACACAATCGATCAATGGACTGTTAAATGGTCAAAACCAGCGAACGCTTCTATTAATAAGGCCGTCGCACTTTTTTCATGCCCTTCGATTAAGTCAAACATCATTTATACCTACGAAGATATTCTAGTCTCCCTAAACGATGCCTCATATTCATCTGTTCCCAAAAATGTCTTTGATATTGCAATAGCAATGCTTTACCAGCAAGAATATGAGCCGCTTGCAGCCTAAGTGAGCAACGGCGTTATCATTTCTGCAACAAGGCCTATTTCTGCCAATGCGATGAACAGATATGCACCGCCCTTGATCGTTTTTTTTGGGGGCGGTTGATCTGAATAGGCAGGCGGCGGCACATCATTGTAACAATCAATAAGAAATTGGATATTCGACCGTAGAGCCTTTTTAATTTTATTCAGCACTTCAGTTCGGCTACTACCCATGACATCAGCATAGTGAAATCCCTCCACCCGTGCCATGCACAGACTTGGCTCTTTATCTTTTTCCGGATTGGCCTTGATATCTTCGCATAAAACCCAATATCCTTGTTGTGCCATAATGCCCCTCCTATATAAAAGCCTCTCTCATCACTTAGATAATATTGAATATAAACGGATATTCTGGGCGTGAAAGCGTCAGAAAAAAAAGCGCTATGCGGGGGTATGAAAAGAAGAATTATTCAAGGCAATATTCTGAAACACGCCCTTCACATTACAAAAGAATACGTGCAACAGCATGTTTCCATTGACCGTAAAGAAGGTCACGCTGCGCGTCATCCATTTCGGGGAAATAGCTATTCGCCTTAGACCAACGCGCCGCTATATCATCAATATCTTTATACAGGCCAAGCTGCAAACCCGCCAAATAAGACGCACCCAGCGCCGTGGTCTCAATGACTTTTGGCAAATCAACAGGGCGGTTAATCATATCAGCCAAAAACTGACAGACGAAATCATTGGCAACAAGGCCGCCATCAACACGAATAAGTTTCGGATCAAAACCAGAGTCTTTAACAAAAGCCTCCATGAGATCAAGAGTCTGGTAGGCCTGCGCTTCCAAGGCGGCGCGAACGACATGTGCCTTTGTACTTTCCCGCGACAGACCTATAATCGCGGCCTTGGCCTCAGGCTTCCAATAAGGTGCGCCAAGGCCTGTAAAAGCAGGCACAAAATAAACCTCATTATTATCTGCAACACTGCGCGCCATCTCTGCCGTTTGCACGGCATCGTCAAACAATCCTAAATTATCACGAAGCCATTGCACCGCCGCCCCTGCGACAAAAATCGCCCCCTCTATCGCATAAGTCGGTTTGCCGTTTAACTGATAGGCAATGGTCGTGAGCAATCTGTTTTTTGATACCTTAAAGTCATCACCAATATTCATCAGCATAAAACAGCCTGTGCCATAAGTCGATTTGACCATACCTGCCTCAAAGCACGCTTGACCGATTGTTGCGGCCTGTTGATCACCTGCCATACCACCAATCATCAAAGCGCGGCCAAGTATCTTTTCCGCACTCACACCAAAATCACTGACATTATCACGCACGTTTGGCAGCAGGCTCTTTGGGATATCAAAAAGCGTCAAAAGCTCATCATCCCACGCCCCTTCAACTATGTTGTAAATCATCGTTCGCGCGGCGTTGGTTGCATCAGTTGCGTGCACTTTTCCATCCGTTAACCGCCAGAGCAAAAAACTATCCACTGTCCCAAAAGCAAGCTTGCCTGCCTGCGCTTTATCACGCGCCCCTTGGACATTATCCAAAACCCATTTTATTTTTGTAGCCGAGAAATACGGATCAAGGAGCAACCCCGTCTTACTTGTAACCGTGGCTTCAAGGCCTTGGTCTATGAGTTGTTGGCAATATTGCGCCGCCCGGCGATCTTGCCAAACAATCGCGTTATAAACAGGCTCCCCTGTATCGCGGTCCCAGATAATTGTCGTTTCACGCTGATTGGTGATGCCAATACCCGCAATCGTGTGCGCTGTATCATTTTTTATAATCTCGCGGCACGCCCAAAGCGTATCACGCCATATATCTTCGGCGTTTTGTTCGACCCATCCTTTATGCGGATAATGAAGCGTCAGCTCTTTTTGATGGCTTTCAAGAATATCCCCATCCCGCGAAAATAAAATCGCGCGGGAACTTGTTGTACCCTGATCAATCGCAAGAATAGTTGGGTTTTTATCCTGCGGCATTTTCATATACCTCTCGCCCGCGCTCCATCGTGTTTATGGTTTCAAGTAAGCGAGGAATAGCTGCCCCTAATGCTGTAACTGTCGCTTCACTCACATGCAGTCCAAGCTTGGATCGCCGCCATAAGATATCCTCTGCGGTGAGCGCAAATTCATACTTCATCAAATGAAGCACTTCTCTTTCATAAAGATGATCGCCAAAATGCTGTCCCATATCATCCACCTTGTTCACGCCCGATAAAATCCATTCCATCCGCGTACCATAGGCACGGGCATATCGGCGAATAAGCACTTCAGGTAAAAAACTATAGCGCGGCTTTTGTAGGCTTAGATAATGTTCAAAATCACGATTGGACATATCACCGCCAGGCAATACCGCGTCATGTGTCCACGGGATCCCCGAAACATCATGCCCTTGCGCTTTTAACGCCAGCATCATCTTGCCAATAACTTCCTCACCAAGAACGCGATATGTAGTGATCTTTCCGCCAAAAACAGAGATAATGGGCGGGCCATATTGCTCATCCAAATATAGTTTATAATCACGTGTTACTTTTGATGAATTTTCATTGCCATCATCAACAAGCGAGCGCACACCGCTATAGCTCCACACAATATGTTCTGGCATAATTTGTTTTTTAAATGAATCATTAACCGCCGCGCACAGATAGTCAATTTCTTCGGGTGAAATAACCACGTGCGATGGATCACCCTCATATTGTTTATCCGTTGTTCCAACCAACGTATAATGATGCTCATACGGGATGGTAAACACAATCCGCCCGTCTTTTTGCTGGAGGATATAAGGATGATCGCCCTCGTATAACTTTGGGATAACAATATGGCTGCCCTGAACAAGACGCACACCTGGCGCGCCATCGCCCGGTTTCACAAGGCTTGATCCATCAAGGACACTTCGCACCCATGGCCCCGCCGCATTCACAATTGATTTTGCAGTCACTTTAAATTGATCGCCGTTGATCATATTTTGAAGCATCACGTCCCAAAGCTTTTTATCCGCAGTGGGCGCAAGCGCAATGCACGCCGTCTTAGGCATAATATCAGCCCCACGTTCATACGCATCAACGGCATTTAAAACCACAAGCCGCGAATCTTCAACCCAACAATCTGAATATTCAAACCCTTTTAGATACTCATCTTTAAGCGGATCACCGAGCTTGCTGATATTAAAATTCACACTATTAGATTTGGCAAGCTTGCGCCGCCCCGCAAGTGTATCATACAAAAAAAGCCCTAATCTAATCATCCAAATGGGACGCAGCGCCGAATGATGCGGCAAAACAAATCGCAGTGGCCATATAATATGCGGCGCGGCATTTAACAAAGTTTCGCGCTCATGCAAAGATTCCTTCACAAGGCCAAATTCATAATGCTCTAAATACCGCAGCCCCCCATGCACTAATTTCGTGCTGGCTGATGATGTTGCGCTGGCTAAATCCTGTGCCTCGACGAGCAAGACCTTAAGCCCGCGCCCCGCCGCATCACGGGCAATCCCTACCCCGTTAATACCCCCGCCGATAACGCAAATATCATAATCCATAAATGAAAATCTCCTGCCATTAGAGTACAGGAGATCGGCAGTATTTCCAATATTTTTAAGACTGGGCATAGTAATATCGCCCGTTTTGCGCCCTACACATTACCTGCCAACGAATAAAGCGGACGGTTATCTTGCACCTCTGGTTTACGGCGTTTATGCGCTTTTAAAACGCCCGCAATACCCCGCGATGAACGGCACATAATCTCAGA
>Ga0210036_1004948_pt1 | contig 11917 bp, 11 predicted proteins | sample CryGeymeta201515_FD_185469 | JGI IMG/M metagenome (GOLD analysis project Ga0210036, IMG submission 185469) | Groundwater microbial communities from Crystal Geyser aquifers in Utah, USA - Crystal Geyser metaG 2015-15 (SPAdes) (version 2) | ecosystem: Environmental > Aquatic > Deep subsurface >...
CTCAGGGAGAAAATCCCAGTTTCCCAAAATATTTGCGTTCAAGTCGGTGACACCCATAAATATGCTATTTCCGATTCACGATCAATACGTTAAATAACCACTTTTTCAAAATTGCCGGACACTACTGGTTTTTGGTATGAAATTTACTTTACACAACACCTCCGGTGCGGCGCGGCGCGGCACGCTTGAACTGACGCACGGCAAAGTCGAGACGCCGGCGTTCATGCCGGTCGGCACTTACGGCACGGTCAAGGCGATGTCGCCGCAGGAGTTGCACGACATCGACGCGCACATCGTGCTCGGCAACACTTTTCACCTATGGCTGCGTCCCGGACTAGAGGTGATCGCGGCGCACGGTGGGCTGCACCGTTTCATGGGCTGGGACGGGCCCATCCTCACCGATTCCGGCGGCTTTCAGGTGTTCAGCCTGGGAGAGTTGCGCAAGATCACCGGCGGCGGCGTGGAATTTCGCTCGCCGGTAAACGGCGACAAATGTTTCCTGTCGCCGGAAGAATCCATGCGCATCCAGAAGGTGCTCAATTCAGACATCGTGATGATCTTCGACGAATGCACACCGTATCCGGCGGATGAGCAGATCGCCGGTGCGTCCATGCGCATGAGTCTGGATTGGGCGGCGCGCAGCAAGCGCGCGCACGAAGGCAACCCCAACGCGCTGTTTGGCATCGTGCAGGGTGGCATGCACGAGCCTCTGCGCGACGAGTCGCTGGCGGGACTGCAGGATATCGGCTTCGACGGTTTCGCCATCGGCGGCCTATCGGTGGGCGAACCGAAAGAAGACATGCGGCGCATCCTGGCCCACACCGCGCCGCAACTGCCGCAGGACAGGCCGCGCTACCTGATGGGCGTGGGTACGCCGGAAGATCTGGTGGAAGCGGTGGGGCAGGGCATCGACATGTTCGACTGCGTGATGCCGACGCGCAATGCGCGCAACGGCCACCTGTTCACCCGCTACGGCGATGTGCGCATCAAGAATGCGATCCATCGCCTGGACACGCGCCCGCTCGACCCGCAATGCACGTGTTATACCTGCCGCAATTTTAGCCGCGCCTATCTGCATCACCTGCATCGTCTCGGCGAGATCCTCGGTGCGCGCCTCAACACTATCCATAATCTGCATTACTACCAGGAACTCATGCGCGACATCCGCGCCGCCATCGAGGCCGGGCGTTACGCCGAATTTACGGCTGCCTTCCATGCGGCGCGCACGACGCCGGGCGCGCTGCCCGCTGACTGAACGGCCATGCCTTCCATGCTAGAATGCGCGCCTTCGTTTTTTGCCCTGTTTATTTTTGGAGAATAATCAAATGACTTCGATCACCGAATTGTTTATCAGCAACGCTTACGCCGAAGGCGCTCCCGCAGCGCAGGACGGCGGCATCATGGGTTTCCTGCCCTTGATCGCCCTGTTGGCCGTGTTCTACTTTCTTATCCTGCGCCCGCAACAGAAACGCGCCAAGGAGCACAAGGCGATGGTGGAAGCCATGCAAAAAGGCGATGAAGTTGTCACGGCCGGCGGCGTGCTGGGCAAGGTGACCAAGGTGGGCGATGAAAACATCGCGGTCGAGATCGCCGACAACGTGGTGGTGCAGGTGCAAAAGAGCGCCGTGCAGACTGTATTGCCCAAGGGCACGATCAAGTCGTTCTGATCTTTCGCTTCACTCCCGCAAGCAAGGTGCTGCCATGAATCGTTATCCCCTGTGGAAATATTTTCTCATCCTGATCGCCGTTGTGGCGGGGCTGGTGTATGCATTGCCCAACCTTTACGGTGAATCACCCGCGGTGCAGGTGTTGCCATTGCGCAGCCACCTGAAAGCGGATGCGGGATTGCTGGCACGCGTGGACGGCGCCTTGCAGGATGCACAACTCGCGCCGGAAGTGCTGGCGCTCGACACCACCAGCGTCAAGGCGCGTTTTGCCGACACCGACAGCCAGCTCAAGGCCAAGGACGTGTTGCAGGCCGCGCTGGGCGAGGATTATGTGGTCGCGCTCAATCTGTTGTCGCGTTCGCCTGCCTGGTTGACCGGGATGAACGCGCTGCCGATGTATCTCGGCCTCGACTTGCGCGGCGGCGTGCACTTCCTGATGCAGGTAGATATGAAAGCGGCATTGGACAAGGCGCTGGAGTCGAATGCCAGCGATATCCGTAGCACCCTGCGCGAGGCAAAGATCGCCTACGCCGGGGTGAGCCGTGACAGCGGAACAATCACGGTCAAATTCCGCGATGCCGAAACGCGTGGCAAGGGCGGGGATGAGCTGAAAAAACGCTTCGCCGGACTGGAATTGCAGGAACGGGAAGCGGGCAGGGAATTCCTGCTGGTCGCCAAACTGAAATTGCAGGAACAGTTGAGAATTCAGGATTCCGCGCTGCAACAAAATCTAGTCACCCTGCGCAACCGTGTTAACGAGCTCGGCGTGGCCGAGCCGGTGATCCAGCAGCAGGGCGCCGACCGCGTGGTGGTGCAATTGCCCGGCGTGCAGGATACGGCGCGTGCCAAGGACATCCTTGGCCGCACCGCCACGCTGGAAGTGCGTATGGTGGATGACGAACACCAGATCGGCGCCAACGGCGTCGCCCCGTTTGGCGCGGAAGTGTTCCGCGAACGCGACGGCACCCAGTTGCTGGTGAAGAAGAGCGTGATCCTCACCGGTGAGCGCATCAGCGACGCGCAACCCGGCTTTGACAGCCGCAACAACGAACCGGCGGTGCACATCAATCTGGATGCGGTCGGCGCGCGCAAATTCAAGGAAGCGACACGCGAGAACGTGGGCAAGCGGATGGCCATCATCCTGTTCGAAAAAGGGCGCGGCGAGGTTGTCACCGCACCGGTGATCCGCGAAGAAATCGGCGGCGGACGGGTGCAGATCAGCGGCCAGATGAATACCACCGAGGCGCAGAACATCGCCCTGCTGCTGCGCGCCGGCGCGCTGGCGGCGCCGATGGAGATCATCGAGGAGCGCACCATCGGCCCCAGCCTTGGCGCCGACAACATCCAGCGCGGTTTCAATTCCACCAAGATCGGTTTCATCATGGTCGCCGTGTTCATGATCGCCTACTACCTGATGTTCGGCACCATCTCGGTGCTGGCGCTGGGTGCCAACTTGCTGCTGCTGATTGCTTTGCTGTCGATGCTGCAGGCGACGCTGACCCTGCCCGGCATGGCCGGTATCGCGCTGACGCTGGGCATGGCGATCGACGCCAACGTGCTGATCAACGAGCGCATCCGCGAGGAATTGCGCAACGGCCTGCCGCCGCAGATGGCGATCCACACCGGTTACGAGAACGCGTTTGCCACCATCCTCGACTCCAACATCACCACCCTAATCGCCGGTGTGGCGCTGTTCATGTTCGGCTCCGGCCCGATCAAGGGCTTTGCCGTGGTGTTGTGCCTCGGCATCCTGACGTCGATGTTCAGCGGCGTGATGGTGTCGCGCGCAATGGTCAACCTGATCTACGGGCGCCGCGCGCGCCTGAATAAAGTCGCTATCGGTTAAAGGGCTGCAGACATGGAATTTTTCCGCATCAAAAAAGACATCCCCTTCATGAGCTACGGGAAAGTCACCACCAGTATCTCGCTGCTGACTTTCCTGTTCGCCGTGTTTTTTCTCGCGACCAAGGGACTGAACTTCGGCGTCGATTTCACCGGCGGCACCGTGATCGAGGTGCACTACAGCGCCCCCGCAGATATCAACAAAGTGCGGCAGCAACTGGCGGGTATCAATCTGCAGGATGCGCTGGTGCAGAACTTCGGCAGCAGCCAGGATGTACTGATCCAGGTGCCGCTGAAACAGAACGCCATGGGCGCCAAGCTGAGCGAGCATGTGCTGGATACCTTGCGTCGGCAGGATGCGAATGTGGAATTGCGCCGGGTCGAATTCGTCGGGCCGCAAGTGGGCAAGGATCTGGTGGAGAACGGCGCGATGGCGTTGTTGCTGGTTTCGCTCGGCATCGTCGGCTACCTGTGGCTGCGCTTCGAATGGAAGTTCGGTCTGGCGGCGATTATCGCCAACCTGCACGACGTGGTCATCATCCTCGGCTGCTTCGCCTTCTTCCAGTGGGAGTTTTCGCTCTCGGTGCTGGCGGCGGTGCTGGCCGTGCTGGGCTACTCGGTGAACGAATCGGTGGTGGTGTTCGACCGGATCCGCGAAAACTTCCGCAAGATGCGCAAGACCGAAGTCGCCGTGATCATCGACAACGCCATCACCCGCACCATGTCGCGCACCATCATCACCCACGGCTCCACCCAACTGATGGTGCTGGCGATGCTCTTCCTCGGTGGCGAGACGCTGCACTTCTTCGCGCTCGCGCTGACCATCGGTATCCTGTTCAGCATCTACTCATCCGTGCTGGTCGCCAGTCCGCTGCTGATGATCTTCGGCGTGTCGCGCGAAGATTTCATCAAGCCGGAAAAGACCGAAGGGGAAGAGGTTTTGCCCTGATGGAGCTGCTGGCCGGGCTGCTCGACATCGTCCTCCATCTTGATGCGCACCTGCTGGCATTGGTGCAGGAATACGGGGTCTGGGTGTATGCCATCCTGTTCTTCATCATTTTTGCCGAGACCGGACTGGTCATCGCACCGTTCCTGCCTGGCGACTCGCTGCTGTTCGTGATCGGTGCGCTGTCCGGCATGGGTTCACTCGAACTTGAAGTGGCGCTGCCGCTGCTGATCCTCGCTGCGTTCATGGGCGACAACACCAACTACTGGATCGGTCGCCTGCTCGGTCTGCGTCTGCTGGAACACGCCAGCCCGCACTTCATCAGGCACGAGCACCTGGAAAAGACCCACGCCTTCTATGCCAAACATGGCGGCAAGACCGTCATCTTCGCGCGCTTCCTGCCGATCATCCGCACCTTCGCCCCGTTCGTCGCCGGTATCGGCACCATGGACTATCGCAAGTATGTGATGTTCAGCATCATCGGCGGCGTGAGCTGGATCGGCAGTCTGGTCCTCGCCGGTTACTTTTTCGGCAACATCCCGGTCATCAAGGACAATCTCACCCTGATGATCCTCGTCATCGTCGTCGCTTCCTTCGTCCCGGCGTTCCTCGAATATTTCAAGCATCGCCGCAGTCGGAAGAACGCGCGCTAAGCGGGAATTGTCCGCATCCCGTTGAGCCGTTCGGGGTGCCAGTTCTTCACCGCCCAATCCAGCATCGCCTGCACATCGCCGCCCGCCAGTTCAAGCGGCGGCTCCTGCTTCATGAATTCCAGAACGCGCAGCAGTGTCTTGACCGGTTGGGTTGCAGCCACCGGTGAGGCCAGCGTCTGCTTGCTGAGTTTTTCTCCCGCTTCATTCACCGCGACCGGCAAGTGCATGTAGTGCGGCATGGGCAGGTCAAGCAGACCTTGCAGATAAATCTGGCGCGGGGTGGAGGCAAGCAAATCGGCGCCGCGCACCACATGTGTAATGCCTTGATGGGCATCATCCACCACCACCGCGAGCTGATAGGCGAACAGGCCGTCCGCCCGCTTCACCACGAAATCGCCGATTTCGCTTTCGAGATGCTGCGTGATGCGGCCCTGTAGCGCATCGTTGAACTTAACACTCCCCCTGCAAGGGAGCGTGCGGTCAGTGCGTACCCGCCACGCCCGTCCTTCGCGCCCCGCCGGAATGCCATGACGGCAAGTACCGGGATAGACCGCCCCCTCAATGCCAAGCAACGCCGAGTCTGAAATTTCCTTGCGCGTGCAGCCGCACGGATAAGCCGCACCATTCGCTTGCAGCGTGTGCAGCGCCTGCTCATATGCGGCCGCGCGCCGGCTCTGGTAGATGACGGGCGCATCGCCATGCAGGCCAAATGCCGCCAGTGTGCGCAGGATATCGTCCGCCGCGCCCGGCACGCAGCGCGGCGTGTCGATATCTTCCATGCGCACCAGCCAGGTGCCGTGATGATGTTTCGCATCGAGATAGCTGCCGACGGCGGCGACGAGTGAACCGAAGTGCAGCGGTCCGGTGGGGGAGGGGGCGAAACGCCCGCGATAGATAGGCGAGGATGGCATTCGGTCGTAGGCTGGGCGGAGCAAAGCAATGCCCAACGAAGCGGCAATGACGGGTATCGCTTCGCTCAACCCGTCCTGCGCTTGCTGGAATCAGGCGGGGACAACTTCTTCTTCGAACTCCAACACGACCTTCCCGTCTTTCACATCGACCGTGACCTTGCCGCCGTTCGCCAGCTTGCCGAACAGTAGTTCATCGGCTAGTGCGGAGCGTATGGTGTCCTGGATCAGGCGCGCCATCGGGCGGGCGCCCATCAGCGGGTCGAAGCCGTGTTCGGCCAGGTAATCCTTGAGCGCATCGGTGAAATCGGCCTCCACTTTCTTCTCGTGCAACTGCTCTTCCAGTTGCATCAGGAACTTGTCCACCACGCGCAGGATGATCTCTTTCGACAGCGAGGCGAATGAAACGATGGCGTCCAGCCGGTTGCGGAACTCTGGCGTGAACATCTTTTTGATGTCACCCAACTCATCTCCGGCCGAGTCATTCCTGGTGAAGCCGATTTGTGTCTTGTTCAACGCTTCCGCGCCCGCGTTGGTGGTCATGATGATGACGACGTTGCGGAAGTCTGCCTTGCGCCCGTTGTTGTCAGTGAGCGTGCCGTGGTCCATCACCTGCAGCAGGATGTTGAAGATGTCCGGGTGAGCTTTCTCGATCTCATCCAGCAGCAGCACGCTGTGCGGCTGCTTGCTGATAGCCTCGGTGAGCAGGCCGCCCTGGTCGAAACCGACATAGCCCGGCGGCGCGCCGATCAGGCGCGACACAGCATGGCGCTCCATGTATTCCGACATGTCGAAACGGTGCAGCGGCATGCCCATGCTGTAGGCAAGCTGGCGCGCCACTTCGGTCTTGCCGACGCCGGTGGGGCCGGAGAACAGGAAGCTGCCGATAGGTTTCTGCGGGTTGCCGAGACCGCTGCGCGACATCTTGATGGCGCGCGCCAATGCGTCGATGGCCTTGTCCTGGCCAAACACGGTGGCTTTCAGGTCGCGCTCCAGATTCTTTAGCGTGTTGCGGTCGTCGTGCGATACGGTGCGCGTCGGGATGCGCGCGATCTTGGCGATGATTTCCTCGATCTCGTGCTTGCCCACCACTTTTTTCTGTTTTGACTTGGGCAGGATGCGTTGTGCGGCGCCCGCTTCATCCAGCACGTCGATCGCCTTGTCCGGCAGGTGGCGGTCGTTGATAAAACGCGCCGACAGCTCGGCGGCGCTGGTGATTGCGGCGGCGCTGAACTTGATGCTGTGGTGCTCTTCAAAACGCGACTTCAGGCCTTTCAGTATCTCGATCGTCTGCTCGACCGAAGGCTCGGCCACGTCGATCTTCTGGAAACGGCGCGACAAGGCGGAATCTTTCTCGAAAATGCCGCGATATTCCTGGTAGGTGGTGGCGCCTATGCATTTCAGGGTGCCGCTAGACAGGGCGGGCTTGAGCAGGTTGGACGCATCCATGGTGCCGCCGGAAGCCGCGCCGGCACCAATCAGGGTGTGGATCTCGTCGATGAACAGGATTGCCTCAGGCGTATCTTTCAGTTCTTTCAGCACGGCCTTCAGGCGTTGCTCGAAATCGCCGCGATATTTGGTACCGGCCAGCAGCGAGCCCATATCCAGCGCATACACCTTGCCGTCGCGCAGGATGTCCGGCACTTCGCCTTCGGTGATGCGCCGCGCCAGCCCTTCGGCGATGGCGGTCTTGCCGACGCCGGCCTCGCCCACCAGCAACGGGTTGTTCTTGCGACGGCGGCACAGGGTCTGGATTACCCGTTCCAGCTCCATCGCACGCCCGATCAGCGGATCGACCTTGCCCGCGCGGGCGTGGGCGTTGAGGTCGAGGGTATAACTGGCCAGCGCGCTGTCTTCCTTGCCCTGCTGTTCCTCCTCGATTTCTCCCGCCGTCTTTTGCGCTGCCGACTGGGCATCTGCGGTCTTGTTGATACCGTGCGCAATATAGTTCACCACATCGAGGCGCGTGATCGCGCGCTGATTAAGGAAATACACCGCATGTGATTCTTTTTCGCCGAACAGTGCGACCAGGATGTTGGCACCATTAACTTCTTTTTTGCCGGTGGATTGCACATGCAGGATGGCGCGCTGGATCACGCGTTGGAAACCGACCGTCGGTTGGGTGTCCACTTCATCCACACCGGGCACCACCGGGGTGTGCGACTCGATGTGGTGGCTCAACACCGCGCGCAACTCTTCCAGATCGGCGCCGCAGGCGCGCAACACATGGGCGGCGGAGGGGTTGTCCAGCATGGCGAGCAGCAGATGCTCGACCGTGATGAATTCGTGCCGCCGCTGGCGGGCTTCGACAAAGGCGAGGTGCAGGCTGACTTCCAGTTCTTGAGCGATCATCTAATTTTCCTCCATCAGGCACCGCAAAGGATGCCCGTGTTGTGTGGCATAGCCAACGACCTGTTGCACTTTGGTTTCCGCGATATCCCTGGGATACACCCCGCACACCGCGGAACCTTCATTGTGCACTTTGAGCATCACTTGCATCGCCTGTTCCGTGCCCATGGCAAAAAAAACCTGCAACACCTCGATGACAAATTCCATAGTGGTGTAATCGTCGTTAAGCAGTTTCACGCGGTACTGTCTTGGCGGTTTGGTCGCCTTGCGTTCGAGTAAGGTTACATTTTGCTGCCGGGTTGCCATGATCTTGATTGTCCCACTGGTTAGCATCGCATATTTGACGATTAGCGCGCCTTTTTCAACCCTGTTTTGAAAATATTCCAAATAAGTGCTTGACTTGGGGATTCGAGCTGGGTTACAAAGCCGTCAGGTGTTTGAATCAAAGTATCTGCAGTACTGGTTTTGCCATGTGCGGTCTTGGATTTCAAACAGTTCAGCGGGAATCCACCCGTATTTTTTGTAAGGAAGTAATAGCATGGCAAACGGTACAGTTAAATGGTTCAACGATGCAAAAGGGTTTGGTTTCATCACTCCCGATGATGGCAGCGAAGATCTGTTCGCGCACTTCTCCGCGATCAACATGAGCGGCTTCAAGTCGCTCAAAGAAGGTCAGAAAGTGACTTTCGAAGTTGTTCAAGGCCCGAAGGGTAAGCAAGCCTCCAACATCCAAGCGGGTTAATTCCTGTTTGAGGTGTAGCAAAAAGCCCGCCACGAAAGTGGCGGGCTTTTTGTTTGCCTTGCCGGGTGGTAGGGGAAAGCAGGTTAACGCGAAAATCGCTTTTCTCGTTTTCCCTTTCTCACGCTTGCGTGGGAAAGTTGGATAGGGGGGGTGGTCATGGCAAGTTTTATAATCAGGGGCGGCATACTTGTCATGATCGTTAGCTCATACCACGGTTTCTGTTGTTGCCCTTCATTCCCCCCCTGGTGTAAATTGCCGCACCACTGTTGATAAGGAATTCGTAAGAATGGCTACCGCTACCGTTTCCAGCAAATTCCAAATCTCCATCCCCAAAGAGGTGTGCGAGGCTGTGCACATCGAGATGGGGCAGTAATTTGAATTTATCCCGATGGGGTCGATTATTCAGCTTACGCCAAAGACCTCCATCAAGGATTTGCGCGGTATTGAGCTCGGTGCGAATCCGGAGAAATACCGTGGCAGCATGGATCGCGCCTAATGTATCTGGTGGATACCTGCGGCTAGATCGAATGGAGGACCGATACCCCGCTATCGAAAAACTATTTGCGCTACCTGAACGCAGCGGACACTCTGATCGTCCCGACGCTGGAATAATAGGTGGCAGGACACGGTTTCTTCTGCGAATGCTGCCGGAAACCGTGGTTCCCTATTATTAAATGATGAAAATGGAGAATACATGACTAGGGGCCTTTCGATTTTAATGGAATTCGGAATCTTGACTGCCTGTCTGTTAATTGCATTTGGAAAGGTAACTAATGTCTTCGCTGCTGAAATTTGGACTCATACCATTGAGTTAGGTCGATACAAAGAAATCATCATCGAGGGAATCATTGAAAAAGGCGACCATAAGAAATTTATTCATGAAGTCCGGCAGGGGAACGGTCAGGTTGGCTCTGTTTTGGTGTATTCGCCAGGGGGGGATTTTTACGAGGCAATGAAAATTGGAAGGGTGATTAGAGGCTTGGAATTGGCTTCAATGGTTCCAATGCAGAGCCCGCAAGGGATGCCTTCGTGTGATAGCGATAAATTCCCCTTCCTTGTTGAGCCAAATCATAAAAATAACTGTATTTGTGCCAGTGCTTGTTTTTTTATTCACATAGGCGGTGTTCATCGAAATGGAACATTCATGGCAGTCCATCGCCCATATTTTGTCAAAGGAAGGTTCGGTGAACTGCCAATGAGAGATGCTAAAATTGAATTTGTTAAGCTACAAAATGAGGCGCGAATCTATATGGGGGAGATGGGGGTTCCCGTGCATATTCAAGAAGACATTTTGGGAACATCATCGGATAAACTTCTTCTGCTTGATGAGAAAGCTGTAAAGATATATTTCTTTGGAGCTTTACCTTATAGGAAGGAATGGTTATTGAATAAATGTTCAAAATTGACTCCTGAAGAAACTGCTCGAATGATTAATTATTCTCAAAAATTCAGTGATGCGGGATATTCTTCTTCTGTATTTACGTCTGAGGAGAAGAAGGACAGGAACAGTATCAGTAAAAAACTCCAGGATGAGTGGAATTGCGCAGCAACTGAAAGTACGAAAAGTAGAGAAGCAGCATTTATAAAATATTTCAATCTGTCCTCAAAATAGACTTGCCCTATTAAGAATTTTTCAGATGACCGATATTCTTTCGCTAATTTCAAGTGCAGCTACTGCCGTTGGTGTTTTTTTGGCTGCGTGGCAGCTTTTGCTGGCACAGAAACAAAATGTCATCAACTTTGAGGACTTGTTTGCTCGGGAATACCGCACTTTGGTTTCAGAAGTTGGCGTAATCATCATGGCGTGGGGGTGTAGTGTGCGAATATTAGTTATCTGTGTTGCAGCGCTTTTGCCCGGTTGTGCGACCATAGTCTTGAATGGCGCAGAAACTAAAATGATTAAAGTTGATCAACCTCAAGTAGGTGAGGTTGTTACTGCATATGTTGGTGATCAACTCGTCCAGAAAGGCGAAATCGTTGAAGAGAAAGTTCTGCGTGTAAATGCCTTAATCGACGGTGTGTTATATGATGTTGCGCCAGGCGTATATTCGCAGGTTGGACATAGCGAGACACATAACCTCTTCTCGCCGAACGGCGTTGTATCTTCCGCGTTCGCTGACCCTCCTGTGGCCTTGAAGTTGCTCAAGGCAGATAGTTCTAAACTCTGCGTGGTGTCTGTATATGGCAACCCTATCTGCTACAAGGGTGACTTTGAGGTTGAGACTAGACTCTCTGAGCGCGGAACTAGCTTTCAGCAAACTCTTATTTATAGTGGTCGTATTGGGAATAGGATAAATATTGGATATCGCGAATTTTCAAATAACTTCGCACGGCCTGCCTTTAACAATGATGTCGAATATGACCTCTCAACGTCAAACGTCATTGGGTATAAGGGTGCCCAGATTGAAGTTATTAACGCCGATAACAGCAGTATCAAGTATCGAGTGCTTAAGAATTTCCCGTGATTACGCCAAAGGGAATAATAGCAATGGAATAATAATGAGGGACACCGGTTTTATTTGCGTCCGACAGGTTGCTATATGGCTTTCAGTGCCGCATTGAATTTTGCACTCGGTCGCATCGCCTTTGAGATCTTGTCGAAATCCGGCAAATAGTAGCCGCCCATATCCACCGGCTTGCCCTGGGCGGCGATCAATTCGGCGGTGATCTTTGCTTCGTTCTTACCCAACACCTTGGCCAGCGCGGCGAAACGCGCCTGAACTTCCTTGTCCTTGTTCTGTGCGGCGAGTGCCTGTGCCCAATACAGCGCGAGGTAGAAGTGGCTGCCCCGGTTGTCGATCTGTCCCACT
>Ga0210036_1004961_pt1 | contig 11896 bp, 9 predicted proteins | sample CryGeymeta201515_FD_185469 | JGI IMG/M metagenome (GOLD analysis project Ga0210036, IMG submission 185469) | Groundwater microbial communities from Crystal Geyser aquifers in Utah, USA - Crystal Geyser metaG 2015-15 (SPAdes) (version 2) | ecosystem: Environmental > Aquatic > Deep subsurface >...
TATTAAGGATTCGGTGAAGCAGGAAGTGAACGTCCATCCCATGAAGAGTGGGAACTTGACTCATTGATCAAGTTTGAGTAAGTTTCATAGAGCGGAATAAATAAAATAAAGTCCTCATATTTGGGGCATAAAGGGCAAAATCAACCATTAAATAAAAAATTATGTTAACGACGGAATCAATTTTAGAAGTATTAAAACCAGTTCAAGATCCTGAATTACAAAAAAGTTTAGTAGAATTAAACATGATCCGTAACGTAACGGTAAAAGATGGTAATGTTAATTTTACTCTCGTATTGACGACTCCTGCTTGTCCATTAAAAGAATTTATTAGAGAAGATTGTGAGAAAGCCGTTAAAAAATTAGGGGGTGTGGAGTCAGTATCTATTGAAATTACAGCCGAAACGCCTCAACAAAAACCTTTACCAAATAGGCAATCAGTAAATCAAGTAAAAAATATTATTGCCATTTCTAGCGGTAAAGGTGGAGTTGGTAAAAGTACTGTTTCTGTAAATGTTGCCGTTGCCCTTGCCCAAATGGGGGCTAAAGTTGGTTTATTAGATGCTGACATTTATGGTCCAAATGTACCAACAATGTTGGGTTTAAATGATGTGCCTATTGAGGTAGAAAAATCTTCAGGGGGAGATATTCTACAACCTGCTTTTAATCATGGTGTCAAAATGGTTTCTATGGGCTTTTTAATTGATCCTGATCAGCCTGTAATGTGGCGTGGCCCAATGTTAAACGGTATTATACGTCAATTTTTATATCAAGTCAATTGGGGAGAGTTAGATTATTTAATTGTTGATATGCCACCCGGTACAGGTGACGCACAATTAACTTTAGCTCAAGCGGCACCCCTTTCAGGAGCAGTAATTGTCACCACTCCCCAAACTGTCTCTTTACAAGATGCTCGTAGGGGCTTAAAAATGTTTGAACAGTTAGGGACAAATATTCTTGGATTGGTAGAAAATATGAGCTATTTTATCCCTCCTGATATGCCTGATAAAAATTATGACCTTTTTGGCTCTGGTGGTGGTGAAAAAGCCTCTAAAGAGTTAAATGTACCTTTACTTGGTTGTATTCCTTTAGAAATTTCTCTTCGAGAAGGAGGAGACTCTGGTATTCCTATTGTTGTCGGAAATCCTGAATCAGCTTCGGCCATCGCTCTTACAAAAATAGCTCAACAAATAGCTGCGAAAGTATCTGTCATAGCATTACAGTAGTTAATTATAAAAAAAGAAAAACCCCCCACCAGTAAAGGTAGAGGGGTTAGTTTTATTTAATCACTAACTAATAAAGTAAACCAGTTATTAACCGAACTTACCAGCAGTAGAAGCAATTAAGAAGGCTGCGTAGGTGAGAATATAGCCAACGGTAAAGTGAGCTAAACCAACTAAACGAGCCTGAACGATTGATAAAGCAACGGGTTTGTCTTTCCAGCGAACAATGTTAGCTAGAGGAGTACGTTCGTGAGCCCAAACGATGGTTTCGATTAATTCTTGCCAGTATCCACGCCAAGAGATTAAGAACATGAAGCCAGTTGCCCAAACGAGGTGTCCGAATAAGAACATCCAAGCCCAAACGGAGAGGTTATTGACACCATAAGGATTATAACCGTTGATTAACTGAGCGGAGTTTGCCCATAAGTAATCTCTGAACCAACCCATTAAATAGGTAGAGTTTTCGTTAAACTGAGCAACGTTACCAGTCCAGATACCGAGGTGTTTCCAATGCCAGTAGAAGGTTAACCAACCCAAAGTATTTAGCATCCAGAACATAGCTAAGTAGAAGGAATCCCATGCAGAGATGTCACAAGTACCGCCACGACCAGGCCCATCACAGGGGAAGGAGAAACCGAAGTCTTTTTTGTCGGGCATTAATTTAGAACCACGAGCATCTAAAGCACCTTTAACAAGGATTAAAGTGGTGGTGTGTAATCCTAATGCGATGGCATGATGGACTAAGAAGTCACCAGGTCCAATGTTAAGGAATAAAGAGTTAGTACCGCTATTGATCGCTTCTAACCAACCGGGTAACCATACATTGGCATAGTTAGGATAAGCAGTATAAGCAATGCTATCAGGGTTAGATAATAAAGTATCAAAACCATAGAGAGCTTTACCAGAAGCCGCTTGAACGAACTGAGCAAATACTGGTTCGATTAAGATTTGTTTCTCAGGAGTACCAAAAGCAACCACAACATCATTATGAACATAAAGTCCTAAAGTGTGGAAACCTAAGAAAAGAGATACCCAGCTTAAGTGAGAAATAATCGCCTCTTTGTGTTCTAACATCCGAGCTAAAACGTTATCTTTGTTAGCTTCAGGATCATAGTCACGAACGAAGAAGATCGCACCGTGAGCAAAAGCACCAACCATCAAGAAACCTGCAATATACTGATGATGAGTATAAAGAGCGGCTTGGGTAGTATAGTCCTTAGCGATGAACGCATAAGAAGGAAGAGAGTACATATGTTGAGCAACCAAAGAAGTGATAACTCCTAAACTAGCTAGGGCTAAACCTAACTGGAAGTGTAAAGAGTTATTAATGGTGTCATAAAGTCCTCTGTGTCCTGCTCCCAATTTACCAGAAGGTGGTTTGTGAGCGGCTAAGATGTCCTTAATACTGTGACCAATACCCCAATTAGTGCGGTACATATGACCAGCAATAATGAAGATAACAGCGATGGCCAAATGGTGGTGAGCAATGTCAGTCAACCATAAGGATTCGGTTTGAGGATGGAAACCTCCTAAGAAAGTTAGGATTGCAGTTCCAGCACCATCAGAAGTTCCGAATACTTGACTAGCTGTATCAGGGTTTTGAGCATAAACGCCCCAGTTACCAGTAAAGAAAGGAGCAAGTCCAGCGGGGTGAGGTTTAACACTTAAGAAGTTATCCCAACCAACGTGTACACCACGAGATTCAGGAATAGCAACGTGTACTAAGTGACCAGCCCATGCTAAAGAGCTAACACCGAATAAACCAGCCAAATGGTGATTTAAACGAGATTCAGCATTTTTAAACCAAGAAAGGCTAGGACGGAACTTAGGTTGTAAGTGTAACCAACCAGCAAACAAGAATATAGCAGACAGAATTAAAAGGAAAACTGAACCAGTATATAAATCTTGATTAGTGGTCATCCCGATGGTATAGAACCAATGGTAAACACCAGAATAAGCAACGTTTACAGGGCCTGATGCACCCGCTTGGGTGAAAGCATCAATAGCACCTTGACCGAAATGAGGATCCCAAATTGCATGGGCGATGGGACGGACGTTTAAAGGATCTTTGATCCACTGCTCAAAATTGCCTTGCCAAGCTACATGGAATACAGTACCGGAAGTCCATAGAAAGATGATTGCCAAATGACCGAAATGAGAAGCAAAAATCTTTTGGTAGAGATTCTCTTCGGTCATACCGTCATGGGTTTCAAAGTCATGAGCGGTAGCAATTCCGTACCATATCCGTCTTGTAGTTGGATCTTGGGCTAAATCTTGGCTAAATTTGGGAAATTTAGTTGCCATAGCTTTTTAAAGGAATTCTCCTGTTACACAATGAGGGTCAACGATTCAAATACGCTGCTCTATTTTGTTTTTTGCTCTTGCCCAGAGAGTTAAATATTTAAAATCTCTAGGCAAGTTTTTTAAAGTTGTTTTTTAAGAAGTTAATCGTCAAGTATAGAAACTTTTTGATCGACTCTTGATTTTTGAAAACGGCTTTATTGGTTATTTTATAACTTATCTTGCCGAGTTTACCCTCACTTGTTAGTGAAAGTTTACATTCTTAACCAACCGATAGGATACGGCAGAGGAAGAACGCCCATGTAGTTACAATACCTCCTAAGAGATAGTGAGCTACACCTACCGCACGACCTTGAACGATGCTCAAAGCGCGAGGTTGGATAGCGGGGGCTAATTTGAGTTTATTATGAGCCCAAACAATGGATTCGATTAACTCTTGCCAATAGCCACGTCCACTGAAAAGGAACATTAAGCTAAAAGCGAAGATAAAGTGACCTGCTAAGAACATGATGCCATAAGCAGATAATGCTGAACCATAAGAGTTAATTACGTTAGCGGCTTGAGCCCATAAGAAGTCTCTTAACCAGCCGTTGATAGTAATAGCACTTTGAGCGAAATTACCACCAGTAATGTGAGAAACGCTACCATCAGGTAACACGGTTCCCCAAATATCGGATTGCATTTTCCAACTGAAGTGGAAGATTACCACAGAGATGGAGTTATACATCCAGAATAAGCCTAAGAAGACATGATCCCAACCAGATACTTGACAAGTACCACCACGACCTGGTCCATCACAAGGGAAGCGGAAGCCTAACTCAGCTTTGTCGGGGACAAGTCTGGAGCTACGGGCATAAAGCACACCTTTAAGAAGGATTAAAACGGTAACGTGAATGGTGAAAGCATGGATATGGTGAACCATGAAATCCGCAGTACCTAAAGTCATAGGCATCATCGCTACTTTGCCACCCACAGCAACAATGTCTCCTCCGAATACAGGGCTAACACCAGCACCAGCAAAAGGAGCAGTTGCGCCTGCGGCTGCGGTGTGAAGACCTTGAATCCATTGAGCAAAGACAGGTTGTAATTGAATTGCGGAGTCAGAGAACATATCTTGAGGACGACCTAAAGCTCTCATGGTGTCATTATGAATGTACAACCCGAAACTATGGAAGCCTAACCAAATACATACCCAGTTGAGGTGAGAAATAATCGCATCACGATGACGTAATACTCTGTCTAACAGGTTATTAACGTTTTTCGCTGGATCATAATCACGAACCATGAAGATTGAAGCGTGAGCTCCTGCACCGACGATGAAGAATGCACCGATCCACATATGGTGAGTAAACAGTGATAACTGTGTACCATAGTCTGTGGCTAAGTAAGGGTAAGGAGGCATTGCGTACATATGTTGAGCAACAATAATAGTCAAAGAACCTAATAAAGCGAGGTTAATGGCTAATTGTGCGTGCCATGATGTGGTTAAGATTTCGTAGAGTCCTTTGTGACCTTCGCCAGTGAATGGTCCTTTATGTCCTTCTAAGATTTCTTTCATGCTATGACCGATTCCCCAGTTGGTGCGGTACATATGACCTGCGATGATGAATAATACTGCGATCGCCAAGTGATGATGAGCAGTATCAGACAACCATAAGCCACCAGTTACAGGATTTAAACCACCTTTAAAAGTTAAGAAGTCAGAATAAACTCCCCAATTTAAAGTAAAGAATGGTGTTAAACCTTGGGCAAAGCTAGGGTATAACTCAGCCATTTTGGAGGGATCAAGGATAAACTCATGAGGTAAAGGAATGTCACCGGGTGCAACTCCTGCATCTAACAATTTATTAATTGGTAAAGATACATGAATTTGGTGTCCAGCCCAACCTAAAGAGCCTAATCCTAATAAACCAGCTAAATGGTGGTTCATCATGGATTCCACATTTTGAAACCATTCCAACTTAGGAGCTGCTTTGTGGTAGTGAAACCAACCAGCAAAGAGCATTAAACCAGCCATTACTAAACCACCGATAGCGGTGCAGTATAACTGATACTCGTTGGTGATTCCCGAAGCTCTCCATAATTGGAAGAAACCAGAGGTGATTTGAATACCGTGGAAACCACCGCCTACATCGGCGTTGAGAATGTCTTGACCTACAATAGACCAGACTTGTTGAGCGCTGGGTTTAACGTTTAAAGGATCAGCTAACCATGCGGAGTAGTTAGAAAACTTAGCTCCGTGGAAGTACATCCCACTCAACCAAACAAATACTACTGCTAAATGACCGAAGTGAGCGCTGAAGATTTTACGAGAAATATCTTCTAAATCACTGGTTTGACTATCGAAATCGTGGGCATCGGCGTGAAGATTCCAAATCCAAGTTGTGGTTTTGGGTCCTCTAGCTAAAGTGCGATCGAAGTGTCCTGGTTTTCCCCATTTTTCAAAAGAGGTAGGAACTGGATCTTTATCAACAATAACTTTAGCTTTCGCCTCTTTCTGAGGGCTTACTGTCATGAGGTATCCTCTCTCGACAAAATACTTTAACTACTACATTAACCAAGATGATAATGGTATTTTGACTCAGTTGTGGGAATTGCTTAACAATATTTAAAATTTGCTTAACATTCCCTCATACAAGGTTTTTAATTTTAATGTTTTCTCATTTAAGTCAAGATTCTGTTACTTTTCTTTATATGTTTTTAGGTGACGGGTGGCAGGTGGCAGGTGGCAGGTGGCAGGTGGCAGGTGGCAGGTGGCAGGTGGCAGGTGACAGGTGGCAGGATAGATATTAGGGAGAATTTTTAATTGTCAATTATCTAAGGGGCAATAAGTAATAGAATAAAGATTAATTATTAACTCTTAAGATACTCATGGATACAAAGACATTTAAACGTACTCTTCAACAGTCAGATAACTATCATCGCAAAGGATTTGGTCATCAGGAACAAGTTACGGCTACTTTAAACCAAGAATATCAAAGTAATTTAATTCAAAATATTCGTCAAAATAATTATCAAATAACCAGAGAAAATGTAACCATTCGTCTGGCTGAAGCATTTGGTTTTTGTTGGGGTGTCGAAAGGGCCGTGGCAATGGCTTACGAAACTCGTACACATTTTCCACAGGAAAAAATATGGATCACGAATGAAATTATACATAATCCATCCGTAAATCAGCGTTTAAAGGAAATGAATGTAGATTTTATTCCCTTTAAGGAAGGAAAGAAAGACTTTTCTGTGGTTAATAGTAACGAGGTGGTGATTTTACCTGCTTTTGGTGCGAGTGTTGGGGAGATGCAGTTACTAAATGATAAAAATTGTACTATTGTTGATACAACTTGTCCTTGGGTTTCTAAAGTTTGGAATTCTGTAGAAAAACATAAAAAACGTAGTTATACTTCTATTATTCACGGTAAATATCAACATGAAGAAACCGTTGCTACAAGTTCATTTGCTAATATTTATTTAGTCGTCTTAAATATGGAAGAAGCAAAATATGTTTCTAATTATATTCTTAACGGTGGCGATCGCACAGAGTTTTTGACAAAATTTAAAAATGCTTATTCAGAGGGTTTTAACCCTGATACCGATTTAGAAAGAGTGGGTATTGCGAATCAAACTACGATGTTAAAAAGTGAAACCGAAGCTATCGGGAAGTTATTTGAGCAAACTATGATGAAAAAATATAATCCGACACAATTAAATGAGCATTTTATGAGCTTCAACACTATATGTGATGCGACTCAAGAAAGACAGGATGCGATGCTCAATTTAGTGAAAGAAAAACTAGATTTAATAGTGGTAATTGGCGGTTTTAATTCATCTAATACAACTCATTTGCAAGAAATTTCTGAGGAGTACAATATTCCTTCTTATCATATTGATAGTGGTGATCGTATTTTCGTTTTAGATAATAAAATTGAACATAAACCTCTTGAAACAGATTTAGAGATTAAAAATAATTGGCTTGGGGAAGGGGAAATAACTATAGGAGTAACCTCTGGTGCTTCCACTCCTGATAAAGTTGTGGAGGATGTTATTGAAAAAATTTTTGCCACTAAAAAATTGATAAATTAACCGTGAAGATAAGAGGTAATAATCGGAAAGGTAGGCAAAAGAGCAAAGAAAGGTACATTCCTATCTCCCCGTTTCCTTTTATCTCCTAATTATTCGCCCATTTTTTGACTTCTGAGGGAATAATTATTAAATTTTGTCCTTCATATATATATAACACTTCTGTAACTTCCCCTGATCTTTTGAGAGGAATTTGGGCTATTTCTCGCCAAGATTGAAAATATTTACTATATTTAACGTTGATAAGATCTTCTTGGGCAAACCTTTTTGTGGTAATATATAATCCTTGTTTACCGATTAAGTTTTTGACGGGATACCAATACATAAATCCTCGACTATCATCGCAAAAACAAGTTATCGGTATTTTTTTTAGTGGTGCGATCGCCATACCAATGTAACCACCGAGATAATATTGATTGGTAAAAATAAAATCAGCTTGTGAAAGAGATTGAGAAAAAGCAGAAGATGAAGCTAAATTATTTCTTAATTGTACAACATCAATTAATTCTGTAGAAGGATCATTTTGTGGGGAAATTAAACCTTGAAAAAAATTATTCTGATTCGGCTTTTGCAGTAAACCAATATTGAAGTGTAGTAAAGAAATTATGACAATGGTATGAAAAATAAGGAAGGAAAAAAACAACCAACGTTGGATAAATTTGGAGGAATAATTATGATGAGCATGATGTCCTAAAATCAATGTTAATCCCCAAAAACCTGGCATTGGCCATGTGGGTAAAATTTGAGTAAATGCACCTAAAATAGTAAAACCAATGGTTAAAGGTAAAGAAACCCATAAAATTAACTGATAACGATAATTTGGCTTGGTGGTTATTTCACTCCAAAAGGTTTTTATACTTAACCACCAAAGAGGAAAACCAAAGCTAGGAAATAAATAACCAATTCCCACTAAAGCCACAAGAAAAATATTAAAAGGATTAATTGTTAAAGAAGAAGAAGAATTGCTGTTAAAACGTCCCGATAATTGAAAGCTAAAAGAAATCCAATTGTGTTGCCAATTCCAATATAAAAGGGGAAATAAAGTTAGAATAAATAATGCAAAACTAACAATTAACCAACCAGAAGTAAATACTCGTCGATAAGGAGGATTAAAAACACAAAATCCCAGTAATCCTAATCCTAAAATAAAACCGTGATATTTTCCTAAACAGGCTAAACCGAGAAAAATTCCGATGAAACTTAAACGATAAGTTGGTTGATAATTATAGGGATTTTCCTTGACAAAAAACTCATGAGCAGCACAAAGTAATACTAATGTCCAAAAAAAGATTAATGGTCCATCGGGTAAAGTTAACACTCCAAAAGCGGTAGTAAAAATAGGAATCAAAGATGCAATTATCAGAGTTAGTAAAGCGCTTTTATCTCCAAATAATTTTTTTGCTGTCAAATAAAGAAAATATAAACTTCCCGTAAAAATAATTAATGTACCAATTCTGAGGGTAAATTGATTTACTTCTCCTGTTAACCAGACTCCGAAACCTGTGGTTAAAGATACTAGAAAAGGATGATCAAAATAACTCCAATCTAAATTTTGGGTATAAAGATAATAATAAGCCTCGTCGTATCCTGAATATAAATAAAGTGCAATAATTGCTCGTATAATTAACCCTATTAAGAGAATTGTGATTACTGGATAAGATAAAATTGATAAGTTTTTAGTTTTGATCATTAATTCTATTGCTAAAATCGTCACTAAATAAAGTTAATATATATGTTGAAAAAAAAGTTTTTTGATCAGTCTAATATTTATAAGTCTAATTTATTATTTTAAGTTGAATGCGCACTTTTAAGCTATCAATCATGGACACCTATTTAGTAAAAGAGTTAATGACTCCTTTCTTCTTTAGCGTAGGAATTTTTACTGTTTTAGGAGTTGCTATAGCGACTTTATCTGATTTAAGCTATAAAATTGTCAACTCAAATTTACCGTTAATTTCTGCCATAGAAATTTTTTTCTTAAAAATACCTGAATATATTGCTTATGGATTACCTATATCTGTCCTTTTAAGTACTTTAATAACTTATAGTCGCTTAAGTAAAGATAGTGAAATAATAGCTTTAAGGTGTGGTGGAATCAGTATTTTTCGCTTAATTACTCCTGCTTTAATTTTAAGTTTATTTGTAACATCATTTACTTTTATCTTCAATGAATTAGTCGTTCCAAATACTAATTACAACATAACAACAATTTTAGTACAACAGTTAAATGAACAGAGAAAGTTTTTATTAAGACAAGATATTTTTTACCCTGAATATGTAGAAGTAAAACAAAATAATGGTAAAAATAGTAAACAATTAAAAACCCTATTTTATGCAGAAAAGTTTGATGGGGAAAATATGCAATCTTTAACTATTTTAGACACAGAAAAAAAAGTACTAAATAAAGTAATTATGTCAGAAAGAGGTTCATGGAATAATCAAAATCAAGTATGGGATTTATTCAATGGAGTAATTTACGATGTTGCAGAAAATCCTTTAATAGCAAAAGGATCATTTTTTCAAAAAACCCAAATTTCTTTCTCAAAAACACCTTTAGAATTAGCTTCCAAAAGTAGAGATCCCTATGAAATGAATATATTTCAATCTCAAGAATATATTAAATTGTTAAGGTTATTAGGAGATGAAAAAAATGTGCTAATGTTTCAAGTACGCACAGCACAAAAAATAGCTTTTCCTTTTGTCTGTATCATATTTGCTTTAGTGGGCTCATCTTTAGGGTGTTTACCCAATACTGCTAGTAAAGCCACCAGTTTTAGTTTATGTGTTGGTGTTGTTTTTGGCTATTATATGATTAGCTTTTTTATCGGTAGTTTAGGTTTAATTGGTGCAATTTCTCCTTTTATGGCGGCATGGATACCTAACGTTTTAGGATTATTAATCGGTATTTATTTGTTATTTAAACCTCGTTTTGCTTAATGAAATTGATCAATATTTTTTTTGTAAACTGAAACATTAAATAGAATAAAAATGATTAATAAATAAAGTATAAATAATCAATTGTCATATTTTTATTATAAATTTTTACTATTATTTCCTATATTTTTGACTCGTTAAGGTAAGTTCAAAAAGTTACATTATTGTTTTTTTATTGATAATTAATTTTCTCGATCTCGTTCAACTTTTGCTTGTCTTAAGTATTCTTGTCCTGCGCCAACTACAAGACCAATACCAATGCCCCATATACCATAAGAACGTATCCAACTACGATAAACCGCTCTATCGTATTTTAAACCAATTTCATTAGGTTGTCCTACTTTAGCTAAACCCAAACCTAACATAAAGCCAATTATTGCCGTTATTATGGCTGAAAATAAAATACGTTTTCCATTCATAACTATTATGTTTAATCAATTAACTGATAATTTTATCTCAATTTAGGTTAGTAAAAGATTTTCGATGGCAATCATATCAATTAAGAAAGGTGTTGATGGTTAAACTTTTCTCATTAAAACCCGTTACAATCGATGACGATATTCCCTAGGTGTTAAACCCGTCCATTTTTTAAATGCTCTAGTAAAATTATTTACTTCACTATAATTAAGTTCAAAAGCAATGTCACCAATCTTTATGGTGTTATCTTTTAAGTATTCAACCGCTAATTGAAATCTTACTTGATCTAATAAATGAGAATAACTCAAACCTTTATGTGCTAAACATCTTTGCAGACTTCTTTTACTCGTACCGACAGAATCTGCTATGGTTTGTATTTGAATATTACCGCCCAATAATTGAGAGCGAATCAATGACTTAAGCGCATCGACAAAATCCACAGGAAGGGTAAGTAAGTTCATTTGTTCGTATAAATTTTGTTCTTCATCATTGCTATGGTGATACTTTTTTTCAAGGGCTTTTAACAGTTAACAAAAAGTTACTTAAATCTTCTTAAACTTACTCATTTATTAAGCTATACTCTAGTAATGAGTAAATTATCTATTTCTGAAGCCGCAAAACTAAAAGGTGTTAGTACCTCAACACTGAGAAGGTGGGAAACTGAAGGGATTTTAATTCCTGAACGTACCGCTAATGGTCATCGTAGATATGACTTAAATCAATTATTAGGTATCAAAAAAGAGCTATCTTTTACCATCGGTTATGCTCGTGTTTCTAGTCATGACCAAAAAGAAGATTTAGCTAGACAAGTTCAAGTTTTAGAGTTATTTTCTGCTCAAAATGGTTGGCAAATTGAAATTATTTCTGACTTAGGTAGTGGATTAAATTACTCTAAAAAAGGACTCAAGAGATTAATCAGTTTAATTACTAATAATCAAGTCGAAAGATTA